>OJGX01001105.1_pt1 | contig 11627 bp, 11 predicted proteins | sample 1594661 | NCBI WGS metagenome assembly OJGX01 (sample SAMN05416839, study PRJEB24817) | seawater metagenome | isolation source: Sea water | place: Canada:Atlantic | collected 2013-07 | reverse complement strand
TAACACCCATACACTGTCATGAAATTTTGTAAATTCCTGATCCACTTTCATATCCTTAACAAAATTCAAGTTAATTTGATCTGCCACCCCCATTTCAATTTTAACAACGGCATAAGTAGAGTCATTTAAAATATACATGTCTCCCACAAATGCAAAACTTCCTTTGTTTCTTGGTGTAAAAGCTAACCTAATAGCTTCATAGCCATTAATATCAACTGTGTCTATAATAAAATATTGATAAATTGTTGGTCCAACAACCGAAATAGGACTAGTAAATTGGTTGGACAATAAAAAGATATCATTATCATAAATATTGATGTCTTGATAAAGTTTATCCATTATAAACGAAATCCCATCATCATCTAAATAGCCTTCAAAACCTGTTAATTTAGTCCCCTTTTCATATTCTTTAAGAGCTTTAGGGTCTTTTCTATAATACATTTTAGAAGCTGTTTCTCTCAAAAATATAGGTAAATAAGGTTTTCCGTTTATTTCAGAAGTATCTATGTGTTCCAACACTATTTGAAATTTCTTTTTTAACCAGCCTTGTTCTAAAAAATCGTCTGTAATATTATTTAAATCTATTTCTACTTTTTCATACTTATCATATTCGTAAAAACTCAACGATTCCAACCTGTTATCGTCTTTATGATTAATAACATTTTTAATTAAAGCAACAGCCGGATTATCTTTGTTTTTATACTTTTTTTTATCTGCTTTAATCACCACTTCTTCCATCGTGATAGCTTCATTTTTTAAAGAAAAATTTATAGTTTGAGACTTTCCTAATTGTACTGTTTTAGATAAGGTTTTGTACCCCACAAAAGAAGCTTGTAATGTTGCCGTTCCCCATTGAGTTTCTAAATAATAATTTCCATCAAAATCGGTAGTAGTACCCACATTTGCCCCTTTAAAAGAAACATTTACAAAAGGTAATGGTTCTTTAGTGTCCGCATCTACAATAGTACCTTTAATTTTAGTAAGCGATTGTGCGTTTACAAAACCAATACTTAGTATAAACAATAACATGAAGCAAATAAGCCTACTGGGTAAATTGTATAATCTAAAATTACTCAAATTCAATTATTAAAGTTAAGAGTGCCTATATTTTGAAAAGCTACAAAAGTAGCTATTTATTAAATTGTATGCTTATGCTTTCAAAAAAAATATCAGCATAAATTAATCCAAAAAAAAATGTAAAAAAAAATCATAAAAAAGAGTAAATAATATTTATTTGTTTAATATTGCACCATCAGAGTCCTGATAAGTGTAAACCAATCTTTATTATTTTAATCTTTCACTTATTGCGAAACCTCTTATTTTTATTTATTTCCACACTCAATGGAATTTCATATTTGAATTATAACATAACAAATCTAGAAAATCATATATCTCATATTATAAATTTATGTACGACATTATTGAATTAAACAAAAAGCTTGTTGGAGAATTGCGAGGAATTGCCGACAAACTTGAAATTAAAAAAGCAGATAAGCTTAAAAAAGAAGATTTAATCTATCAAATTTTAGATCAACAAGCCATCAACCCAAAAGCGATAGTTGATGTAAAAAAAGAAGCTAATCCACAACCTAAAAAACCAACTCCGGCTGCTTCTTCAAATGGAGCTAAGTCTAAACCTAAAAGAAAAAGACTGCCTGCTGATAAAGAACCAAGCTTGTTTAAAGATGAAGAGACTTCAAAATCAGACAATACTAATGTTCCAAAAAAAGAAGAAAGCATAGAACCAGCTAAAGAAACTGCTCCAGTAGAAAACAAAGTTGCTCCTGCTCCCGAAAAAAAACCTACTCAACAAAATACTAACAAACCTAAAGCTGATAATAAACCTAGGAATCCACAGCAAGACAACCAAAACAAAGGAAATAACAATCCTAACAATAATAACAACAACAATCCCAATAGTAACAACCCTAATCAAAAACAAGATAACAACGAAAAACAAAGAAACGAAGACCACGGATACAACTTTGATGGTATTGTTATTAGCGAAGGTGTTTTAGAAATTATGCCCGATGGTTATGGATTTTTACGTTCATCAGACTACAACTATTTAAACTCGCCTGATGATATTTATGTATCTCAATCGCAAATAAAATTATTTGGTTTAAAAACAGGTGACACTGTAAAAGGAGCTATCAGACCTCCGAAAATTGGAGAAAAATATTTTCCGCTTATTAAAGTGGAAGCTATAAATAACAGAGAGCCTGCTTTTGTAAGAGACCGAGTTCCTTTTAAATACCTTACTCCTATTTTTCCTAAAGAAAAACTAAAATTAACCGGACATTCAAAAGATTCTTTATCTACCAGAGTAATTGATTTATTTGCTCCTATTGGTAAAGGACAAAGAGGAATGATTGTAGCTCAGCCAAAAACAGGTAAAACCACTTTATTAAAAGATGTTGCCAATGCTATTGCCGAAAATCATCCTGAAGTTTACATGTTAATTTTATTAATTGACGAACGTCCTGAAGAGGTTACTGATATGGCAAGAAATGTTGATGCTGAAGTAGTTGCCTCTACATTTGATGAGCCGGCAGAAAAACATGTTAAACTAGCTAACTTGGTGTTAGAAAAAGCTAAAAGAATGGTAGAGTGCGGACATGATGTGGTTATTTTGTTAGACTCTATTACACGTTTAGCAAGAGCTTATAATACGGTTTCTCCATCTTCAGGAAAGGTGCTTTCTGGTGGTGTTGATGCTAACGCCTTACAAAAACCAAAAAGATTCTTTGGTGCTGCCAGAAACATTGAAAATGGTGGTTCTTTAACCATTATTGCTACAGCACTTACCGAAACAGGATCTAAAATGGATGAAGTTATTTTTGAAGAATTTAAAGGTACAGGAAACATGGAGCTTCAATTAGATAGAAAAATATCTAACAGACGAATTTATCCTGCTATTGACATTGTTTCATCAAGTACTCGTCAAGAAGAATTATTAATGGGAGCTGATATCACTAAGCGTATGTGGATTTTACGTAACTATATTGCTGATATGAATCCTGTTGAAGCAATGGATTTCTTAAAAGACAGAATGAATAAAACCATGAACAATGAGGAGTTTTTAGCCTCAATGAATGGATAATACTATACTTATAAATTGTGAAGATTGGGTTCAGACTCAACCTTCACAATTTAAAATTAAAATTTTCTAAACTGTGTTAAAAAATCCTTTTCAAATAGCTATTGTATTTGCCCTCTTAGCGTTAATTGTAAAACTTTCCATTTACCTTTTAGGGTATCAACATGGAGATATGGAAAGGTATATTTTCTTTATCTATACTTTAATTTTATGTATTAATGTATTCTTTGGTATAAGAAGCAATAAAATCATGTTTCAAAATGAAGGTCGTCAAACAAAATTTGGTGATGACTTTAAAGTTGGAGCAAGAAGTGCCTCATTCTTTGCTATTATTGTAGCAATTACAACTTATGTTTATTATGCTAAAATTGATGTAGATTTTTTCGAGATTAAACAAGATACATTAATTAATACTTATCCTGAAAAAATAAAAAACGCATATTTATCAGGTGCATTATCAAAAAATGAAATTAAACAGAAAATTATTGGCGATATTGTTAACAGCAAATTATTCATTTATACTCCTTATTTTCAAGCGATTTTAACCTTATTTGGACTAGTCTTTATTGGATTGTTCTACTCTGCTTTATTTGCATTTACAATGCGTAAAATTCCAGGGTTTAAATAACCCAAGCTTTTACCCAAACAACCTATCTCACTTCTTTTTAATGGTTTATAAGTAATTATTTATATATTTGGAGAAATATGTATGATGAAAAAAACTACACTATTATCCATGTTAACTTTGATTTGCTTAAGTTGTTCGCAAACAGAAGATAAACCTGTTTTAACAAAAAACAATGAATTTGAAGATAAAACATTTTACATTGAGACAGAAAATTTTGGCGAAGAGTTAAACAGTTGTTTTAAAAATACCATTTTTAACAAATGGAGCGACCTTGACTTTAAACTTAGAGATACTACAGAGGAGTTTATCACAAAGGAAATAACCGAAAAACATATTTTTTTAGACATCAACAACTTTAAAGAGGATTCGGGAAATAGCAACTTTGAAAAAATTACTATTCGTCTAAAGGGTGACCGGACAATTGAAAACACCAAATTTTCTATTGAAAGGTTTAAATACAATGGTGATGGAACATGGAGAAGAATAGGCAATCTAGGCGACTTTAAAACAGTCGATAAAGATAACGACTTAATTAGTCCTAAAAAATTAGATACGGATGAATTATGCCAGCAACTTATAGAAAAGACAATAATAGCCAGCTACAAATAAAAGAAGCTTCAAGCCAACAACTCTTGCTTCGTTTTTTCTAAACTGCTTTTTATCATTGCCAGTGCTTTGTTAATGGTGGTAAGTTTTGTTCTAAAAGACAAAATAGCCATTCGTATTACAAATTTCTCATTTACTACGGTAGAACTCAAAAACACACTGCCATCTTGGTGAATATGTTTCATTAAGCTTTTATTAAACGCATTCGCATTTTCTTTAGCAGGATACCAAAAATAACTTACCGACAAATCGGGTTCAGGACCTACTTCAAAACCTAACTCCACTAATTGTTCTCTAAAATAAGTGGTGAGCAATAATTTCTCTTCTAAACAAGCAATAAAAGGTTTTACACCATGCAATTGCAAGGGTAACCATAATCGTAATCCTCTAAAATGTTTGGTCAATTCAGGAGAAACATTTGCCGGACTATTAGTCAACTCATCCCCCATAGCATCTTGCATATAATTAGCTGTATAAAGATTAGAATGTAACATCGCTTCTTTATCTTTTACCAAAACAGCTCCTAAGCCATAAGGTAAAAACATTCCTTTGTGTGGATCGACCACTAAACTGTCGGCCGTTTCCATTCCCTCAAATAAATGCTTTTTAGATGTCATCACGAAGAAACCACCATAGGCAGCATCTACATGAAACCATAAATTATGTTGATGAGCAATATTTCCGATTTCTGCTAATGGATCAATAGCTCCTGTATCTGTTGTTCCTGCTGAGGCAATTACCAAAAATGGATGTAATCCGTTAGATTTATCTGTTTTTATTAATTGCTCCAATATTGCTGTATTTATTTTGTGTTTTTCATCCAGCTCCACATAACGGATAATGACGTCTTCCAACCCAATAATTTTTAACGCTTTTTGAATACAATGATGCACCTGAGCACTTAAATAAACTACACTTTTTGTAATTTTTTCATTTTTAATTTGATGTTTATCTCGAGCAGCAGCTAAAGCAATTAAATTAGAGATAGAGCCCCCTGAAGCCAAATTACCCACCGCAGTTTTAGGGAAAGAAAATACATCTTTCAACCAATTAATCACTTCGTTTTCTATGGTAACTGCTCCCGGTGAAGCATAAAAAACTCCTGCATATTCATTAGAAATGGCGGCTAAAAAATCACCTAAAGCAGCGGTGTAAATTCCACCTCCGGGTATATATCCTACATGTCCGCCCGATGCTGCTTTAATCCCTGTATCTATAACTTCTGATTGGTACAGTTTTAAAAGTGCTTCAATGGTTGTTGGTGTTTTAATTGCCAACTTATCACTTGCTTGTGTTGTTGCAGTAAAAGAGATCGAATTGGGTAATTCTTCAATAAATTGATTGGCAAATGCACTTACTTTATCAAGCAATTGCTTTCTGTCGGATAAATTTACTTCTAATTGGTTGGCAATTTTTTCTTGCTCTTTTATCTTGGCTATTAATTCTTGCATAAAACTATAAAACTATATTTCATTGCAACAAAAATAAACATACGGAATAAGAAAGCATATTAAATGTTGAACTATAAAATTTAGTTGGAATTAGTTTTTGGTAAATAATAAAATCAGCTTACCACTTCATTAAATTTTTTCAAAATTTCTATTGTAGCCTCATTGGTATATTGCTTACTTCTGTAGTGAGCTACCCACTTTATTCCGGCAATAGAGTTGGTTAAAAACAATTCATCTGCTTGCAACAGCATGCTTCCTGTAACTGCTCCTTCTATTACATTTATCCCCATAGCTTGAGCTACTTCAATAATATGTTTTCTAGTAATTCCATCTATACAGCCTTCAGAAAGTGATGGGGTGTAAAGTGTATTATTTTTATATAAAAATACATTAGAACTAATCGCTTCAACAATGTGGTTGTTTTGGTTCACCATTAAACAATCGTCTAAATTATTTTCTGTTTTGTAAATTCCGGTAAGTACATTCGGAATTTTATTGGTAGTTTTTATTTGTGTTAATACGGTTGGATGAATTCTAATGTCTGTATATAAATCTATTGACAATCCTTTCTTATTAAGCACATACAAGTTTTTGGAAATTGGAATGGCTTCTATTACATAAGATTTTGTATCGTTTTTTGGAGTGTAAAGACCTTCTCCAACTCTAAAAACCGTAATTCTTACTCTTCCGCCTTTTTTAATGTTATTTTTCTTAATTAGGTGTACTATTTTTTCATGTAATTCTTCAAAAGTAAGTGGAATAGCATTCATTCTCAGCAAGTCCATTCCTTTTTTTAGACGGGCAAAATGATCTTTAACAAAAACGGGAACTCCGTTAATTACTCTAATGGTTTCAAAAACAGCATCGCCATACTTAAACGCTCTGTTGTCTATTGTAAATACCTTCTCTTCTTCTTCATATAAAAAACCATCATAATTTATGTAGCGTTTTTCTATCAAAACAAGTAGTTTTTAAGTTGTTTTAGGTTGGTGTTTGGCTCAATTTTAAAAGACTTTACTCCTGCTTTAGTTGCTGCATCAATATCTCGCTGACTATCACCAATCATAAACGATACAGCTTTATCGATTTCAAAACGTGCTATGGCTTTTTCTAACAGTAATGAATCGGGTTTGCGACATATACATCGTTCTACATCAGAATGATGCGGACAATAATAAATCTCTAAAATAGTAATTCCTTCTTTTTTGAATTGAGTTAACATGTGGGCGTGTACGAGATGTACGTCATTTTTGTTATATATTCCTTTAGAAATTCCTCCCTGATTGGTAATTACAATAAATTCAAACCCTTTTTCTTGAGCCAATTTTAAAAAATCAACCACTCCTTCATTTATTTCAAAATCAGTTATTTTAAAAGTATATGCTCCTCTTTCTTTATTTATTACTCCGTCTCTATCTAAAAAAATAACTTTACGCATAAGGTTAATAGTTTAAAAATTTAGAGCATTCATTAATTGACCTATAAAATTCATAAAAGCACCCGGAACAAAAATTAATGTAAACAAAAACCCGAACACTGCTCCCCAAGTATGAGCATCATGAGCCACATTATCATTACTTTTTTTGTCCATGTAAATTTCATAAGCTAAATAAAGTACTCCAAACAATAATGGATTAATAGTAAAAGGCAAAAAGATAATTCCTATTCCTCCTGTAAAAGGCATAAATGCTATAGCAGCAAACAATACTGCCGAAACAGCTCCTGAGGCTCCTACAGAATTGTAACCGTAATTATTTTTATGTCGGGCTAATGCCGGTAATGATGCTACCGCCATTCCGCCAATATAAATAAACAAATAGTAAACAATTCCCATCGTTCCCATTTCGTTTATTAAAATAGTTTCTACAATCTCTCCAAAACTGTACAATACATACATATTAAAGATAAGGTGAAAAATATTTTGTTTATCATGAATAAAAGCATGTGTAAACAAACGATACCATTCTTTATTATTATAAACTAAATAGGGATTAAAAAGTAGTTTGTGATAGAGCTGAGTATTACTATTGGCAGAAAAAGATACAATAACGGTAATTATGATAATAATAAGAGTAATGCTCATTCAGTTAATTTTAAGATGTATTCTTGCAATTTAGTTACAAGTTTATTCGCAAAGGCAATCTCGTTTTAATCCTTCAAAGGAAATATTTACAAGTGTTGCAATGTCTTCTTTTTCTTCTGCGGTAGATAACCTTCTAGGTTCGCACGTTTCTATCAAGAGGATAACTTCTCTTCCATCAGCTAATTTTCCTTCTATTTGATATTCAGGACAAGGCTCTCTTGTTGTTGAACTTTCCGAAAAATTAACTTTAGCCTTTTGGAAAAAAGTTTTATCGAAATCTTCTAGAGCAATATTGTTGCACTCAAGTGTACAAGTTATGTATTTATTCGTTACAACCAATTCTGTTTCTTCAATAAACTCTAGCACTCTGCCTTCGGGCAACCAAGAAGAACGCGCATCATCTCCTGTATAAAAAATGGCATAAACCATTACGCATCCTAATCCGAATCCTATTAAATAATATTTTAGTCTGTGTATGAATTTATCCATGTTTATTAATTTCTAATTAAATTACATTGCCATTAACAACAAATTGATGTCTTTATAAGGCATATTAAAGGTTTCTGCTAAATATTTATTGGTTAATATGCCTTTGTAAATATACACTCCATTTTGAATTCCTACATAAGAACGAATCATAGCATCTATTCCACCAAATTCACCTGTATCTATAATTGTTGGGGCAATAACATTGCTTAATGCATAAGAAGCTGTTCTTGCAACTCTAGAGGCAATGTTAGGCACACAATAATGAATTACACCGTGTTTATTAAATACAGGAGCTTGGTGGCTGGTTATTTCAGAAGTTTCTATGCAACCACCTTTATCAATACTTACATCAACAATTACAGAGTAATCTTTCATGCATTTTACCATTTCTTCAGTAACTATAATTGGGGCTCTACCTATTTTACTGCTAATTGCTCCTATAACAACATCAGCTGTTTTTAAGGCTTTTAACAACACTTTTGGCTGTACAATAGAGGTTTGCAATCGTTGTCCGACTGCTGTTTGCAATCTTCTTAATTTATGAATATTATTATCAAAAACTTTTACAGAGGCACCTAAACCAACCGCAGTTCTTGCAGCAAACTCACCTACTGTTCCTGCTCCAAGAATTACCACTTCTGTTGGTGAAACACCTGAAATCCCTCCAAACATTTGTCCTTGGCCATTTCGCTGGTTGCTCAAATATTCAGCAGCAATAAGTATAGCCGTATTTCCTGCGATTTCACTCATAGCAGTAACGATAGGCAAAATACCTTCCGGGTCTTTAATAAAATCAAAAGCTACAGCAGTAATTTTTTTAGAAATTAATTTTTTAAGAAAATCTTTTGGCTGAATTGGCAGCTGTAAAGCCGAAATTAATAACTGTCCATGTTGCATCAAGTCAATTTCTTCCAAAGTTGGTGGTTCAACTTTAAGAATCATGTTGGCTTTATACACCTCTTCAGTACCATAAACAATTTGAGCTCCCGCTTCACTGTAATCTTTATCACTAAAACTACAACCTTCTCCGGCTCCGGTTTCAATAATAACTTCATGTCCATTGTTTACTAGCAATGCCACCGCATCAGGAACTAAAGGAATTCTCTTTTCTTGTATAGAAGTTTCTTTAGGGATTCCTATCTGTAAACTACTTTTTTTACGAGCCACTTCAAGCATTTCTTCTTGAGGCATAAAACCATGGGCTAAAGATTTCAGTAAATCATCTGATGTTGGCATATCCTTAATATTTTTTTCTTAATGAACAGTTACAAATTTATTAATTAGCAAGCACTTTACTAGCTAAAAACAAAACATTTATTAATACAAAATTGTTATTAATCTTTTATTATCTTCAGTTAGTGTTATGGAGACTTTTACTGCTTTTTCAGGAATAAGGTTAGGAATTTTTTCAGGCCACTCTATAAAACAATAATTTCCACTATAAAAGTATTCTTCCACACCAAAATCTAAGGCTTCTTCCTCCTCTTTAATTCTATAAAAATCAAAATGATAAATTTGTTGATGATCTTCCGTAAGGTATTCATTAACTATAGAGAAAGTAGGACTTTGAATGGTGTCCGTAACTTTTAATGTTTTGCACAGTTGTTTAATTAAAGTTGTTTTTCCCGCTCCCATTTCTCCGTAAAAAGTAATTATTTTATGATTTCCTATTGCTGACAAAAGCTGCTCGGCTATTTGGGACAAATCTTCTAATGCAAAAGCGTTAAGTTGTATTTCAGAAACTTGATTCATAATAAACAGTTAGTTTTATTCCTCCAAAATTAAGGCATTATTCAACTTAAAATGTCTTTTTAAATCTACATTTAAAAAATGAGTAGTATCGGTGGTTATTTCTGCCGATGGTAAATATCCCGAATGAGGCAAAGGGGTTAAATAAATAGGATCTTGATGAGCAATGTTTGTTTTCATTTTTACTAATTCACCCATACGCTTATCGTAAGCTGATGTATAGTTATTGTGGATTTGAAATGTAACTATAACAAACACCAACACTGCAACTGTGTTTATTCCTAAAATCATCTTTTTCAACTTTTCTGAAATGGTAATTTCACTTCCTAATAAAAATAAATACCTGATTAACAACAATAATACAAGTACAGAAGAAACCATTGTAGCTCTATCGGGAGGAAGTGCTCCTAAAGGAATTACCACAATAAGGTGATTAATAATTACAATAAAAACGATAAGAAATAAAGAATAAAATAACTCCCTTACAGGACGAAAATTCACTGATTTAAATTGAGCAGTTGTACCTAACACATAAAATGGAAAAGCCAGTAAAATGGCAGGAATGAAAGTATAATGCAGTTTAAACAACAAACTTTTTACTGTGGCGTAGGCTGTAAATAGTACTACCTTTGTCCATGGTAAACTTGGGGTTAGTTCATCTCTTAAAGCGGTTCCTGAGCTAAAAAATATCACACAAAAGCCTGAAAAAAGTAATACTGCAGATAATTGATAAGGTAACTGTAGTTTAAATTGTAATGGTTGTTTTACAGCAAACACGACTAAAAACAATAAAAGAATAAGTGCCATTGGTTCGTTAGATCCACTTATAAAAATGGAAGATACCACCAATAAAAAATAATCTCCACTATTTTTTTCTTTTTTAAAAAACACACTTAACAAAAAAAATAAAGCAATAGTGCTGTATAAGTAAACTACCGAACCTGTAAACCAAAACCAAACATCATTAGGAAAAAGTGTTAGAAAGAAAAATACAGTCATAACCAAAAAAGCAAGTAGCCACTTATTCTTTATATTAATGGCATAAAAACTTGCTGAATTTTTAGTAAAACGAGCAATAGCCGTGTACAACAGTAGACACGAACTAAAATTGAAAACCATTAAAAAATAAGGGAATTCAGTAAGCGGCAACAAAAAAGCTATTAATGAATTAGAGGCGAACCTTCCATGCCAATTAAACTGTAAGTGATTAAAAACTTCAACTGCACTTTTATTTTTTATTTCAGAAATAAAATAAAAATCATCTGCTGCGTACCTATTAAAATAAGCGGTTGAGATAAAGAAAAAACTCCATAACAAGACTTGTATTAATAAATATGGACGAATATATTTAGGCAAATAACTAACTTTTAGTTGATAATTGGTAAAAATAAAAAATTAAAATGAGGTGATTAGATATTATTTTCTTACAAACTATATTCAATACGCTTTTTTATTACTTTTGCTAAAATTATTCGGGGTGTAGCTTAGTCCGGTTAAAGTGCGCGTCTGGGGGGCGCGAGA
>OJGX01001096.1_pt1 | contig 11686 bp, 9 predicted proteins | sample 1594661 | NCBI WGS metagenome assembly OJGX01 (sample SAMN05416839, study PRJEB24817) | seawater metagenome | isolation source: Sea water | place: Canada:Atlantic | collected 2013-07 | reverse complement strand
GATCTACACGTAAGGAGTCGTCGGCAGCGTCAGATGTGTATAAGAGACAGACTCCTACTTCCTCGTCAGATCGAGGAACGCATGCTGAACCTTCTCAGGCAAAACAAGATCAGTAAATGGTTTTCTGGAATTGGTCAGGAGGCCGTTGCTGTTGGTGTCACACTTTCTTCCAAAAACGAAGACTTCATCCTGCCTATGCACCGGAATCTTGGTGTATTTACTACTCGTAAAGTTCCATTTTATCCATTGTTTTGTCAACTTTTTGGTAAAGCGGATGGATTCAGTGGCGGTCGTGAACGGTCTTTTCATTTTGGAACTTTAGAGCACAATATAGTGGGCATGATCTCTCATTTAGCTGCAATGATGCCGGTTGCTGACGGGTTCGCTTTAGCTTCAAAGATTCGAAAAAAAGATTCTGTTGCTTTCTCTTTTTGTGGTGATGGCGCTACCAGTGAAGGTGATTTTCATGAAGCACTGAATTTAGCTGCAGTCTGGAAACTTCCTGTTGTGTTCGTTATTGAGAACAACGGATACGGACTTTCCACTCCGACAAATGAGCAGTTTGCCTGCGAAAAGCTTTCTGATCGAGCCAAAGGATATGGAATGAAAGGCTTTCATATCGATGGGAATAACATCCTTGAAGTGATGGAAACCATTGAAAAAGCCCGAAAATTGGCTTTAAAAGGTGAGCCCGTTTTGATAGAAGCCAAAACCTTTCGCATGCGTGGACACGAAGAAGCATCCGGAACTCATTACGTTCCTGATATTTTATTTAAAGATTGGGCTGAGAAAGACCCGATTCTAAGGTTCGAGCAATTCTTAGAAAACGAAGGTTATGCAGACCAAAAAGAGTTTGAGAAGATAAAAGAAGAAGTAAAAGCTTCTTTCAAAAAAGATCTGGATAAAGCTTTAAAAGCTGATGAACCGGTTTGGAACAAAGAAAAGGAATTGGGAGCGGTTTATGCAGAAGCACCGACTTCAAAACCTGCCCCTAGCAATGGTAAAAAAGTAGAACGTAGATTTGTAGACGCCATTCAGGCCGGATTGAAGCAAGCGTTTGAAGAAGATGATTCTACCATTATTCTGGGACAGGATATTGCAGAGTATGGCGGAGTGTTTAAGATCACTGAAGGCTTTCTAGAACAGTTTGGGGTCGACAGAGTACGCAATACTCCGATTATTGAATCGGGTGCCTTAGGAGCCGCTTTAGGACTTTCCTACGCCGGAATGAATCCTGTAGTGGAGATGCAGTTCTCTGATTTCATTTCCTGTGGATTCAATCAGATCGTGAATAACATTGCAAAATCTCATTACCGATGGAGTCCGGCCGTAAACATGACCATTCGTGCTCCACATGGTGGTGGCGTTGGTGCAGGACCTTTTCATTCTCAATCTCCGGAAGGTTGGTTTATGCAAATACCGGGATTAAAAGTTGTGGTTCCGGCTACCGTCGAAGATGCTCAGAATTTACTGTATAGTTCCATGTTTGATCCCAATCCGGTGTTATTCTTTGAACACAAAAAACTGTACCGAAGTATTCGGGAAGATGTTTCTGAAAAAGCGGTTTACGAACCCCTCGGAAAAGCCAAAGTTCGCAGAGAAGGAACTGATGCAACAATCGTTACTTACGGCATGGGTGTTTGGTGGGCGTTGGAAACAGCAGAAGAACTAGCCAAAGAAGGAATTTCACTGGAAGTGATCGATCTGCGAACCCTCCTTCCTCTCGATCTGGAAACGATCAAGACATCTGTTGCAAAAACTCATAAAGTGTTGCTCTTACAAGAACCTTCTTTAACCATGGGTCCCATGGCTGAAATTTCAGCGCTGATCTCCGAACATTGTTTCGAGGAACTGGATGCCCCTGTAATCAGGTGCGGCTCTTTGGATATGCCCATCCCCTTCAACAAGGCACTGGAAGATGAATTCTTGAAAAGGAATGTTTTTGAGGAGAAGGTTAAGAAATTAATAAACTATTAATCATCTATCATGACTAGAAGGACTAAACTTTCCAATATTAATTTTTTTATCTGTTCTACTTATTTAGATCTCAAAGATTATAGAACAGCTGTGATTGAAAAACTTAAAAATGAAGCAGGAATAATTAATGCGCAAGAATTTTTTGGAGCTAGAGATCAAAAACCAATTGAAACTTGTTTAGAAGAAGTAGAAAAGTCAGATATCTTTTTAATGTTCGTTGGGTGGAGATATGGGTCGATTGAAAAAGATAAAAACAAATCTTTTGTAGAGCTTGAATATGAAAAGGCTTGTAATCTAAAAATACCGAAATTTATTTTTTTTATGGATGAAAACACTCCCATTTCTCCAAAATTTATTTCTAAAGGAAGTGAAAGTGAATTATTATTGAATTTTAAAAACAAAATCTCAAATGATAATACAATTGACTTTTTTAGTACTAAAGAAGATTTATCTAATAAAGTCGTCCAGTCTCTTTTAAATGAGCTACCAAGGCACGGATTTGAAATAGGTGAAAAAAATCAAACCGAACATAATGAAGATTTACTTTTTTCAATTAATCGATTTCAAGCCTTACCAAAACTTTATTATGATACAGAAATAACATTTCGTGCTAAGCTTAAGAATTTTGAAAGAGCAGATAGGAAAGAATGCGAGGCTTTCTCTTACTCATATGGTGCGACTGTTAAAAGAAAATTCAGCATCATAGACGAAAACCTTATTGGGTATTTTGGACCATTTCAATACTTATTTGCAGAAAATCATGTAGCGGATGAATTGATTGATCTTGAATACGAGTCTGATTTTTTAATTAAAGCTAAAACTATTCAGGGAAATTACTTTTATGAAGAACCAGTACGGGAAGTAAAAAAAGTTCTTCGTCCAAATCCTAGCCCAGTTAGATTTTCTTTTAGTGGTGAGAATTTGATTGAAGTGAATGAAGAAGTTCAAGTTGGTACAAAAGAAAGAAAAAGCTTACTACTCGGACTTGAATTTATCTCTGCCTCAAAAATTTAAACCCAGCCTAGCGCAAGCGTCCGCTTGTGCCGCATTACCACTATCAACTGAAACAAATCCTATTGTTTCATTTTTATTGAAACATATTGCATTGTTTCATTTTTTTTGATACAATACAGCATGCCTAAAAAACAACATAGCTATCCCATATTTATGGGAGACGTAGTTAACAGCTCTGATTATGACGGAGAGGTGCTCAGCAAAGGACTGAAAGAACTTGTTGAAAGTACTAACAAGAAGTTCGGTAAAGCCATCCTCTCTCCTCTTACCATTACCTTGGGGGATGAATTTCAGGGAATACTAAGCTCGGTATCTACCGGAATAGATCTGCTTTTTCATCTTGAAGAGGAATTACTCAAAACAGAACCTGATTTTAAACTTCATTACGTGCTTCTACTGGGCGAGATAGAAACAGAAATAAATCCCGATATAGCCTATGAAATGATGGGTAAAGGTTTAACCGAAGCCCGAAAAATGCTTTCTTCCAAAAAGAGAAATCGCAAGCGTTTCCGATTTAAACTTCAGAATAAAGAACAAACAGAGCAGCTTTCAAGGATATTTGAAGTATTAGATACGATCATCTTGAACTGGAAAAAAGAAGATTATCCTTTGATCCTGGATATGATCAAAAACGACAACAATAGTGAAGTGGGCGAACTTCATGATAAAAACCGCGATCAGATCTGGAAAAGACGAAAAACTTTGATGATCAATGAGTATAATCTGCTAAAGGATTTCATCAAAACTTATATCAAATAACTATGATTGGAGATATGCTCGTTGGTTGGTTAGTGATGGAATTGTTCGCTAATATTTCGATCAACGTAATTCTGGGACATTCAAATACAAGCTGGGCATCGTTTGGTAAAGGCGTGTTGGAAAGAATATTTCTGTCTGTAGGAATTTTAGCAGGCTACCCGCACGTGATCATCGCCTTTGGAGCGTTGAAAATAGGCACAAGATTACACGAGGACAAAAATTCCAAGATATCTAACGATTATTTTCTTGTCGGTAATTTTATATCGCTATTAGTAGTTGTAATATACGTATATATCTGCTTCAGTTATTTTGGATGGGGATAAAGACACAACATAAAATATATAACTCCGGTTGATTAATGAGTAAAGCAGAAACAGCAAAAGCTGAAGAAACGTTAACAGATTATCCCTTAGAACCCTTTTTTAATGACACTAACGATCTGTTTTGTATAGCAGGTTTTGATGGTTTTTTTAGAAAAGTTAATCCTGCCGTTACCAGAGTGCTGGGTTTCTCAGAAGAGGAACTTTATTCCCGGTCTATAAAATCATTTATTCACCCATTGGATCAGGAGCACACCTGGAAATACAGAACAAATCTCATAAAAGGGCTTGGGGTTAAGAAATACGAGAATCGATATCTTACCAAAAGCGGAGAAACTGTTTGGCTTTCATGGACTTCAATTCCTGTAGATCAATATGGTGTGGTTTATGCCGTGGCAAAAGATATCACTCAGGCAAAACAAAGAGAAGAAGAGCGAAATGAATTAATCACAAATCTGACTCAGATCAATAAAGAGCTGAAAAACATTTCCTACACAACTTCTCATGATCTTAGAACACCGGTAAGCAATCTGATGTCCGTTTTTAGCTTATTGGATTTAAGTAAGATCCAGGATGAAGAAACTCTTGAGTTTATAAACATTCTGAAGTCTGCAACGGACCAACTTCAAGCCACTTTGAATGATTATGTGGATATTCTGAATAAAAAGAATTCAGCCTATTCTGCAGTATCAACTAATAAGCTAAGTGAAACGGTTGAAGAAGTTATAAACTCAGTTGAAGCGTTGATCAGAGAAACTAAGACTGTTATAAAAACGGACATTTCTCCGGATATATCCATTCCTTTTAACCGAGGTAATTTAAAGAGTGTAATACTGAATCTGCTTACAAACTCAATTAAGTACGCGCATCCAGAAAGAAGTGCAGTTATTACAATAAAAGCGGTCGAAGAAAGCAATAAAGTCACCTTCACGTTCAATGATAATGGTATCGGCTTTGACAGCAAAGCAAACGCTGACAGGATTTTTGAGCTAAACCAAAAGTTTCATAACCACGAAGACAGTAAAGGTGTCGGGCTTTACCTTGTACATAATCATATAACAAACATGGGCGGCAAAATTTCTGTAGATAGTACTATCAATAAAGGCACCACTTTTACTATTACATTCAAGAAATAGAAGATTTTGTTTCTATTATCATTACCCAATTCGCAGATGAACTGGTTTGGTTTTTAAAACATTATTAATCCAATTTTGTCGGACGTAAACGTTCTACTAGCTTAAATTCTCCAGCTTCAAAGTTTAAACTAGTAGAGCCTTCAGGCTCGGCGAATTAACGCAAATCGTTAAGAAAGAACAAAGAGTATCTACCTTCCCTGAAAAGTCTCTCCGCTTAAGATCCATTCCGGTTCCCCTACTCCTTTTAAGTAGTAATCAAAGTATTCCTTCATTCGGATGGCGTAATCAAGTTTATTCGGAAATTTTTGTAAATGATGCGGCTCATCATGATACTGTAGAAAGATCACATCTTTATTATACCGTCTCATCGCTAAATACATTTCTATACTTTGATACCAAGGTACAGCTCCATCTGCATCACCATGCTGGATCAACATTGGAGTCGTGATCTTATCCGCAAAGAATACAGGAGAATTCTCTATATACTTTTCAGGAGCTTCTATCAAACTCTGGCCTATACGGCTTTGTGTTTTCTCGTACTGAAATTGACGAGCTAAACCGGATCCCCAACGAATTCCTGAATAAGCACTGGTCATGTTACTAACAGGTGCTCCGGAAACCGCAGCATCAAAAATATCTGTTTGAGTGACAATAAAAGCAGTTTGATAACCACTCCAGGAATGACCGTGTAAACCAAGTTTATCCTCATCTGCGATTCCCAATTCGATCAACTTTTGAATTCCGGGCACTAAACTTTTGGTGGCAGCGAATCCCGGTCTGCCGATTTCGAAGCGAATATCCGGAAGAAATACTACATAATCGTCGCTGACGTATTGAGCAAAAACAGGTCTGTGATTGGTCTTAGGCTCATTAAAATCATGAAGTCTGTTTGTAAAGAAACGATAATAATAAGTCATGATGGGATATCTCTTGTTCGGATCATAATTATCCGGCTTAATGACAACTCCCTGAATATAAGTCCCGTCTAAACTCAACCAATCCACTAACTCAGCACTTCCCCAATTCCATTTCTTTTTCAGATCCATATGTAGTTTAGAAACTTGCTTTGTCTTTTTAAACTTCCAATCATTAGAAACCCAAAGATTAGGAAACTCATCGTAAGCTTCTCTTTTGAACAAGATCTTGTCAGAATCGTCTGCTTTAGATACAAATGTGAACTTATAGTCTTCCTCCAAAAGCTTTTTAATGCCTTCCTGATTCACTTTCGCAGAATAGAACCCAAAATTCTTTTTCAGATCGTGATATGAAGTAAGCAACAGATCATCACCATTTCTGAAAATGTTATCATCGTCCAAAGATCGAACTCTGAAGATCCTTTTCTCCTCCCTGCCCTTGCCATCTGTGATCTTACTATAATTTCCCCTGAGTAATGGAATCTGCCATATATCATATTTGTCGTAGATTAATGCAGCGTCGCCACCGTTAACCCAGCCTCCAATTCCATAGCCCGGAACTTGGGATGGGTAATCATGGTCTTCATTATAAAATGGGACATTTAATCTTTCAGTTACATTTCGGGTCTGTTTTGTATCCACATTATAAACATGCCAGTTCTTGTCGTTGTAATAGAGCACTCTGTGTCCCTTTGGAGTAAGCATTGCAGAACCGTTTGAAATCCTTTCTGCTACTTTCGTTCTTTCTCCGGTTTCCAGATCTACCAAATACCAATCCCGAAAAAATCCTTCGTGAGTGATATCCCGAAGATACGGTTCGTCAGAACTTCCCATTACATAATTGTCACCGTCTGAAACCTGAATGGATGGCATTTCCTGATCAGCTAACTGAATCCATCTATCATCATTTAAGTGATACACAGCTGTATAAGTTCTATTCTTACGACCATTAAATGTTGCAATTTCATGTGTTTTGATCCTCGAGTCATCACCATGCCACAGATCCATTCCTCTGTCTTCAATGATCTCATCCACCGCATAAATATCAATGTCTTCATCGTCTTTATCTTCTTTTTTGGTGATAAGATCTACCATATCTCTCGGCATCAGCCCAAAAAATAATCTTGGGCGACCGAACTCATAACTTTGTTCGAATTGAAGATCGTTGTTAGTTCTTAGCGCCCATCCGTCTTTAACATCTTCGGGAGTGACAAGTGTTTTAAGTTCATTTTCGGATGTACTCCATAAATGAAGGCTGGCATCGCTGTCAGTATAACTGGAATCAAAACTCGCTTTAGTAAAAGCAATCTGAGGACTTTTATTATCCCAAGTAAGGTTCGAATAGTATCCATCTTTTGATGAATGGATAGTAGCTTTATTATCAGATTCAAGATCGTGTATGTAAAGCCCATTCATTTCGCCGGATGTGTCGATCACTGAATAAGCAAAGTAATTCGATAAGCTATCGAAGCTCATTTCTGAAACAAAATCTAGCTCGGTACTTTCATCATTCTCCAGATCCCATAACGTTACTGAAGTTCCAAGTTTCTTATTCTTGTGTTTTAGAGCTGCAATTTTTTTTGATTCATATCTTTTGGTAGCCATCCAGTTACCATCATTAGATATTGAATAAGATGATATGCTGTCTAACTGTATGATTTCACCGGTTTCAATGTTAAGGATTGAAAGTCCTCGTTTAGGTTTATCTTTCTTGGCTTTCAATTCTTCGACCAATGGAACATTCCGGTAAGCAATTACCCAATTTTCGTTATGAGTAATTTTTGGATTAGAACCTAGGTCAATCTCGAACAGATCTTTTTTTGATGTGTGTTGAACTACAACTTTTCCATCTCCTCTGTCAGGCCAAACACCATAAGCGATCCAACTCCCCTGGCTTGAAATAACAGGTGAATTGATATCCTCGAACTTCATAACATCTTCGAAGGTTAACTTTCCCTGAGCGGAAATTATATCAGTAAAAAAAAGGGTAAATAAAATACAGAGTGAGGCAGAAATGCGAAATTTCATCAGAGCTTAGTTAGTTAATTGATCTAAGCCTGAAAGAAATTGATTCTCAGTGTCTATTCAAAATTGCGGACTGTAAATTTTAGCAATAAAAAAAGACGAAGGTATATTACTTCGTCTTTATATAATCAGTTCTCTGATTGAGCAATCCGATCATTCAATCGTTCTAAAAATCCTTCTTTAGCTTTTACTTCCTGAAGCATGCTCAAAAGTCTTTTTCCTTCTTTCGCCGAGAATGCAAGTTCACGAAGATCATCATCATGAACAAGCACCTCTTCGAAAGTGTCTCTCTCGACCAGCTCTAAATTATCTTCAGCGTAATCAGCTATATAGTTTTCAATGACCGGATGGTATTCTTTGTCTAAAAATTTCATAAAAGGTAATGCTAGTGTCTTGTTTCATTACCTTGTAGTCTGTATTTAGAAAGAAGTTCCCAAATCAACATAACTTTCTATCATATGCTGAACCTGAGCTCTACCGCGGTTAATTCTGGACTTCACAGTACCCATTGGAATACCGGTTGCATCTGAAATTTCTTCGTAAGTCATATCCTGAAGATCTCTCAACATAACTACCTCTCTGAAATCTTCCGGTAACGACATTAATGCCTTCTCAAGTTGCTCAAGGCTTAGTTTTTCGTGTAATTCCTGATCCGGAAGAATGTTTGGATCTTCTATGTGCATCTCAAAATCTTCAGAATCATTCGGATCTTTATGAATAGAAACCTTATACATTCTCTGCTTTTTCTTATACAAACTTTTAGCAAGATTTAAAGCGATGGTGTACATCCAGGTAGAAAACTTCGCAATTCTCTCATAAGAAGCTTTGCTTTTATGTACTCTCAGAAAGGTTTCCTGAACTAAATCTTCGCAATCCTGATGGTCATGCGTATATCGGTATAGAAAATTATGAAGGCGGTCCTGATAACGTCTCACTAGTTCTGTAAATGCAGGTTCATGATCGTTTTGGAAATATTCCATCAGATCTTCATCACTGTAATCTTTTACTGATACTGCTTTAAATGCGTCCATTTCTAATCCACTAAGTTTTAGTTCAAATTGTTATGAAACGCGAAGTCGGATTAACCGATGATTCGCTTAACAAGAAGAAATAAAATCGAAGTGGAGTCTAAAGTGGTAAACCCTTTAATGGAGCGATCTGCATCCAAAAGAGCTTCAAAAACACGCGGCATATCGCTGTAGCGAAAATTCGAAGCATCATCCCAAAGCTTATTAAAGTACCAGGCACTAGCAATACCGAGTTCGCTTTGGATCTGATTCTTGGCTTTGCCTTTTTCGGCAAGCCTTAGAATTTGCCAGATGTTTGTAAACACACTGTTAAAGAACCCCACGAGTCGAATAATTTCTCCCGTGTCTGTCTTAGTGTGTTGCAACATCTGTTCCGATATGTATAAGGCCTGTTCCAAATTACGCTTCATGAGCGCTTCTTTGAGCTCAATCGCCGTATACTCGCGATATGAGCCGATTATTTTTTTTACAGCGGCTTCTGAGACGTTTTCAGAAGTGTCCAGAAAAGTGCACACTTTGTCTATTTCAGTAGACAAAAGCTGTAAATTATTCCCTACAAACTGGGCCAGTAATTGAGCTGCAGCCGGCTCAATTGTTTTTTTGTGATGAGATTTTGTCCAGCTGATCACCCAATCCGGGATCAAGTAATCAGGCAGGGCTTCAAATTGATAATAGCCTACATTCTTATTCTTTGATAGTGCCTTTCCAAGGTTAGTGTTCCCGGCCGGCTTTCCTGTATCAAACAGAACAAGTAAACATGTAGGGTTTGGGTTTTCTATATAAGAAATAAAATCCTGAATGGATCCTTCACTTCCTGCTCCCTTTCCGATCTGCAGGAAATTCTTAATGATAAGCACTCTTTTCTCTGCCATCATGGGAAAACTTCGAGCAGCACCTAACGCCTTTGCAGGACTAATATCTTGTCCATACAGCAGATCAAAATTAAAATCCTTTTCATGAGGCTGGATGACATTTGAGAATTTATCCAGCAACTGATCCAAATAGAACTCTTCATCACCGAATAAATAATAGATCGATTTCATATCAGGAGTATTGATCTCTTTGATCAAGCTCTGATAGATATCATTGCTATTTCGTTTTTTCGCTGCCATCGGGTGATGAAGATAAGGAATGTGAGTTCTAATGAAATGATGAATTCTTAAACTTTATTACAAAATTTGAAATACCATTTTCATTACTATGCCATCAGATAAAAGAATCATATATGAAATACATTTTCTGCTCACTTCTTACCGGGCTTTTTATATTCCTGTCACAGATTGGACTTGCACAGCAGTCTCAATTTATTGAAGAAAACGATGGTCTAATACATTACAGAGTGTTTGGGGATGGACTACCTGTTTTGATCATAAACGGCGGACCGGGAATGAATAGTGATGGATTTTCAGGTTTGGCTGAGACCCTAGGGAAATCTTACAATGCAATTATTTACGATCAGCGAGGTACCGGAAAATCTGAACTCCCTGAAATAAGCTCACGTAGTATCACTCTGGATTTGATGGTTAAAGACATTGAAGCCATCAGAAAAGAATTAAGTATTAAAGAGTGGGTTATCCTTGGACATTCTTTTGGAGGAATACTAGCCTCCTATTACACATCAAAGCATCCAAGTAGAGTATCCGGTTTGATCTTATCGTCCTCCGGTGGATTGGATATGAGCCTTTTTTCTTCTCTAAATATTACAGGAAGACTCACTTCATTGCAAAGAGACTCACTGAACTACTGGACCCAAAAAATTCAAAATGGAGACACAACTTATTATGCCAGTTTACAGAGAGGTAAATATCTGGCACCGGCTTACTTAAATGATAAGTCGTTTGTGCCAAAAGTTGCAGAACGTCTGACCCAAGGAAATTCTGAAATAAATGCTCTGGTTTATCAGGATATGAGAAGAATCGGTTATGATGTAACTGAAGATCTAAAAGAATTTGAAAACCCTGTTCTGATCATGCAGGGAAAACATGATATTATTCTGTTCGTTGTATCTGAAAAAGCTCATTCTGTTTTTAAACACTCAAAGCTTCTGATATTACCAAACAGTTCTCATTATGGTTGGTTAGAAGATTCACTAGTATATTTTACCGAAATAGATTCGTTGATATCACTCACTCAAAATTAGCTTATGCATAGATTCCTTGTTCTCTTCTGTTTTTATTTTTTTATCTCTTGTTCTTCTCAAAAACAATCAGACCTTATACTCACTGATGTTTCTATTGTTGATATAGAGAACGGTGAAATCATTCTAAACCAATTAGTAGCTATTTCAGGAGATAAAATTCTGGCAACCGATGATGCTTCTAATCTTGGAAATTATCATTCAGAGCGGATCATAGGTCTGGACGGCAAATTTGTTATGCCCGGACTTTGGGATAATCATATTCACTTTCGGGGTGGTGAAGAACTTGTTGAATCAAATAAGAATCTTTTGCCATTATTACTGGCATTCGGAATAACCACTGTCTCTTATACACATCTCCGAGCCCACGAGACTA
>OJGX01001094.1_pt1 | contig 11690 bp, 14 predicted proteins | sample 1594661 | NCBI WGS metagenome assembly OJGX01 (sample SAMN05416839, study PRJEB24817) | seawater metagenome | isolation source: Sea water | place: Canada:Atlantic | collected 2013-07 | reverse complement strand
GAAAAAAGCACCCTTCGCTAAAAGAAACATAAAGGCTTACCCTTATGGGTTCCAAGGACAAGAGAGAGACGATGAAGTCAAAGGAAGCGGAAACTCAATCGTGTTCAAATACAGAATTCACGACCCTAGGCTAGGAAGGTTCTTGTCAACTGATCCTCTTGAGAAAGACTTTGCATGGAACTCTCCGTATGCATTTAGTGAAAATGAAGTAATAAATGCAGTTGAATTTGAAGGGTTAGAAAAAGTATACATTTTTGACCAAGCAACAAATCCAAATAACAAAAGAAAATACACGGCGAAGATTTATGTGGTTACCGATGATGAAGTTGTTCATGGTCCTTATGATGGAAGTTCATTTCCAAATAATCCAAACAAACAAAATACTGTGGTTGACGGAAGAGTTTTAGATTATAATAATAAATCAGGCCACAAAGGAGGAACTAAAAAAGGACTGAATATTATTAATGATAAAGGAGAGAGAAGGGCCCCAGGTACATCTCCTTCCGGCAATCCAGTTGAAATGAAGTATGTTAATGTTCATTCAGGTGTTCCAAAAGAAGATGATCCTGCAGGTTTGGGCAGAGATAATAGGGGCTCAGCAGGTTGTCCGACCTGTACCCCTGAGGATTCGGAAGCATTTTTTGAGAACTTTGACTTTAGTGGAGAAAATGGAACAACAGGAAATGCTGAAGGAACAATAACTATTTATAGAGGAACTTCTGAGGAGAGTACGAAAATGCTTAATAGTCTACAGGAAAGACAATCTGCTCAAAGTGCAGGTAGACCGGCGGTTAGTTCTGATATAGAAGGAGAGCCACAGTAATAAAATTAATATGAAAGATTATAAAATCATCATTACTTTCTTTTTCACATTGCTAGTTGTGCAAACAATATCGTGTCAAAATTCACAACCAAACCAAAATACTTCTAGATGCGAAAAATGCGATATACAAGTGATTGTAGAAACTGAAAAGTCTTTATTGGAACTTTCTGATGATCAAATTAAATGTTTTTTAGAGGGGTTTTCTGAGTCGTGTTCAAATAATGTCGAATACTCAGAGTATAGTAATGAGGTTCTGTTTAAGGTTATTTCAAAATACCCAGATAAGTTCTTGTCAGCACTTTCTAATTTAAAGATTGAGAGAGAATATATCTACTCCGAATTGAGTAACTCAATTCTTGACTTTGATTTGCTAGATATTCGTAAAAGAATTGAAGAGACTAAAAGCAATAGTGAATATAAATCTAAAGTACTTTTGTTTCTTAATGAAGGTATTGGAAAGCAAAACTAATATCAAAAAGCCTTTAAAACAGTATTAAGAGCAGCTTTTTGATCAGAGGACAAAGAATCAGCTCCGCAGGATTTGAGCGTAAGTAAAAGAGAGATTAATCCTGCGGGTCACTAAAAGAATAAGAAAGAGGTGCCAATTGCAATATGGACTTGCAAGCAGATATTGATCAGTTTTATCCGGTTTTGAAATAAACTGAAATAAGCAAAACGATAAATTGTTTACTTGGATTAGCCATTTTGTTTACAAAACAAAATGAAAGGTTTAACTTTGATAGAATCGAAAAATTGAAAAGAATGGGAATTCAAGCAGACATTCAATTAAAGCAATATGAGCTTATTAATCGTTTGATGAAAATTAGAAGACCAAGAGCTTTAAAGCAATTAGATGAAACTTTAATTCGCTTAGAAATGGAATCCAGAGCCATTGAATCGGAAGAAGCTATAGAGAAAGGTAAAGTGATGAGTTTAGAGGAGTTCTCTCGAAAAAGCGATGAATGGTTGACAAGCAATACAAAGTAATAATTTCGGACCCTGCTTTTAGCAGATATTCATCGACAATTTTACCCTACTTAAAAAAATTCTTTAGTTCTAAGAGAGCTTTAGAGATACAAAAAGCAATTGATGAAGTAGTAAAATCTTTACAGCAGCTACCGAAAAGAGGAAGTAAAGAGCCTTATTTATCTGATCGACCTAAAGATTATCGATTCATACTTCATAAGGAAAGTCGTTACTTCCTGATTAAGATCATCTACTTTATTGATGAACTAAATTCAACAGTCTTTGTAACAGACTTTTTCCCTACCTCAATGGATCCGGATAAAATAATTGGATAAGAGAGCAGGAAAAAAGGTATTCGCTTCACCCTCACTATTCATTTTCTTTTAGCTTGCTTTGCTATTGCTCGCAAAGACAAAAAGCAAAATGGGCTGGAGCTTCGTTCATCTCAACCGCTCCGCAGGATTTGTAATCCTGCGCTAAGATATACGAAATTAGCCTAATAACTATTATCTTTAACTTATCAGTTTTGGTAAAAAACATACAATAAAAGAAAACAAGAGTTATTATTTAACGATGACAATAGTTGATTGGATAGATGTATTCAGTCGAAAAGAACAGCGTGATATAATTATTGAGGCATTACGCTATTGTATAAAGCATAAAGGACTAAATGTATATGCCTATTGCATTATGACAAATCATATTCACATGATCCTAAATTGCAATGAACCCTTTAAGCTTAAGGATACGGTAAGAGATTTCAAAAAATACACTTCAAAATCAATTGTTAATGAAATAAGTAACGGAATCGAGAGTCGAAAAGAATGGTTGTTAGCTGCTTTTGCTAGAGCAGCCAAAGATTCAACAAAGAATAAAACCTATAAAGTTTGGAAGCCCGGGAACCATGCTATAGAGTTATGGCAGGAGAAGTTTACGTGGGATAAAATTAAATATATACATCAAAACCCCGTAAAAGCAGGTTTCGTCAAAAGTATAGAGGATTGGTTTTATTCTTCTGCTTCTAATTATATGGATATGGAAAATAATGCATTAGAAGAAGTAAGTTGTGTTAGTGTACCTTTTAAAACTATTAAATGATGGTTACAAACGCAGGATTGCAAATCCTGCGAAGCGATCGTCGAACATTCCAATTCTTATGCATGACTTTCAGGGGAGAGAAATATTAAGAGTGTTGCCCAATAATCAACAAATGCAGTTAAACATCAATCATTTGTCAAAGGGCATTTATTTATTGAGGATTGGCAATGAACAAGCCAAAGTGATCAAGCAGTAAAACTCACCCTCCCCAAATATCCCTTCCCAAGCGGTAGGTATTGGCATGTGCTTCAATGATGTTTTTGATGTTAGGAGAGTAGCCACCACCCATGCAAGCCATCAATGGAATTTGATGTTGGTGGGCCAGGCTCAGCACAATTTCATCCCTGCGTTTACAATCGGCAATGCTCACACCCAAGCGCCCCAATTTGTCTCCATCGATGATGTCGACGCCAGATTGGTAGATGATAAAGTCTGGTTGCACCTTGTCAATGAGGGCAGGCAAGTGGTTTTGCAGCAATCTTAAATAATTATCTCCATCAATGCCATCTGGCAATCCTATATCTAAGTCAGAGCGCTCTTTGTGCATTGGGTAATTCTTGGCAGCGTGCATGCTGAAAGTAAACACGTGGGGATTTGATGCGAATATCTTGGCGGTACCATTGCCTTGATGCACGTCCAAGTCCACCACCAAGACTTGTTTTGCGAAGCCATTGCGCAGCAAATGAGCTGCGGAAATGGCGATGTCATTCAACAAGCAGAAGCCCTCTGCACGGTCAGCATACGCATGGTGTGTGCCTCCAGCAATGTTGTAGGCAATGCCTCCTTCAAGGGCGTGCAAACTTGCTTGCAAGCTTCCGCCCATTATCACCAATTCTCTTTCAATCAGCTGTTTTGAGAGGGGAAAGCCAGTACGCAGCTCCTCTTTTCTGCTGAGCGAGAGCGTAGACAACTTATGCCAGTAGTCCGCGTAGTGCACGGCCAAAAGCTCCTCTTCACTGATCGCTGTTGGAGCAAAGAAATGTTCTTGATCAAAACTGCCTTCATGCATGAGTTGCTCCGGCAACAAGGCATATTTCTCCATCGGAAAGCGGTGCTTTTCCGGCAGAGGGTGAACATAAATGGGGTCCCAAGCTATTTTTATCACAACAATTATTAAAATAACAGCTTACTCCGCGAATTGATCAACATTTCATTTTTTTCTTCTTCAGTTCTTTTTAACTTTAGGAATCATGAAAAAGGTTTTTGAAACACATAAATGTTTTATTGAACTGCTTGATTCAGGCATTGTTCGGGTCGAAACCAAAGATGGGGTGAGTATCGAACAAATTGATTTGGACGACAATTACCGTGTATTTGTTGAGGAGCTCAAGATAGAACGCGCACTTTTTCTCATTGTGTTTGGCAAAGATGGGCTAGTGGATGCAGCATCTATGCAACGTTTTGCCAATCCAGACCGAAATCAAATGAAAATTGCAGAAGCCTTGGTGGTGCATTCAGTTGAGCATGCCTTGGAGGCCAATTTTTTCTTAAAGAAATTTCCATTACAGCATCCCATTAAAGTGTTCGACCTTGAAGAAGATGCCATCATGTGGTTGAAATTGCAACTTACTTAGATCCAATCCAACTGATGTCGAGTTCTTTCGTCTTGGGCATCTCCAGTATTGAGCGTACTTTTCGGCTCAAAGAGTAGTATTTTACATTCTTGCGCTGCAATGGGCCTGTGCATGGTGCCTTTAGGTACAATCATTATTTCACCTTCCTTGAGGTCTATGCAATCGTCTTCCAATTCCATTTTCATTTGACCTTCAATCACCATAAAGAGTTCATCTTCTTCTTCATGTTGGTGCATCACAAATTCCCCCTGTATCTTGCCCAACTTGACATATTGCTCGTTCAGTTCTCCAATAATTTTGGGTTGCCAATGGGCAGTAAACAATTCAAATTTTTCTGACAGATTTATCTTTTTAATCATTCTACTATTTTTTGTCAATTAGTTTCTTCAAATCAAACATCTCATCCCTAAGGCGGGCTGCTTCTGAGAAATTCAAGTCTTTGGCGGCCTTCTCCATGTCTTTCTTGCTTTTGTTGATGGCTTTCTGCAATTGGCCTTTGTCCATGTACTGTATCACTGGGTCCGCAGCAACGGAATAATCTGAATCCTTGCTTGCATAAGCTTTTCTTGGATCTTCTCTTTTATAGGATTGCAAAACATTGTTCTGTTTCTTTTTCAAGGCTTTTGGGGTTATTCCGTGCTTTTCATTGTAGGCCAATTGTTTCTCCCTTCTTCGATTCGTTTCGTCCATGGTTCTTTGCATCGACCCAGTCATCTTGTCTGCATAGAAGATTACCCTTCCGTTTAAATTTCTAGCCGCACGACCTGCTGTCTGAGTCAAAGAACGTCCTGAACGCAAAAATCCTTCCTTGTCGGCATCCATTACAGCTACGAGAGAAACTTCTGGCAGGTCAAGTCCCTCACGTAAAAGATTGACACCCACGAGCACATCAATCTCCCCACTGCGCAAATCATTCAATATCTCAATGCGCTCCAAGGTTTCAATGTCCGAGTGAATGTAGCGGGTATTCACATCATGCTTGAGAAGGTATTTACTCAATTCCTCAGCCATTCTTTTGGTCAAGGTGGTGATCAATACCCGTTCTTTTTTTTCAATGCGTAGTGCAATCTCTTCCATCAAATCGTCAATTTGATTCTGTGTCGGTCGTACCTCAATGATCGGGTCCAATACACCTGTTGGACGAATCAATTGTTCTACCAAAACACCTTCTGAGGCCCTTAATTCATAATCTGCTGGTGTGGCACTCACATATATGGTTTGGTTGCGCAAGGATTCCCATTCCTCAAATTTTAAAGGTCGATTGTCCATAGCTGCTGGTACTCTGAATCCGTAATCCACCAAATTTACTTTGCGTGAACGGTCGCCTCCATACATGGCATTGATTTGAGAAACGGTCACATGACTCTCGTCGACCACCAAAAGGTAATCGTCTGGAAAATAATCCATCAAGCAAAAGGGGCGTGTTCCAGCTGCACGATTATCAAAATATCGGGAGTAATTCTCTATGCCAGAGCAATAACCCAACTCTCGCATCATTTCTAAGTCATGGGTGGTGCGCTCTTCAAGGCGCTTTGCCTCTATGGGTCTGTCAGATTCTTGAAAAAACTCTACCTGCTTAACCATGTCCTGTTGTATTTCCCATATAGCTTTTTGCATACGGTCTTGAGTAGTTACAAAAATGTTTGCAGGATAAATGTCCAATTCCTCAAAACGTTCAATGCTTTGGCCCGAATTAGGGTTAAATGAACGGATGTCTTCAATCTCATCTCCCCAAAAACTGATTCTGTAAGCAATGTCAGCATAGGCAGGATAGATGTCTATGGTGTCTCCTTTCACACGAAAAGTTCCTCTTCCAAATTCAGCAGTGGCACGGGAGTAGAGTGCTGTAACAAATTGATGCAACAATTTATTGCGGCTAATGGCAAGGCCCTTATGAATGTGGGTGACATTCGCCTTAAAATCTGATGGATTGGAAATGCCATAAATACACGATACAGAAGAAACAACAATCACATCTCTTCTACCTGAAAGGAGGGAAGAGGTGGCACTTAAACGTAATTTTTCAATTTCATCGTTGATGGACAAGTCTTTCTCTATGTATAAGTCTGTGGTAGGCAAGTAGGCCTCCGGCTGATAGTAATCGTAGTATGAAACAAAGTATTCCACAGCATTTTCAGGAAAAAACTGCTTAAATTCTCCATACAATTGAGCCGCCAATGTTTTGTTGTGACTTAAAATCAAAGTAGGCCGCTGTGTTTCTTGAATCACATTGGCAATGGTGAAAGTTTTCCCAGACCCAGTCACGCCCAAAAGGGTTTGTGCAGGATCTCCTGCATGTAGGCCTTGCACCAATTCTTTGATGGCCATTGGTTGATCTCCGGTGGGGGAGAATTCTGCTTGTAGATTAAAATCCATCTGTCAAATTTAAGCGGAATGTTCTTCAGTATTGAGCTATAAAAAAAGGGATTCATTCAAGCAATAAATAGGGTACTTTAGCGTACCTATTGGCAGATTTTATGAGACTAACCGTCATACTTCTTGTTTTACTCCTCAGTGCCACTGATCTATTTGCACAGATTGGGGGCAATGGCGTTTACCAATTTCTCAACATCAATACTTCGGCACGTGTGGCTGCACTCGGTGGAAATCAAATTGCAGTAAAAGACAACGACCCATTCTTGGCTTTGGCCAATCCCGCTTTGCTGAATCATGAAATGGACAACAAACTAGCCATGACCTATACCAATTACTTAGCTGATGTGGGGATGGGTTTTGCTTCCTACACAAAAGACTATGACAGTTTGGGAACTTTTAATGTTGGTCTTCAATATGTCGATTATGGCCAGTTTGACGAAACCGACATTGCAGGAAATGATCTGGGTACCTTCAGTGCAGGAGAATATGCCCTCATCATAGGCTATGCTAAACCCTTGGATACCAATTTTTCAATTGGAGTGAATTTAAAGGCCATACACTCTAGTTTCTACGATAACATTTCCAATGGCATAGCAGCTGATCTTGCTTTGAATTATTTTTCTAAGAGGAGGCAGATTGATATAGCTCTCGTCACAAGAAACATTGGTACCCAAATCTCGACTTATGCGGAGGGGGGAGAAAAAGAAAAACTCCCTTTTGAAATACAATTGGGTTTTTCTAAGCGGCTTAAGAATGTTCCTATTCGTTTTGGCATTATTGCTCAACAATTGCAAGATTGGGACCTGACCTACGATGATCCTACACCAGACAATACAAGCTTGTTTGACAATCAAGATGAGAATACATCCAATGAGCGCAGCTTTCCCAATCAAGTAGCAAAACACATGATTTTCAATGCAGAATTTCTGGTGACTAAAAATTTCAATGTGCGTGTGGGATACAACCTTATGCGTAGGTCTGAATTAAAAATTGACGAAAAGCTCGGAACAGTAGGTTTGAGCTGGGGATTAGGGTTTAGGATCAATAAATTTCACTTCAGTTATGGGAGGTCTGCCTTCCACCAAGCAGGTGCCACAAATACCTTTTCTGTCTCTACTAGGCTATTGGATTTTATCCAGTAATTTCGCTTGCAAAGATTCCCTTTCAAAATTAGATGAGTTCAAGACCGAACAAAGACTTTATCGTGGCCATTGATGGCTTTTCTTCGTGCGGGAAAAGCACGCTAGCGAAAGCGCTCGCAAAACATTTGGGTTATGCTTACATTGATACAGGCGCCATGTACCGAGCAGTGACTTTAAAATTCTTAAGGGAAGAATTCAATTGGGAACGGGCCACTGAAGAAAACATGAGTGATCATTTGGATCAAATAACCATTGAATTTAAATACAATGGGGAAAAAGGGAAGTCTGAGACCTATTTGAACGGAGAGAATGTAGAAGAAGAAATCAGAGGTAAAGCAGTCTCTGATCAAGTGAGTGAAGTGAGCCAAATCAAGGCCATACGACAACGAATGATTGCGCTTCAACGAAAAGCTGGACTGAATAAAGGCCTAGTTATGGATGGAAGAGACATTGGTACAAAGGTTTTTCCTGAAGCAGAAGTGAAATTTTACATGACTGCAGACCCTAAAATCAGAGCTCAAAGACGTTATGATGAATTGAAAAACAAAGGACAGGAATTAAGTTTTGAAGAGGTCTTAGAGAATTTAAGAAAAAGAGATTGGCACGATACCCACAGAGAAGAGAATCCCTTGATACAAGCAGAGGACGCCATTGTCTTGGACAACTCATCTATGAATCAAGAAGAACAATTTGCGTGGGTATTGGAGAAAATTAGAAATCAGCTAATTAACTGAGTAACTTATGAAGATTAAAGTCGCAATCATATTGGCTTTTTTTTTACTTTTCCCAGGTTTATCTAAGGCAGCAGATTCAGGAGACTCCTTGTTTCAATCAATGAGTATTGGTTTTTTTGGCTTCAATGACAACAATCCTATTGACGGAGCAATTTCAGGTTTTGAAGATCGAAGAAGGGACGACCACGGCCTTACAATGTTGATAGGCTACTCATTAAAAGCAAAACTGAAACTATTTCAAAATACATTAACGATTATTCAATTCACAGATCAATCTGCACTATACACAAAGGGTTATGGAACAACAACAACATTGCAAGCTGACAATCCCTTGTACGACGACTATAAATACCTTTTAAAAAAACATCCAGACTGGGCGGGATTGTATGTGAACGATCAGGTGAGTTATGAAAAAAACACCAAAGAGATCTTGATTAATCAAATCTATAAGAATCTGCAATTGGGACTTGGCATACGTTATTCGACGATCAACTCAGGTGTAGACCAAAATATGGCTGATTTTCAACGTTTTTTTCATAAAATTACCAAGTCGAGAAATTATTATCATGTTCCGTTCATTGACAGTAGTATTTTTCGGGGTAAAAAAATTACTTATTTCTCTATCGCACCCTCTATTTTTTATGAACGTATCCTAATGCTAAAGAATCAATGGCAAATTAATTCAGGAATAGGTGGTAAGCTATGGTACAATACTACTTCAGAATATGGGATTCCTGAGTTTTCTCCAGAATTAAATGTCAATGCTTCCGTTGGCTATGGTAAGTCATTTGGTCCAAATCAAAGAAAGTGGATGTTGAGGTATGCAATGACCTATGAGCCTAAAGAAATTGTTCAGCGTTACTCAGACCCTGGCACCGAGGGTTTTCAATACCTTGGGTTAGAGTTCAACTTTAGGTCAAAAAAGGCAGCGAAAAAACCTTTTTATTTACACTATACCTTACGTCCTTATGCAATTTATTTGCCTATTGGTCTAGCAAATGACGAGACCATCGGCTACGTGCCCCCTTCTAATGATTTGCGTTTTATAGAAGGCATTCTCAATTTTAGTATCGCTCTACGGTTCAATTAATGTTGCCTTGGGAAAACTAAAGTGGCGGGGAAATTATGTGCTTCTTTCCTCAGCAAACTTTTTGAAGCTCTCCATGAAATGATAGGACTGTTTTTTGAAAGCACCTTTCATGAACACTGCCAAAAAGGCCATAAAGCCGCTGAACTTGAATTCTGATTTAGAAAACCATTTTGTGGAATTTTTCCCTTCTTTAGAGAAATAATTTTCTTGAATGTTGTATACTCCTTTGGTCTCATAGGTGCCGTGAAACTCATCAGGAAAGTTTCTTTTGGTAATGGTTTCTATCATTTCCAAACGTCTCTTTCCTGTATCAAACACCAATTTGCTTTTTGCTCCTTCTTTCCCAGGCTCACCACTAACATGTTCAAAGGTTTTTAATCCTTCTTGCCATTCTTTAAGGTTCTCTGCATTGTCAAAGAGTTCAATGACGCGTTCAATGGGCAATTCAATAGTGATTTCTTGTTGGTACTTCATGATGTATATTTTTTCGAAGATAAAAAATCTGCATTAGTCATCAAAGGAAAGCCTCTCGAGCAAAGCTTCTTTGCTGCGTTTTACCTCGAAAAAGGAAAGAATCCGGTCCATCACCCCATCCACGACAGCATCAGGGCAAGAGGCACCAGAAGTCAAAATCATTTTAATAGGCTTTTTTGAAGGTAGAAAATCTTTTGTCATCAGGGTTTTCTTTCTTCTAAAATCAAAATGTCGGATTCGGTCATGTTGGAGTATGTCTTCAGCACCAGAAATAAAAAAGGTAGGTACTTTTTCTTCACACAATTCCACCAAGTGAGATGTATTGGAACTATTAAATCCCCCAACTACTATGGCTATGTCACTATCTTCTTTTAGCAAACCATAGGTGGCTTGTTGATTGTCGTTTGTTGCATAACACAAAGTATCACGAGTATCTGCAAAATGTTCTTTGACCTGCTCCTTGCCGTACTTCTGAATCATGAGCTGTTTAAAGTAATCTGCAATGGCTTGAGTATCTGAAGCGAGCATGGTTGTCTGATTGACTACACCTACTTTATCTAAGTGGATGTCTGGGTTGAAACCCTCTGAGGAATACGCCCCGAAAGTTTCTTTATAAACCTCTTTTGACATTTCTCCAAGCATATAACTGCCCAATAATTTAGCTTCCTCTAAGTCGCGTACCACAATGGAATTTGAATTTTCTGAACTGTGAGAGAAGGTCGCTCTAGTCTCTTCATGTTTGTGTTTTCCATGAATAATGACCGTGTAACCCTCTTTGCCAAGTTTCTCTGATTGCTTCCAAACCTTGGTTACAAAAGGACAAGTTGTATTGTATTTCTGTAATTCTACACCAATTTCATTCAGGGCTTGAGTGATTTCAATTGTCGTTCCAAATGCAGGAATGATCACAACATCTTCGGCCTTGATTTCTGACCATGGTACAAATTGATTGCCCATAGTATCCATAATAAAACTGATGCCCATTGCTCTCAAATCTTGATTTACTGTTGGATTGTGAATCATTTGACTCAACAAAAAGATTCTTTTGCCAGGGTTTTCTTCAACGGCTTTGTAGGCGATCTCAATGGCATTTTCTACGCCATAACAAAACCCAAAATGGCGTGCTATAAAAAACTGAACAGGACCAAAATCCAAAAGTGTTGGACTAAAATCTTTCTTTCTAGGATCAGTTGTTTTACGCTTATTTTTTATTTGTGAAATAAAAGAACTGCGGTAGGTGAGAGGTATGTCAAATTGCTTCATGCGTCATCCATTTATTTTCTTACTAACATTTGAAAGTTGGGCATTGTTTTTTATTTGATTTTGAATGGGTTTAATTCAATTTGCTGTGTTGATATTATTGGTACTGTCTCTTATACACATCTCCGAGCCCACGAGACTAGGCATGATCTC
>OJGX01001081.1_pt1 | contig 11806 bp, 12 predicted proteins | sample 1594661 | NCBI WGS metagenome assembly OJGX01 (sample SAMN05416839, study PRJEB24817) | seawater metagenome | isolation source: Sea water | place: Canada:Atlantic | collected 2013-07 | reverse complement strand
CGAGATCATGCCTAGTCTCGTGGGCTCGGAGATGTGTATAAGAGACAGCATGAAAGCTGAGGACCTCTCACCCAACCGTCTGGAAAGGGCCAAGAGAGCCATGTTGCAATTGTTAGAAGAACTTAAAAGTGACCGTCTCGGAATTGTTGTTTTCGCAGGGCAGGCTTATACACAGTTACCGGTTACCACTGATTATTCTGCCGCCAAATTGTTTTTAAATACCATTGATACTGACATTGTTCCGACTCAAGGAACTGCGATTGGCGCGGCCATTGATCTTGCGACTGAATCCTTTGATTTTGAAAGTGGAGGTAATAAGGCTTTGATTGTGGTAACTGATGGAGAAAATCACGAGGACAATGCTGTAGCGGCGGCACGATTGGCCAATGAAAAAGGCATTCGTGTATATACGATTGGAATGGGAACACCAACAGGAGCACCAATCCCAACCTCAGGTCGTGGTGGAAGAAAAAGTTTTCGCCAGGATCAAAATGGAAATACAGTGATCAGTAGTCTTAATGAGGAGATGTTAAGAGAAATAGCTTATGCGGGAGAAGGCGCGTACATAAGGGCAACAAATGCCAATGCAGGTTTTGAGCAAATCTTGGATGAATTGAGTGGTTTGGAAAAGAGTGAGTTTGAAAGTCAAGTTTATACAGATTATGAAGACAGGTTCCAGTTCTTTATAGCTGCTGCAGTATGTTTTCTACTTGCCTCTATCTTATTCAATGAGCGAAAAAGTAAAATTGTTGAACAGTATAATTTATTTGAAGAATGAAGTACTGTTTGAATTTTTCTTTTATCTTTTTCCTAGCTGCGAATTGTTCGCTTTATGCACAAAGTGCCTATCAAGATATGCGCAGTGGAAATGAATACTACAATTCAAATGATTTTGAGCAAGCTGAAGTCTTTTATAGACAAGGATTGGGAAAAGAAGATGCAAAAGTGAAAGCTCCTTTTAATCTTGGTGATGCGCTTTATCGACAAGGAAAATTTGAAGAAGCGAGCAAGTACTTTAGTATGGCTGCTGCTGAAACTGCTGACAAAAAGGAACGTTCCAAAGCATACCATAACCTAGGAAACTCATTTTTGAAAAATCAAAAACTCAAAGAAAGTGTAGAAGCATACAAACAAGCATTGATTAATAATCCACAAGACGAAGAAAGCAGGTACAATTTGGCTTACGCCCAAAGACAGATGCAACAACAAGAGCAACAAGAACAGGACAAAGAAGATAATCAAGAAGAACAAAAGCAAGAAAATCAAGAACAGCAAGAACAGCAGCAGGAGCAAGAACAGCAAGAGCAAGAACAGCAGCAAGAGCAAGAACAGCAGCAGGAACAGCAGCAGGAACAAAAGGAACAACAACTTTCAAGGGAAGATGCAGAACGTTTATTAGAGGCATTGAATCAGCAGGAGAAAGATGTTCAGGAAAAGCTCAAGAAGAAGAAAATTAAAGGTGTAAAAGTTGACATTGAGAAAGACTGGTAGATGAAAAAGACTTTCCTATTTATATGTTTGTTTTTGGCGAGTCTATTGATTTGGGCAGGAAAAATTGATTTTAAGGCCACATTGAGCAGTTCAACTGTTGAGGTGGGCCAACGCTTTCGTATTACTTTGAGCGTAAATAGCAATTTTAGCAATTTGGTTGAACCTGATCTTTCGAATTTTAAATTGCTTTCAGGACCCAACCAATCATCAAGTACGCAAATCATCAATGGCAATGTAAGTCAAGAACTAACCGTGAGCTATATATTGGTGGCCACTGAAAAAGGCACCTACAATATTGCTCCTGCAACAGTCACAGTGCAAGGATCGAATTACAAAAGCAATTCACTTCAGCTAAAAGTTGTTGCTGCATCCAACAACAGCGCAAATGCGAGAAGAAATCAGCAGCAAAAACGTAAATCAGAAGGCAATCAATTGAAAGATCAGATTTTCATCCGGGCATATGTGGACAAGACTTCCGCATATGTTGGAGAAAGAATCACAGCGACATACAAAATCTACTATAAACAAGACATCCTTGATTATGATCCTACAAAGAATCCGGATCTATCCGGTTTTTGGACCTATGATTTAGACCTGAGCAATCAAAGAGGTACAGTAGAAAATTACAATGGAAGCCGATACAATGTGAGTACATTGAAAAAAACTGTTTTGTTTCCTCAAAAATCGGGTGAGCTTTTAATCGACCCCCTAGAGATGCACATGGTTATTCGTGTACGAACCAATAAACGATCATTATGGGGATATGTTTATGACAAGAAGGAAATTACAGTAGGTAGCCAAGCGATCACAATTAATGTTAAACCCCTGCCCAACAAAGGAAAACCTGCCAACTTCTCAGGTGCTGTAGGTAATTTCAACATCAGCTTACTAGCCAATAAGGACAGCGTATTGACCAATGATGCCATAGATGTTTCATTGAAAATAAGTGGTGAAGGAAACCTTCCACTCCTTTCAGCTCCTGAATTAAATTTCCCCACAGATTTTGAAGTATATGATCCTGAAACGGACAATAATTACAGCACCAATGCTTCTGGTGTCAAAGGAAATAAAACCTTCAACTACCTTGTAATTCCGCGTCATTCAGGTAAGTTTCGTCTAGAACCTTTTGAGTTCAGTTTCTTTGATTTATCAACAGATAGCTATCAATCAATCATGAGTGATGCCTTAAACTTTAAGGTAGGGAAAGTTGATAAAGATGAGAATGTAGTGTTCAGTGCAAGTAGAAAAGAAGAAGTTGAAATTATAGATACTGACATCCGCTACATTCATAAGGACATACAAATTCAAAATTCCGGAAGTTCTTTTTTCGGCTCCTTGCTCTATTACTTATATATAGTATTTTTCGTTTTGTTAGCTTCTGTTATTTATTTTGCTTCAAAAGTATATCAACGAAGAAAGAATGACCAAGTTGGTCTGAAACAGTCAAGAGCTAGAAAATTAGCGCAAAAGCGCCTATCTAAAGCAAAATCTCTACTCAAATCAGATGAAATGTCTGCCTTTTACGAAGAAATCTCCAATGCACTTTACGGTTATTATTCAGACAAGTTGAACATTCAACAATCAGAATTAACACTAGATAAAATATTAGTCAAACTAAACGCTTCTGAGAAAAATCCTGAATTGATTATTGCTTTGAAAGAAGTGCTTGAGCAAGCTGAAATGTCTCGATTTGCTGGAGGAACAACTGCTGATGCTGAGCAACTTTATCAAAATGCTTCTGAGGTCATTCTTAAAACTGAATCAGCATGAAACAAATGATCAAACATTGCTTTTTATTGTTGTTGTCTATTTGTATGATTTCTACGAATGTTCGGTCAAATTCATTGCTAGACTCTGCCCAAAATGCTTACGATCGACAAGACTTTACAAAAGCAGCTCAATTTTACAACACCTTGTGCGAAATGGACCCTCAGAATGTTGAGTTGCATTACAATCTTGGAAATGCTCATTTCAAAAACAAAGCCTTGGCCAAGAGCATTCTACACTATGAAAAAGCGCTAAAACTTTATCCACAACATCAGGATGCCGCTCACAATTTAAAAATTGCCAATCAGAAAACTGTAGACAAAATAGAGTCAATTCCTAATTTATTCATCTACCGTTGGTGGCGAAGTATTTACAACCTTTATCCAGCAGACACTTGGGCTTCTATTTCCATAGCTTTAATGGCATTATCCCTTATTGGAATATCTATATTCTTATTCATGAGTGAAGTCAAACTTAAAAAGATTGGATTTTATGGGGCTTTGTTCAATTTAGTTTTTGCCTTAATCTGCGTCCTATTGGCGGTAAATCAAAAAAGCTATGTCAATTCAGCGTCCTTTGGAATAATTATGGAAGCTTCTGTCAATGTGATCAGCTCTCCTTCTTCAGGCAGCTCTCAATTATTTGTCTTGCATGAAGGAACGAAAGTGAAAATAAAATCCGAAGACAAATTATGGATAAGAATTGCTCTTCCAAACGGAAACGAAGGTTGGATTGAAGGCAAGAACATCGCGTCCATTTAAAATCAATACACTCCTTTATGTTTCCTAATGAACCACTCCGAAAAAAATAGGAGCATCAATAGTATAAATACCCAGTCGAATTCTACCATCTCATCAACTTCCTCTGTCACATAGGCTACAGAAGCTATGTCATTGCGTCCATTCAGGTCTGCCGCAACCATATCATTGTCTTTAATGGCAAAGAAACGCCCTCCGGTTTGCTCTGCTATTTGAAACAAAAGATTATGATTGGCACGTTTGGTCAATTGCTCAAGTGCCAATTTCTTCACTACAAAACTTCCTTCTTCTTCAAAGGCTTTTCCATGAAGTTTTGTTTTCGCCATAAAGGTATAATTCCCTTCTTTTAATGCTCCTAGTCGAAGACTATAGGCGTCTCCTTTAGGGCTAAATCTATAGGAATATTCATTGCCATCAGCATCTTTTAATATAAAAGAAATTTCTTCAGAATTGACTAGTTCATAAGAGGCATTGAAAAGTTGCGCATCGATGCGAATGTCTTCTCTTTCATAAAACTCTTTCTCAAAATTCAATCGAAAAAAACTCCGGTCTGATTTTAAAGCCAAATACTGTACTGTTTTTCGAATAAGTTCATCAAATGAAGCGTGGGTCTTTGAGGTTTTGTAATCTGTCAAAGACCAACGCCAGATGCCTTCTCCAAATAGTCTTCCTATTTTTCGCTTTTCTTTTTCCTTAAAGGCAATCATTGGGTATTTGGTAGGCACATTGCCTATTTTCTGATATAGTAAGACCCTATTTGAACTGAGATTCGCAGGTAAATTTAAGGGTACACTTAGTGGAGGATAGTACTTTAAACTTAACGCCAAAGCTTCAGAAACAGTAAATAGACTGAAGTTTTTCTCCAATATTGGTGTAGCTTCATTTTTTTGCTCTGACACAGCCTTCTTAGAAGCGAGTCCAAAAGGAACATCTAGTGAAGGCCACCGAGGTCCCATTATGAAAAGAGGGATATCCGTCTTCAATAATTTCCCCATTAGTGAACGTTCAGCATTTGTGGTTCTATTTTGATTATGATGCAATAGAATTAAATCATAGGGGAACTCCTGTTTGGTATAGGTATCGAAATAGAACTGTTCAAGACTGTAATTCTCACTTTTTTCAATGCTTCTTCGAATGGCCCCTAAATCAGGATGTGGAGCATTTGATAACAATAATATTCGTTGCCGACCATCAATCACATCTATGTAGAATTTTCGAAGATTGTTTTCACTATTTTTTTCATCATCCAATGGGAGAACGCGCACAGTATAGGCTTGCACCCCAATCTCTCCCGCGGTTAAAATCGCCTTTACCGATAAGAATTCATCATTTGATTTTACAAAAAGTGTATCCTCAAAAATTGTATTTTCATCCTTTTGAATTTGCAGTTTTAGCAGACTATTTGTCGCATCCTCAACTTTCAAGTCAATTTCTACAGGAAATTCATTGCCCAAGAACGCAATTTTATTGTTTCTTATAGCATTGATCCTGACATCTTTGTATCGATTTGTATCTCCTCCTGCAATCGTGTAAATTGGATACTCAGATCCTTTTGAGATGTAAAGAGGATTTGATCCGCGATTGTATAAACCATCAGAGTAGAGCAATACGGCTGCAACATTTCTATTCACATAGCGGCTTTCAATGCCTTCAAACACACTTTGATAATTGGTAATTAGTCCTGAGTAGTCCGTTGCAGAATCTTTTAAATTGAGCGATTCGTCGAACAAATAATGATCCACTTCATAATTTTTTTCCAATTGTTCTTTTAATCTTTCGATTGCCAATGAAGGATCATAAGCTGTGCTTGCTGAATCCGAGGAATAATGCATGGATTGAGAATTGTCTTCGGCAAGGATGATAATTGGAGCCTCAATTGAACGGTCGAAGTGTTTGACCAAGGGCGATAATAACAATAATGTCAATAGTGTGATGGCTGTAAATCGTAAACATGCCAATGCCAAAATCCAAGATTTTGAGATCTCTCTGAGTCGATTGTCTTTCCTGTAAAGAAAAACGGTGAACAAAAAAGCCACTGTAAGACAAATCAATATATACCATGAAGGATATGGGAAAACAATGTTCATTCAGAAGGCCTTGCTTAGGTCAACATTGCACCACAGACATTCAATGTCTGTCCTGAAACATAGGTAGATAAGTCTGACCCTAAGAAAAGTACTGCATTGGCCACATCTTCAGGTGTTCCTGGACGGCCCAATGGAACACTTTTTAACCATTCGTTCACTGTCTCTTCTCCTAACTCGGCCGTCATTTCAGTTGCTATAAATCCTGGTGCAATGGCATTGCAGCGAATATTTCTACTGCCTAGCTCTTGGGCAATTGATTTAGTAAAACCAATAATGCCCGCCTTAGATGCTGCATAATTTGACTGACCTGCGTTGCCTCTTATTCCAACAATTGAACTGATATTAATGATGGAACCAGAGCGCTGTTTTAATAAAGTACGTTGAGCTGCTTTGGTAATGTTGAAGACAGATTTTAGATTGGTATTCATGACTTCATCCCATTGTGTTTCATTCATGCGCATAAGTAAACCATCTCTAGTGATCCCTGCATTGTTCACGATGATGTCAATGCGACCAAAAGCATCTATTACATCTGCAATTAATTGCTCGGCGGCCTCATAATCAGCTGCATTGGATTGATAAGCTTTGGCTTCTATAGCATATTCTTTAAGCTCTTTTTCTATTTCAATTGCTGAAGCTGCAGAGGATGCGTATGTAAATGCGACATTGGCTCCATACGCTGCCAATTTATGAACAATTCCTTTTCCTATTCCTCTTGTTGCACCTGTTACCAATGCAACTTTTCCTTCCAATAATTTCATAGTAATATATTTTATTCAAAGATAAGATTTTGATCAGCTCTCTTATGCCTCTCTGGAGGAAACTCCTAATTTAAAAATTGCATGAATACTCCATGCCTTCTTGCGCAAATTCGGTCTTTCTAAAAACTTCTTGTGCTTCTCTCAAAAGCTGACTTTTGTTTCTGTATCGATTCGAGATATGCCCAATTAAAAGCTTTTGGGCATTTGATAGATGGGCGATTCTTGCTGCGGATGATGCCGTAGAATGAAACGTCTTTTTAGCCCTAATTTTATCTTTCTCGGCGAAAGTGGCCTCATGGTATAAAAGGCCAACATCTTTGATGTATTCGACGATCTTTTCAGAATAAGCAGTATCGGAGCAGTAGGCATAAGATTGTGGCGCATAGGGAGGAAATGTAATCTCTTCGTTGGGCACAATCTTACCATTGGATTCTTTGAAATCATTCCCTTCAGTAATACCTTTGCGCATGTGCTTGGGGATGGCATATTGCCGAAGTGCTTCTTTCTTCATTCTTCTTAACCCTTCTTTCTCTTGAAAAAGAAATCCATAGCAGGGTATGCGATGATGTAAAGGAATTGATATAACACGTATTTTTTTGTTTTCAAAGAGCAATTGACCAGCCTCTTCAACAATACTAAACTCCAATTCAAAAGACAATTGACTTCCTGAATTATTGAACTGGATCAATACAATTTCTTCTAATCCTTTGGGGCCTTGGACATGTAATTTGGTCGTACGTCCCAGCAAATGCATAGTTGACACTAATCCAACCAATCCAAAAAAATGATCTCCATGCAAATGGGAAATAAATACATGATGAATGCCTTGAATTTTTACACCATTGCGGCGCAATTCAACTTGAGTGCCTTCTCCACAGTCCACTAAAAAAAGGTGATTGTCTTGACGAACTATTTGTGCGGTTTGATGGGTATTTACAGTGGGTAATGCTGACCCATTCCCAAGGATCAGAACAGATAAAGCCATTAATTCAACGGATCACCTTGATTGTTAAACCCTCTTTCCAATTCATCCATAAAAAGATAATCAATGGCTTCACTCAATGTCGGAGTAATGTTAAGCACGGAGGCCAATTGAGAAATGTCGATCAATTTCATGATGGTAGCATTAAGGTTGCATAGGACCAAGCATCCATTGTTTTCTTTGGCGATTCGGTTGGCAACCAAAATTACACTCAATCCTGAGGAATCACAATACCCAACTTCTGAAAGATCTATGATAAAGTTTTTAATTTTCTTTCCATTTAATACCACCAATTCCGCCTTCAGTTCAGGAGATATTTTCGCAGTAAATTTATCTTCATGCACCTTTATCAAGGTATATTTCTCTAATTCTTCTATGGTGTACGATTCAGAACTCATGTTGATTCAGTTTGTAACAAATTTATAAAAATTAAGGTTGGCTGAAGTCTAAGACGCCAGTAAATATAAAACAGCCATTCGTATAGCAACACCATTCTCTACTTGATTCAGTATAAGGGATTTAGATGAGTCTGCCACAGAAGAAGAAATTTCAACTCCTCTGTTGATTGGGCCTGGATGCATGATTATTGGAGAATGATTCAAGCGCTCAAGACGATCTAATGTCAAGCCATACTGCAGATGATACTCTCTTAGCGAAGGAAAATAATTTACTTGCTTGCCACCTTTTCCTTGTCTTTCGAGTTGTATACGAAGCATCATTACAATGTCAGTTTTACTCAAGGCTTTATCCATGCTATACTCCACCTCTACACCTAGACTCTCAATGTATTTTGGAATCAATGTTGGAGGACCACAAACCGTTACCTTAGCGCCTAATTTCTGCAAGCAGAAAATATTCGACAATGCCACTCTAGAATGCAAAATATCGCCTACTATCACAACGTTTTTTCCTTTGGCATTGCCTAACTCTTCTCTTATACTGTATGCATCTAGCAAGGCCTGAGTAGGATGTTCATGAGCTCCATCACCAGCATTCACAATGCTCGCATTAATGTGTTTAGACAAGAAAATAGGAGCTCCAGGGTTTGGATGACGCATCACTACCATGTCGACTTTCATGGCTAAAATATTATTTACGGTATCAATCAGTGTTTCTCCTTTTTTGACAGAAGAGGCCGAAGCCGAGAAATTGATCACATCGGCTGACAATCTTTTTTCTGCTAATTCAAACGATAATTTTGTTCTTGTAGAGTTCTCGAAGAATAGATTTGCAATGGTCAAATCGCGCAAAGAAGGCACCTTTTTAATAGGTCTATTAATGACTTCTTTAAAGTTATCCGCCGTTTGAAAAATCAATTCAATGTCCTCTGGGCTTAACGATTTGATCCCTAAAAGATGTTTACTCGACAATCCACTCATGCTGTGTTCTGCTCTTTTAGAATTAGTTCATCTACTCCATCAATCTCTTCCCATTTTGCTTCAACTCGTTCGCTTTCAACCGTATCTACCGTTGTTCCAATGTATTTTGCTTCTATGGGTAAATGTCTGCTGTACCTGCGATCTACCAGGACCAAGAGTTCGACTAAATCTGGTCGTCCATAAGCCAACATAGCATCCAATCCCGCTCGAATTGTTCTTCCAGTATACAAAACATCGTCGATCAAAATCACACGTTTCCCTTCTACATTGAAATCAATGTTTGTTTTGTTCGCTATAATCGGACTGTCTCTTCTTCTAAAATCGTCACGAAAAAAAGTGGTGTCTAAACTTCCTAAGGGAATTCTCAATGAATCATGTTGATCATTTAATTCTGTATGAATGCGTTTTGCCAAATAGATTCCTCTTGGCTGTAAACCGAGTATTACGGTATTGGAAAAGTCGTCGTGGTTCTCAATGATTTGAAAACAAAGGCGTTTGATAATGATATCAATCTGGGTGCGATTGAGAATAGGCCGCGCGTTGTTCATCAAGGCGCAAATATAATCGAATCGTCTGAATAAGTTGAAATTATTCTTCTTGAGATGAAGATGAATGATCAATTATAATTTTCCATTCCCCTTCTTTTTTTTGCCATAGCAAGCTAAAATAGCCTTGTGGTTCATCTTTACTTCTCTTCAAGTGCCATTTTCCAATGACACAAGCATGAGTGTCGTTAATGATGTCCAATTTTAAAATATTGAATGTCAATTTCCCCATACGCTCTTGGTTTGGATAAGCATTTACGTAATTAGAATAGGTTTTACTCCATCCATATGTAGGTCCATTCCGTCCAATAAACATTAAAGAATCTGAATTCCAATAAGCACTCATGTACGCTTTAAGGTCTCCTCGATTCCAAGCTTTTTCTTGGATCTTCATGACAAAACGAATTTGAGACTCTGCCAATGCATTTGCTGAAATGGATTGACCCTTGATCAACATGCTCAGCAATGTAAAAAGAGATAAAAACAATAATCGTTTCATTCGATGTAAAAATAAAGTGGGTTGAGTTTGTTGTATGCTTTAAGTACGACAATCAACTTTTCTGCTTTGTTTTTCAGTTTTGTTTTTTGACTTGCCAATATTGGTTCCTGATCCACATAAACTTGCATTTCTTTACTGTTTAGCATTTTAATTTCCGAAGTTTCGGTATCTAGAAACATATGTTCGAGACGTTTATTGGATTGGGTTATGGGAAATCCAAAAGCATCTAATGTTTGAAAAGTGGTCACAATCACTGCTGTAAAATGGGCCAAACTTCCCATGTTGATAATTCTCCAAAAGCCACCCTCGACAGATATGTAAACGTTACCAGCTTTAGAATATCCCCAAATTGTAAAAGGATCTATGCGATTCATTTCACCGCTTGAATCGTTCTCAACAAATAACTGTGATTGTCGTATTTCAAATGCCAGTTGAGTCCCCGGTTGATTGGATTTAAATTCATCAAAAGTCTGGTAAATGCCTTCTTCAAATGGAAACCCTATGTAGTATTCTTCCACATTGAATTCATCAATCTGAGCGCTTACTGATAAATGCAGCATACTCATCAGTAAAGTTAAGACAAGGATATGGCCTGAACGTTTGAATAAAAATTGATTGTATTGTATATTGGAAGACATATGATTCGTTCTAATCTCCATTTGAAAAAATTATCTTGAGAATTAAAATTTAGCGATTAATTTTAAACAAGAATTGATCCAAAATCGTTTGTTATAAAATTAATTAGAATGAAACAATCCATCACAATTTTCCTTTTGGCCTTTGGCTTGAATGCCTGCGCTCAAAATAACAAGCCTAAAACGGAGGAACTTGAATATGAAATTCAGAAATCGGAAGAAGAATGGAAAGAGCAGCTTACTGCCTTTGAATATGAAGTCTTGCGTGAAGAAGGCACAGAAAGGGCATTCACGGGCCGATTTGTAGATTGGAAAAAAGAAGGAACTTTTACTTGCAAAGCCTGTTCGCATCCTTTATTCGCTTCATCTACCAAATTCAAATCTGGCACAGGTTGGCCGAGTTTTTACCAACCCATAAATGCAGATGCAATTCGAGAACAAGCCGACAATAAGTACGGATGGAACCGAGTCGAGGTAGAATGCAACCGTTGTGGATCTCATTTAGGACATGTATTTGAGGATGGACCTGATCCAACAGGTTTAAGATATTGCATTAACTCTGTGAGTTTGGATTTTGAAACCACTACAAAATAATGGTTTGAGTTAAACTATATTTGGTAGGAAAAACATAGTCAGCTGTTAAATTAAGTAATCATTTACTCAAAAGAGCCTCCATATTAGAGGCTCTTTTTTTGTTTAAAATCTAAAGCAGAAAAATGTTTCTTATCCTTGTTATCAACCACTAATCATAGCCAAGTGATAGATTGAGCTTTGCACTATATATTTGCAAAAATTCAATTCACACATGAGTTCAATCATAAAAGCAGACAACATCGTCAAACAATATGCCAATCACAGGGCCTGTCTCTTATACACATCTGACGCTGCCGACGACTCCTTAC
>OJGX01001075.1_pt1 | contig 11839 bp, 8 predicted proteins | sample 1594661 | NCBI WGS metagenome assembly OJGX01 (sample SAMN05416839, study PRJEB24817) | seawater metagenome | isolation source: Sea water | place: Canada:Atlantic | collected 2013-07 | reverse complement strand
CGTCGGCAGCGTCAGATGTGTATAAGAGACAGGATATTTCTTGGTTCGTGGCGTCCAACGCAACCCAACCCATCGGGGTCTTGCGGGTAATGTATAACCCTCCTCTGGAGCTTTACAAAGAGTACGGGATGCAGGCCCTTGAGAGTGGCTTGGACGTTGAAGCCTTTGTCAAAAACAACCGAATCGCCGAGATTGGCCGCTTTGCCGTTGTTCCCGAGTTCCGCAAGTTTATCGTCGTTTCGGCGGCTTTGATGCGAGCGGCTAGTCAGGAGACCGTCGCCAACGACTACACCCACTACGTCACCGATATTTTCGAAGGTGAAGTTCACAGCCCCTACGATTTTCATACCCGCGTGATGGGATTTCAACCAGTCGCTACCCACGATGTCGGGGAACTCAATTGTCCAAACCGCCGGATCACCATGGTGCTCGATTTGAAATCTGCCTACCAGCGTATCCAGAGCAAACAGAAGTGGATTTATCGCTACCTCACCAAAGATTGGGATGAATCCTTACATGAGAAACTGCGCAACGGTTCCCAGAGTTAGGGTTTCGACGCAGGGAGAGGCCATTCTTCAGGAAGTCTCTCGTCTAACCGGCTAGGCTCTCCTCAACCTCCCCCATCCCCCGGGCAGTATGAGAGCCAACAATCCTAGCACGAATACCCGTCTTTCAAGCGCGGCCAAGAAAATTCTCTTCGACATAGGCGCCACCGGCGTCTGGCAGGCAGCCGGAAAAATGGCTCAAGTCTTCGGACTGCTCCACGCCATGAACTGCTTGGGCCTCGACAATGCTGGAATCTCTGGGAATGTCATGGCGACAGCGATGCTTTTGCAGGTGATCCTCACGCTTGGAATTGATGTCATCGCAGTCCGTCATATCGCCGCAAGAAGCCAAACACTTAAGCAACTTCTTCCGGTAATCTTCACTGCTCGATTGACCCTCCATCTGGCGATCACTCTCATCTGGTGCGTCGCCGTCTTTATGGCATCCCTTTCAAGCGCGGAGACTTTTGCTTGGCTTGTCGGGGGCCTCTACCTCTTCGTCATCGGCATGAATTACCAGTGGTACTACCTGGCAACGGAGCAAATGCCTGCATTGTCACGGATCCAGACTCTGACCACCTTTGCCATCAGCGCCTATTTTCTTATTGTATTCAAGCCCGGACAAGCAGCAGGCATGGACCTCCTCGTTCTGGCGGTAGGACACGGTCTCGTCACGGCATGGGTCTGGCTCCGAGTTTGGCAAGAGAATCAAGTCCCAATGCTTACGAGCCGCTTTGGACACGATGCCCTCAAATTGCTCAAGGAGGGACAGGCTAATTGGTTGTTCGGAGTCGCTTACAACACCCTCACGCTCCTTGGATTACTTCTTATCCCTCAACTGCTTCCCAAGGAATCCAGTGACACACAATTGGGCCTTTTTCGATCGAGCAACCAGCTCGCCCTCGCCCTTCAGCTCGTGCTTACATATGTCGGCTATATTTTTTATCCCAAGATCGTCAGCTGGCGTCAGCAAGGGCTCACCGATTTCCGCCTCCGAGTTCTAGGCCTCGCCACAATCGTGTGGGCCTGCGGATTACTCACTAGCGGCATCATCTATTGGATCGGTGAACCATTTTTCAAACTCGCCTTTTCCGATGCCAACTTTCATCCCGGGTTCCAGATTCTTCCCATCATGGTTCTGGCAAAATTCATCGGCATGGCTAGCGGATTCATGACTTGGGGACTCCTTGCAGAACATAAAGATTGGCTGGCGGTTCGTTGTTGCGTCATCCCCCTCCTCCTCACTGCCGCCCTTCACGTTTGGTTTGTTCCCGACTACGGATTCGTTGCCGCAGGATGGCTCTACGCATTCGGAGAGTTACTCCTTTTTCTCTCTTGCACCGTCGCATTCTTACGCCTCAAACTCTCGGCACCTGGTTCGAAATGAAAAATCCGATCTCTCAACTATTCCATTGCTGTCGCTGGTGGCAGAGGCTTAGGTCAGAAGGTTTTTTCACTTGGAACGATGCTAGAATGCAGATCAACCGGGTTATTCTACCCGCTCGCTTCGCCTACCAGGAAGCAGGGCAGCGACTTCGAGAACAGACTCGAATCAGCGATGTCGGAGAGCACATCCATCGAATCGAACTCCCTGAGCATCAACTGCATTTCTACTGGCACGGTACCGTCGACAACAATCTCTATTTCCTGATTGAACAAGAATTTCAGCCAAAGAATCCACACTGCTATACCACACCTCCGATAAAGTTATCCCCCAAGAGTCTCGTCATCGATGTGGGTGCCTGCGAAGGTCTCTTCGGCTACCGCCTCTTGAAGGAGAAGCACTGCCAGCGGGTCATCTGTTTCGAGCCGCTTCGCAGCATGGCTGCATTAATCCAGCGGGGCGCCGAAGAAAACGGCTTCGATGCGAGTATGACCGTAGAAACACTGGCTGTCTCCGATGTTTCTGGACCCGTGAAGTTGGTGGCGACAGACAATCCCGACGCCTGCCACATTGAGCCCTGTAACGACGGCAACCAGAAGGCTGACGCACAATCGATCCGTCTCGATGAGTACATTGAAACCAATCAACTCGTTCTCACGGAACGCGATCTCATCAAAGTCGACGCCGAAGGCACCGATCTTTCGGTCATCAATGGCGCAGCCAAGACGATCTCGAAGTATCACCCTCAGATCGCCATCACGACCTACCATGACGATTCCCACGTTCAGGCAATCAGTCAGCGCTTAAGAGAACTCAATCCAAATTACCACTTTCGCTTGAAAGGCTTCTCGCATTGGACGAGCAAGCCACGTCCCGTCCTCCTCCAAGCCTCAGAGCTTAAGCCCTAATCTCGTCCTCTACAGCTCTCAACATCCCGCTTCCCGTGCTCACTTCCTCAAGTGCCAATCTTCTTCATCCGCCATCACGCTTGCATTGATTTCCAGCAACTGCTGCTTCATCCGTCTCAATCGCTCAGGCTGCTCGCTCGCCAAGTTGTTCGTCTGAGCGGGGTCTTTCTCCAGATCAAAGAGTTGAAAGTTCGTGTAGGTTCCCCCCTTGATCTTGGGAATCCAGGATTCTTGAAACATATTGTTCTTCGAGAGTTCGAAGTTTGGGTCCGCGGTCAAGGAATAGGCCCCATCTCGCATCGCCACAATTGGCCGCGATTTCTGCAAATGCCAGAAAAGGGCTTGGTGGCGTTTGAATCCGTCTCCATTCCCGCAGAGTAATGCAGACAGATCGCTCCCATCCAAGGTTCGATCATTCGGCACGGGTATTCCCAACAAACCGCAAACAGTGGGCAACACATCGACCAATCCCGCAGGTTCATTGAGCGTCACACCTTCAGCAATCTGCCCCGGCCACGCGAAAATCCCGGGAACCCGGATACCGCCTTCCCAGTTCATGCCTTTCCGTCCCCGCAAGCCTCCAGTCCGATCATCGCGGTAGCTCCCATTATCGGAGGTGTAGATGATCAGGGTGTTCTTTGGATCTGAAATCCGTCTCATTCTAGAAAAGAGCCGTCTAATCGCCTCGTCGGTATTTGCAATAGTCCCAGAATAAACTGCCGCCTTGTCGGTAACATCGCCAAAGGGTTCAACCATCTCGCTCGGAGCGGCGATCGGTGCATGAGGTTCGTGAAACCACAGGTTGAGAAAAAACGGCCTATCTGGATCCCGCTGTTCCTCCAACCAGAAAATCGCCTCATCAGCAACCACTTGACAGGAATATCCCTTGAGCGGGCCTACCGGCTCGCCATTTCGGATAAAGTTACTTGGGTTGCGGTGACTAGGGGAGGCGTTATTTGCAGTAGCAAACCAATAGTCAAACCCGTGCTCTGCCGGCGTGGGCTTTTGGTGGGTTGCCGTCGGAAGACCCAAATGCCATTTTCCAATGTGGGCCGTCTCATAGCCAGCTTCAGCCAAGACTTCCGCCAAGGTCTCTTCTCGCTCTAATAGGTGAGACCGCTGATTCTCATCGTGAATCCAACTGTAGACTCCCGTTCGAATATGGTGTCTCCCCGTCAGCAGGGTCGCTCGAGATGGGGAGCAGACGGCGCACCCAGAATAGAACTGGGTCAAGCGTGCGCCCTTCTCAGCAAGCCGGTCCAAGGTCGGCGTCTCCACTGGCCCGCCATAACAAGCAATATCCTGATAGCCCAAATCGTCAGCCAAAAGGATGACCACATTCGGCCGAGCGGCCTGTAGCAATGTCGTGGCGGCAAGAGCAAGGAGAGTGAGAATCGGTCGCGCTTTCATATCCAGGAATACTCAAAGCTTAGCAAAGACGCCCAGCAGCGCGATGAGAAATGCCGACGATGACGAAAAACCGAATCCGCCTTCCGCAAAAATGTCTTACGGAGGTGAGGCGAGAGTCCCTCGAGCCAAAGGCAAGGAGATTGACAACAACTAATCGCACTCCCTTCCAGCGCAACTGCCACTCGACTCTCAGGCTTAAGGAAAGAAGATCGCTGATTTTTGAGGGCTGAAGGCACGGACAAGCGTTATTGCGCCCGCACCGACAACTCAACCATCTTCCACCTCGCCTGACAAACAAATGGCATGCAGCCACTGCTACGGCTCGAGAGACTCTCGCCTTACCGTCCCACCCTCCATCAGTGCGTGGGCGCCGGTTGGTTCAAGCATTAACTATTCAACAACGGCCTCAACGAGATCTTCGATCGACGGATCATTCGCAAGTCGGTCGAGAATCGTTAGCTCCTGCCCCAGCTCTTCGTCGGCCAATACTTCACTCTCAGCAACGAAGTAGGCGCGGAACTGCGAGAACAACTCGCGATACTTGTGACTGACAAAGAGAGGGATTGATCGCCGCTCCCACTGCCCAAGCCGGCTGATTGGCCAAGGGGGCAAAATTGGAATCCCCCATTCCGCATCAACAAGAGGACGAAGGATGGGACGTTCCTCTTGATAACTCGCCCGTTCATCCAAAATCCAATTTCGAATCAAACTCGCATAGCGGGTTAGCAAAATTCCTTTCCGAATTCCCAGATTGTCAAAATGTTGTTCCGAAGCGGCCGTAAACTCAACCTGCGATTCGACGGCGAAGGTTTCCCCACTACGGTTTTCATAGCTCGCTGAGATCACGAGTTCACGATTATCAACCTCAGGGTTACGACTCAACTTCACCAGGATCAAGCCGCCCCGAGTGGCGCCATCAACCGTTCGAGAGGGAAAAAGCGTATTCACCTTGAATACTTCTCCCGTCGCTTCATCGGCCTCCGGAGAACCAAAGACCTGATCAATACTCCACCCATCGCCCTGCAAAGCAAGGCGCAGATCAAAAACCAAGGGTGTCACCATAAAATCAAAGTTCTCATCCATCTGCTCTATGAATTGAGCCGGAGAATGAACCGAATGATAGTTGGCGCCTCGATTCTTAGTAATGCTCTCGATGAGATCCGTATTGAAATCAACCCCGACCCCAATGACTGTTGAGTACAGATTCTTTGCTGCATTCGACTCAATCATGCCAATCAACCCCGTCCGGCTCGTCTCGCCTTGATTTGGCATCGCGTCCGTAACGAAAATGATGCGATTCTCACTGACTGCAGGATCGAGCTCCGACAGCTCATCGTATTGTTTCGTCGCCGCCAACATTCCCGCTGACATATTCGTGCCGCTGAAAGCTCGAAGCCGAACCACCTTCTGCCTCAGCTCATCAAGATTCAAATTGTTCACTTTCGTCAATGGCTGAACCACCCGCGATTCGCTATTGAAGGAAACAATCCCGATGCGATCTTCCGGTTCAAGATGATCCAGCAGGGCCGTTACCGCCTCGATGGCGACATCCATCTTCAACAAGGCAGTCTCCTGATCGCTCAGCTCCTGCTGCACACCGTTACGGTCATAGAAAAAACGATTGAATGGCCCGTCCATCGAACCTGAAACGTCTATCACCACCGTTATGTTGAGTTGCTTCCGACTAAAATCTGATTCCTTAATTCCGGAGTTCAATCCGACAGAAAGGTAGCGTTCTTCTCTTTCGGAAAACGGGTCAGGACTCACAGCTTGGGCATAAGAGGGACAAAAAAGGCTCTCACACTCCTCAGTCAACCCAGTATCAAAAAAGTAATCAAAGAAAAGCCCTTCAAAGGTGATATCCGTGTAGAGAGGAAGAAACTCGTTCTCAATGTTCTGCCGGAAATTTCCCACGTCATTGGCTCCACCGACCGCAAAACCGAGATTCGGACTTGGAACGCGCGGGGCAACCGGAGCGCTAAACGCCCCTCCCGCATTGTCGAACACTGGGGGCGCCGCAGGAACAGGCACACCCCCGGGAACGCCAAAATCTCCAGTCTCTGGAAACACCGCCTCGTTCGGATCGGTCGGAGAGATGGCAATCGCGGTTTCGGGAATCTCAACATCGTTAAAATTCTTTGCGCCAATCAAATTGGCTCCACTCAGCTTCACCGAATCAAGCACAGCCCCCTTGAACTCTGCCGCCCGAAGATCCGCGCCACGGAGATCGGCCCCCGTAAGATCGGCCCCCGTAAAATCCGAACCAGAGAGATCCGCGTAACGCAGATCTGCATTTTGAAGATTCGCACTCACGAGAGACGCGGACGAAAGGTCCATTCCAGCGAGATCAGCCCCACTCAATTCAAGTGGCAAGGCTGTCACTCGGAAAAAACCGACTTGAGCCGAGATCGAATTGACCCCCAGAACGTGGCTACCCGCACCCGTGCGCAATAACTCCCCTACTGGCTCCCACGTCTGGAGGTCAAAACTCCTCTCCACCTCGTACCGCGGTTCCAATACCGCGGGCCCCACCCCCACAACACGATTGAGGCGAAGATTAAACCCGTCAGTCGATCGTTCCAGGTCTAAGCCTTCCGCTTGGGCACCGGAGTGGATACCAAACAACAACACACTCCCCAACAATCCCATTCCTCGACCTAGACTCTTCTTCATCGCACGACCTGACTTCATCTCTCCTTCAAGTTCCACTGTTTGATAACACCCATACAGTTTAAGTCAAGCGGCGATTGAAAAGAAAATGACTCGACTGGAAGGAAAACAAACCGAGCGAGACGTTTTCTAGGGAATCAAATTACGAAGAAACGACACCTTTCAGAAGCCGTCTGACAACGGGACACCTACAAAGAACAAAGCCTTCCAAAAACGAGCCACTAATAATTGCATTCCGCTCTTGATTTCAAACGAAATTTAGGCTGAAACTTGAAACTATGGCTACTATTCTTGTCATCGACGATGATGATGCATGCCGCGAGACGCTGGCAACAATGCTTGAGAGGGAGGGACATGATCCGATAATTCCGGACACGCCGTCCGAAGCGCTCTCGATCATCGCTGACGATCCGCCGGATCTTGTCATCACCGATATACTGATGCCAGATCTCGACGGAATCGAACTCATCACCCAAGCCAAGAAGCGACAACCAGGCCTCCGGTGTATTGCGATCTCAGGGGGTGGCCGAGCTCCAAAAGAACTCCTCCTTCGCGCTGCAAAGCAACTTGGCGCTATAGAATCGCTTCAAAAGCCGTTTGAACGAGCCGAACTCGTCAAGACAATCAATCGGAGTCTGGCTCCCTGCTGACGCCAACCGTCCGCCGGTCTCAACCTCACGAGGGCGCTGATCTACAATGGCCCGCTCCGCTAAGAAAAAAAGACCTTCTCTTTCTTTGATTCTATACTACGCCCTCCCTTAGAGGGCTAAGGCAGGCATTCCAGGACCATCATTGCCTATTGATTCTTGCCCAAACATCAATATGATGGGACTAACTCTTTCAGGTCATGAAGAAATCAACTCGACTACGAATTCACGCATTCACACTGATCGAACTGCTCGTGGTTATTGCAATCATTGCAATTCTCGCCGGGATGCTTCTCCCGGCGCTTTCTAAAGCCAAAACCAAGGCCCAAGGAATCAAGTGCATGAGCAATAACAAGCAGCTCGTACTTGGATGGACCCTCTACGCGACCGACTACGACGATAAGTGCGCCAATAACTTCACCATTCCAGGCACCGAACAAGCGATCACCTCGGGCAGATTCAACAATTGGGTCAACAATATCATGGGCTGGGGCGCTGGTTCTTCCGTTCGTGACCGTAGCATCACCAATCTGACCTGGATCAAGAACGGGGTCCTCGGGGCCTACACCGATGGTGCTGTTGGCATTTACAAATGCCCTGCCGATCATTTTGTCAGCCAGCAGCAACGCGCTGCGGGATTCACCCAGCGCGTCCGTAGCAATTCCATGAATGCGCTGTTCGGTCGATCCAACAACGATGCCAGCGACAATACGGCCAGGGGACAGAGTTGGGCCTTCAATGGTCAATACCGACAGTTTATCCGAACGACCGATGTCCCTTCACCGAGTATGACCTACCTTACCCTCGATGAGCATCCAGATTCAATCAACGACGCCTTTTTTGTCACGAATCCAGACGTCAACAATTGGCAAGACCGCCCTGCTTCGTACCACAATGGAGCTGCCGGCTTTTCCTTTGCGGACGGGCATGCTGAAGTGCACAAATGGATTAGTGATACATCGAAATATGCCGTGAAATATAATTACGGTGCAGCCAAGCCATTTGATGCCGCCGGCCGCCGTGATATGGCCTGGTACGCCGAACGCATTCAGCTCATTCCGTACCGATAACTCTCACACGCCCAGCCCCGGACCGGATCACTCGGTAGTAGCGATCGACTTGCAGCCTTCCCAGCGTCTCCTGGGTACCGTCCGGCCAACGAATTATTGCCGTCACCGGCCCCGTGACGCGGCCGAGACCAAAGTGAATGCGACGGCTATGTTGTGACCGGTAGGAATCACCAGTCACAATTTCATTCACCCAAGTTTGATTCTCATGTCGAACGAGCACCTGAGCACCAGGAGGAGTCGGATATCCTGCCTCAGCATCGATGTCAAAGCCGATCCAGTTGCCGACGGACTCGAATTGGTTGATGAAGATCCTCAACGTCTGATTCGCACCAGGCCAATGCTCGAAGCTTGTGACCAGGAGATCCATCCTTCCATCCCCGTTCAAGTCCTCGGTCACGACATTTCGACTATCACGCTGCGCACCAACCCCCAGTATGTATCCAGCTTCAAGGAATGATTCCCCCCCCTGATTAAGGTACAATCGGTCGTATTCATAGCCCCCATACGAATGCCCGCGCCCTCGCGTCCGTTCAAACTTCTCTTTAAAGTACATATACGCAACGGGATCCGGTTCTGATACCGCGACAAAGGCATCATGCAGCCAATACTCAGGCTCATAGTCACGCACTGAATCGCGGCTCTCGAGTCCGTTCCCGATGAACAGGTCAGCGTACCCATCGTTGTTAAAATCCGCCGCGCTACTTCCCCAAGACCAACCAGATTGACGCACAGCCTCACCCGCACTTCCCTGAGCGAATCGACCTGAATCCGTGGAAAGAAACACCCGAGTCCCATGGGTCATTCGCTCCCTGATCGTCCGATCTTCCGTTAATCCAGCACGCCAGATTCCAAGGGATTGTAAACGGGCAACGGTCGGAGATCTCATCCCAGCCATCACAAAATCAAGTTTGCCATCCATATTGAAGTCAGCAAACGCATGTGCCATTCCGAATCCGAGCGTATCGCCCAGAACTGCCTGCGTTGCCTCAGAGAACTTCCCTGTCCCATCATTCAAGTACAAGTCCGCGCCTGCAAAATCGCTGACAACGATCAGATCAGGTCCATTCTTCCCATCAATATCAACAAACGAGGCACTGTAAACCCGACGATGCCGCTTCTTTGACAACCCAATGGCATCGGTCACATCGACAAAGTCGAGGTCCCCATCGTTGCGAAACACATAGAAGGGATACCCATCATTGGCATCAAAGTAGGGTGTCGGCAGAGACCCGCTTTCATAGGGTACACGATACTGACCAAGAAAAAGATCAATGTCTCCATCACGGTCGAAATCACCTCCTGAGATCACCATTGGATACTTAAGTTCCTTCGTACGATTCCAAAGGACTTTCTCGGATTGATCAAAGATTCCCTGAGGCGATCCCGGCAAAACAACCATCCCCTCGTGCTTCATGCAAATCAGATCATCTGCACCGTCAAGATCGATATCCGCGAGCAACGCAGTCGAGATGAGGCCAGGCGGAAACGCACAGAGCGGTTCTGGTCGGAATTGCCCCTCGGCATCACTACGAAAGAGAAGATTCTTGGCCGCCAGAATAACCTCAGCTCTCCCATCGCGATCGAGATCCGATACTAACAAGGGATCGATCGCATAGGCATTCTCAGGTGGCTCAATGGCCGCCTCAAGCAGGAGATGGAACGGTGGCTCTCCCAGTGACACTCGCATCTCAAGATTCCGACAATCGACAGACAAGATGATCGGCCGCCCCTCCTCTGGTGAATCGATCTTCCACTCTATCGACACGGGGCCCTTGATGATCGCCCGCATCGATTCGTTCGAATTCTCGAGCGCAAACACTCCCTCTACATGACTCTTGGATGGATCCATCCCCCCCCCGGGCGCAAACCTCGTGTGTCGAAGCTCGAGAAAATCTAGTACCCATCCTTGCTCCTTAAAATGATCAACGAACGGCTCCCATTCGGTCGGACCGATCATCTTACCGCCACCGTCAGAGTGCCAGGTTTCGATATTTGCCGGCAACAGATCACGCGAGCGATTCCAGGACCCCAACACCAGCTGACCCAACGATTGACGAGCCAACAGCGTCAATTTTTCCTCGCTCGCTTTCAGCTCATTCCAGATCGATTCCAACAAACGATCCAATTGCTGACCTTGCATTTCAACAGCCCATAAATCTCCGGCCACCTCCAACTCTCTCTCAGTCAATTGAGAGACCTGTCCCAATAGCTCTGGACTCACAAGATCTCGGGCTTGCCGAATCGTATAATCCTCGATAACCACAGACCCTCGATTCCGCAATACTCCCAAAAGCCATGCGATTACTAAAATCGCAGTAGGTATCACGATGAAACAATATCGGCGTGTCATGAGTTCAATTAGACCGACGTAACGGCTAGGACAAATAGAAGGATACTAGCCAACGGAAGAATGAAGAATCGTATCCCTCCGCAACGTGGTCTCCTCGTTCCACAGTCCAGGTCAGCAGATAAAACTGAGATTGATCAATTATGCAATAGATTTTGACAGATTGGACACGGCATTACTATAGGCTCCCATTCGACCAAAGCCAGCCAATGCCGACTGGACAGCGAAAGAGCTTTCACCTACGATCAGGCCCTAAGGAGCAAGGTCAAGAATAACCGCCAAACGAAGCAATCTCCATCTTGCGAGCTGTTAAGCTTCCCAACGAGACAACAGAATCGTCCATATCGCCTTAGATCCGCCTCCCGTGAACCCCCTCCCGCCTACCCGAATCAAGAAAGCGATCTACTGGAACTTTGTCCAACAGTTCAGCAAGCAAGGCATCAGATTCTTAATCGGACTATGGTTAGCCCGTATCCTGGACCCCCGTGATTTTGGTCTCATCGCCATGGTCGCCGTATTTTCAGCTCTCTCAGAAAAACTCATCGGCATGGGATTCGCTTCGTCGCTCGTTCAGAAAAACAGCGTCGACGATGCAGACTGCAGCACCATCTTTTTTACTAATCTTGGAATCGCGTTTCTCGCTTATGGCCTCCTATATACGATCGCTCCGCAGGTGGCCCATTTTTACGATGAAGCATCGCTCGAAGGCATACTTAGGGTCGTTTGCCTCGCACTGATTATCCGAGCCACGTTTACCGTTCAGGCTATCCTCTTCACTATTCGACTAGATTTCAAAACACCTCTCTTAATTCTGTCTCTTATACACATCTGACGCTGCCGACGACTCCTTACGTGTAG
>OJGX01001073.1_pt1 | contig 11867 bp, 8 predicted proteins | sample 1594661 | NCBI WGS metagenome assembly OJGX01 (sample SAMN05416839, study PRJEB24817) | seawater metagenome | isolation source: Sea water | place: Canada:Atlantic | collected 2013-07 | reverse complement strand
AAGTAATAAACTTAGACAGGTTGCCGAGATTAAAAAACAGCCTTCTTCATCTGTCCAGCTACTTCAATGTGTCGTACATTTCTATAGCGAAGAAGGCTGTTACTTTTAAGCCTCTCGATTACTAAATGCAAACGTTCTCTTTTCGATGCAGCCAGTGATACAAAACCGGTAATACCAATAATGTTAGTAATGTCGATGAAATAATGCCACCAATAACAACAGTGGCTAAGGGACGTTGTACTTCAGCGCCTATACCAGTATTCAATGCCATAGGCACAAAACCCAGGCTTGCAACCAATGCAGTCATCAGTACTGGTCGCAAGCGAATCATTGCACCTTCGGTAACAGCTAATAATAGGTCACCTTTTTCGTGCCAGAGATCGCGTATAAAAGCTAGCATGACTAAACCGTTTAATACCGCAACACCTGATAGGGCAATAAAACCAATACCTGCCGATATAGATAAAGGCATCTCTCTAAAATACAGAAATAATACGCCGCCCGTTAATGACAACGGCACACCACTGAAAATAATCAGTGCGTCTTTAAGAGAAGAAAATGCCATCACCAGAATAGCAATAATTACAATTAATGTAATTGGTACTACCATAGATAATCGCTTACTGGCCGACTCCAATTGCTCAAAAGTACCACCATACTCTAACCAATAGCCTGGCAGTATATCGGCTTGTGATTGTATTTTTTCTTGAACTTCTGCGACAAAACTCCCTAAATCACGCCCACGCACATTGGCCGTCACTACAACTCGTCGCTTACCATTTTCACGACTAATTTGAGCTGGGGAAGGTTTGATGCTGATTGTGGCAACCTCTTCAAGAGGCACATAATCACCATTAGGAAGCGGAACAGGCAATGATTTTAGTCCTTCTACATCTCGCCTAAGCAACTCAGGTAAACGGACAATCAGTTCAAAACGGCGATCGCCTTCATATAGAATGCCTGCAGATTCGCCACCGATAGCTGCAGCAACCCAATCTTGTAGTTGAACCACACTTAAACCGTAACGACCTAGTTTTTCTCGTTTAGGATTTACAGATAATGAAGGCAACCCCTCCACTTGTTCCATGCGGGTATCTGCAGCACCTTCAATTGAATTAACAATTTTTACAATATCACTAGCAGTCAACACCAATTGGTCTAAATCATCACCAAACACCTTGATCCCCAAATCGGCACGCACACCGGAAATAAGCTCGTTAAAACGCATTTGAATGGGTTGGGTGAATTCATAATTATTACCTGGTAGTTGTTTTAAAGCCTGTTCCATTTCCTCAAGTAATTCGTCTTTCGTTTTTGCAGCATCAACCCATAAGTTACGAGGTTTCAGAATGACGAAAATGTCTGCGATACTTGGCGGCATTGGGTCAGTGGCCACCTCAGGCGTCCCAATACGAGCAAATACTTTCTCTACCTCGGGAAAGTCTTTTATTCGCTGCTCCAATATCTCTTGCATTTCGACGGACTGCTCTAAGCCTGTGCCAGGTATCCGTAATGCTTGAACTGCTATATCGCCTTCATTCAGTTGTGGGACAAACTCAGAACCCATAGTTGTTGCAAGCCAGATACTGAATGCGACTAGAACCGTTGCACTTAACATAACCAGCCAACGAAATTTTAAGGCTAGGAGTAAGAGTGGGTGATAAAGTGATTTGGCAGCACTAATCACAACGCTTTCTTTCTCGCTTATTTTGCCATTTAAAATGACTGCAACGGCTGCTGGAACCAAGGTTAATGACAATACCATAGCTGAAAGTAACGCCACCACAACGGTAGCAGCCATAGGGTGAAACATCTTACCTTCAACACCACTTAAACTAAAGATAGGGATATAAACAATGGTGATGATAGCGACACCGAATAGACTTGGGCGTATTACTTCGGACGTTGCTTCAAATACAGTGTTTAGTCTTTCGCTGAGATCTTGTCGCCCACCCCGATGCTGCTCTTCAGCCAACCGGCGTACCGCATTTTCAACAATGATTACTGCGCCATCAACAATTAGGCCAAAGTCTAAAGCGCCTAAGCTCATTAAATTGGCCGATATACCAGCGTTGACCATACCCGTGATAGTCATCAGCATTGATAAAGGAATTACAGCTGCCGTAATGAGTGCCGCACGCATATTCCCCAAAAGTAAAAACAGCACAAAAATAACAAGCAGAGCCCCTTCCAATAGGTTTCTTGTCACCGTCGCTATGGCTTTATCAACAAGGCTTGTACGGTCATAAACAGCTTCTGCAATAATGCCATCTGGTAACGATGCCTGAATACCGTCAAGTTTGAGGGCGACATCCCTCGCCTTCAAGCTTAATATCCAGCCCTTTGCGAACAGTACTAACACCACCATCACAGCCCACCATATAAGCTGCCTGCAGTGTATCGTTAGCACCACTCAACCTCTTTATTTTAGCCTCTACGCAGGAATCTGTTTGTGTAAACGATTCCAATTCGCACCCTGTATGCAGCGTAATATTAGGCATATCTCTTATAACATCCATCAGCAGTGGTTCAAGCGTATACTGAGAAATAATCTGATAAGGCTCTAACGGAAGTGAACCATCATGACACACAGCAATATTTTTACGAAACGCATCCGTGGAAGGGTATTCCAAGTGCAATAAAGGAGGTCGCGACCAGCCTGTAAGTAAAAATATATCCATAGGAATATCGTGAATATGACTTGCCGAACGTATACGTTCAGCTAACCCTAAGCGTCGAAAATCTCCATAGAACGAGCATTACTTCGTTCCATTTTAGGGCGATATAAAGGCTTTTCATTCCGCTCTATAAGGTCAACCCTAATTCCACGTTTACCTAAATCAATGGCTAATGTCAAACCAACTGGTCCTGCACCAACAATTAGCACACCGCCATTGTTTTTTGCCTTGCTCATAAACTTCCCCAATAATTAGCTATTATATTTTGTACAGTTGCCTAAACATCATTAGCAGCAAAACCAAACAAACTAAAACGCCCCTATTAGTTCAATTGCCCGTTCAACTATCATCAAAATCAAAGGGTTTACATTTGTCAATCAACAACTAGCTTTAAACATCTAACTGTCGTGAATCAAGAAACTTATCATAATGTATATTCTCTAAACTCACTTGTTTACTTTCTAAGTCAACAAGAACTGCGTCTATCATCCCCGGCGAACCGCACAAATAAGCATGAGACGTTTTAATCTCAAAACCACAATTCTCTTCATTCATAAATTCTGTCACCAAGCCTCTTTTTCCTTGCCAATCAGAATCTTCAGGCTCATCAGATAAAACAGGAATAAAGTTAAATTCAGCGAGCCATTCATCTGCTAATTGCTTCATTTGTTTAATACAAAACAGGTCTTTTTGTTGTCGTGCACCATATAAATAAGTCACCGGCCTGTTAATGCCTTTTCCCAGGGCATCCTCTAATATAGATTTCAAAGGTGCCATACCACTACCACCCGCTACACAAAGTATCGGGGCATCAGACTTCCTTAACCAAAAGGAACCACTTGGCCCATTGAGTTCAAATTTTTCATTAACTCTATCTTTTTCAAACAACCAGTCAGTGTAATGACCACCCGGTACTTTTTTAACTTGAAAAGTAATCTCCTTAAGTCCATTTTCACTGGGGGCACATGCAAATGAATAGCTTCTATGTCGATCAACTCCTGGCAGTGTTATATCTGCAAATTGCCCAGCACTAAATGAAATTGGTCGATCTAATACAACCGAAACTTCCATAATGTCATGGGTGAGCATTCGCGTAGTGTTTATACATCCCTGAAAACTCTCAACTTTAATTGAAGGATGACTAGTATCAATAACGAGCTCAACAACAATATCTGTTTTCAGCAGACTCTGGCAGGCCAAAATATAACCTTCTTCAATTTCATGAGAAGACAGCGAATACGAAAAATCCATAATGGGTTTCACATCGCCTTCTAAAAGTTTGCAACGACATTGTGCGCAGGTACCCACCGTGCAATGAAATGGAAAGTCAATATCGTTACTTAACGCTGTTTGTAGTAACGTTTTGTCCTTTTCCACCTCAAATGAAACACCAGATGGACTAATTGTTGCTCTATTTGGCCCTTTCTTATTAAATAATCCAAATAATCTCTTCAATGCTTACTTCCATTTTATTACTTTATCAAGTCTTTATTATCCAAACATTAAATCCAACCGGCTTTAATATTAGCTTCCTTAGCTAGTTTTAGTTCATCTTCAGATGCGTATTTTTCATCCCATTCTTTTAAGTGTTCACGCATTCTTTTATGCCACAAGGGGGGTACCAAGGTTAATAAGAAATAACCGTATGCACTTCCTGGACGAATAACATCTTCATAGGGCGTGAGCTTCCAATATGGCACTGTTGGATCGGTATGATGTTCCGAGTGCGTTACAATTTCCATTGTCAATGGACGAGACAAGGGACGGATATGATTAAATGCATGTCTTTTTTCAATCGGCGTATTAGGTAATCGTATCAAACCATAATGTTGTACATAACTGAATATACTAGCAATACTTTGTCCTACAACTGAAATAAGAACCACGGTACATGCTGCAAACCATCCATCAGTTGCAGCAAAGAATGCAACCAATAAAGCAAAACCAAACCACGCCCATAATATCCTATTAGCAAAACTCCAATGACTTTTGCCTTTAGTAGCAAATCTCTTTTTTTCTAATTTCCAGGGTGATGTATGAAAAAAAATCATTAGTCGTGGGATAAACGTATAAAGGTTCTCTCCTCTATAAGGTGTATCCACATCTAAAGCACTTGACGTTTCAATGTGGTGACCTATTTTATGCTCCATTTCAATATCCCCAGCCATCAAAGTAACTCCTAATAAATTACCAAGAAATCTCGGAATCTTACCATTTTTGTGGAACAGTTCATGCGCTATCGGCAAGCCAACAGCCGCAGTAATCAAGCTCGTTGATAATGAGGCACCTGTCCACTCCAGCCACGTATAATCCGTGCCTAAGAAAACCCATAATGAATACCATAAAAAAACTGGGGCAATTAGCTGTAAATACAATATCAACATACCAGAAAAATCACTCATTTTTAAAGCATGTAAATCGTCTTTTAAAAAATACTCTATCAATGCGACGGTTGGAAATAGTGCAAGACCAATCCAAACTGCCCCACCACCGTAAAAAACACCCAGCCCTGTAACGGTAAAGAAACTGGCGGGTAATAAATACCTTAAATGATCCATCTTCAATTCCTTATTATTTAATTTATATTATGTAAGTTCTTGATATACAAATTCAGCGCATACACTATTTCTAACATATTGATTTACTATACTAGTTCTATAATAACTAAGTAGAATCAACTCTAGTTTTGAATTTGAATAACCGCCAAAATGCTATTTAATGCGCAAAACAGCCTTAAGCGTTGTTCCTTTTTCTGAATCAGCTGCCGCTTCATTAATTTGATCAAGGTCATAGAATTTAACCAATTTATCAAAGGGGAACTTACCTTGTTGGTAAAGACTGATCAATCTTGGAATAAATATATCAGCATTCGATTCACCCTCAATAATACCGCGTAATTTTCGGTTAAATAACATATGGTTAATATCAAGTGGAATAGTAGTACCCATTGGAGGCGCACCAATAATACCAACCTCACCACCCACACTAGATGACATAATGGCCTGGGACAGCACTGCTGCTACACCACTGGTTTCAAGTGCATATGCGATACCTGCGCCGCCTGTTATTTTTTGAATTTCTTCAACGGGGTCAATTTCTGCAGCATTAATAGTATGTGTTGCGCCTAGCTCTTTAGCCAACTCCAGCCGATTCTCTTTAACATCAATTGAAATGATCGTAGTACAGCTAGCAATTACCGCACCCATAACCGCTGAAAGGCCGACGGCGCCCGCACCATAAATAGCAATCGCACTGCCTGCCGGTGGGTTTAAGGCATTAAGAACAGAGCCCGCTCCTGTTTGGATACCACAGCCTAATGGGCCAAGTAACTCAAGAGGGACATCTTTTGACACTTTGATGGCATTACGTTCGTATGCTAACGCGTAGTTAGCGAATGATGATTGACCAAAGAAATTACAATTAACTTCTGCTCCAGAATGGTCGTGAAGAGTGCAACCACCCTCTACATCACGTCCCATAAAGTTAGTAGCAAACATTTTTTCACAACTCGTAGGATCACCCGTTAAACAAGCATCACATTTACCACAGGTGTAAAAACTTAAAACTACATGGTCACCGGGTTGAACTTTAGTTACATTTTTTCCAATTTTTTCTACAACGCCAGATCCTTCATGACCAAACACCATAGGTAGTGGTACTGGATAATACTGATCGCGACAAATCAAGTCAGTATGACATAAACCCACACCAACTATTTTAATTAAAACCTGGTCATCTGAAGGCTCTGCTAATTCGAGCGTTTCCATTTTAAATTCACCTTTGCTTTCTCTAACCACAGCTGCTTCAATCTTCATATATACTCTCCTTAATTTTTTTCTAACTCTTTATCTCAATTTATACTTATGTGTTTTGCTCAGGGATTACAATTTCATTTTAGTCTACAGCTTAAATACTGTCACTTAATTTATTACCCAAAGGTTAGTCAGGTGCTATTAGTTAAATCCAACATCACTGCACCAGATCCTATACAGAATAAAATATTAATTTAACAAAAATACCCCAGTTGATTAAACAACTGGGGAGGGTTGTTAGAACGGTTCTATTAGTATCTATTTTTTAATTATGAATAATTACTTACCAAATGAGCGCATATACTGAACGCTAAATTGTTTCTTTTTAACTAGGTTTCCATCAACAATGCCCTTAAGTTGGCCTGTTGTACAATGCATTGATTGTATATCCATAATGCCAAATGAATCATCAAGCGACACGCCAGACCCTTTATTTATTGGTAAATGGTGATCTGGGTGAGCTTGACCAATATTCCAAGATTTCCAATATTTACCTTGGCGATCAAATGTAACCGTACGTGGTAATGTAAAGGTTTGCGCATCCATAAAGTGAATACGCTTACCAACGGGGTGATTAGGATCTACTGGTACAGACTCTACAACATACACTTTTCTTAGTGAATACGTTACATTTGGGAAACAACCACCTTTACCATGAAATGTTGCATATTTATAACCATCTGAATCTTTATACTCATCGGTACGCTCTTGTTTTGATGCATCATAAAAAGGCATAAGCATTGTTCTGGTACCTTTGTATGTCCACTTCATATCAGAAACACGACCGTTATAACCTTCGAAATCCTCAATCATTAAATCAGAACCTAGGAATGAGTCTGTTGTTTGACCGGTTGCCAAACGACGTACTCGGCGTTGAAAACCCAGATACAACCAAGAATTATCACGTTTCAAGTCGTTTTTTGAGCGGTGAATCAATAACTGTGTGTTTTTAACGTCAAATGGTTCTGCCACATTTAGATAAATAGCACGAAACAGTCCAGCTGGATTAGGTGAAATCTCAGGCACTGGGTCTTGGCTAACTCGATGTGCAAAATTCATAAAGTAAAAATTAAACTTAATCTTACGTTCAATCTTACCTGTATTTAAATTTTTATATGCCCAGTAAAATGGAGATATCGCTGCACTATCACCCCAGTTATACCCATACTGAAAATTCCACGCCATTTTTTCACCTGCACGCGGATCATCCAAACTAGGCTCTTCTGGGAATGCTCGCCCAGCCACATAGCCCTCTATTTGACCAACTTTAGCGCCTAGTTTTACATTTTTAGCATCTTTTTTCGTTGCGTTTATATAGTCTTGATTAAGCACAAAATCAATTGGCTCACCCACGGTAATTTCTACCCAATCGTCTTTAATGTGTTTAATCATACCTTTGTCAAAAACGCTGGCATATTTATCCACATTGTCTTTATTAATCACTAAACCTGGCACTACACCTTCTACTGCCGGAAAGCCTTTTGCATATGGCTGAAATGAGTTTTCGACATCAGCATCAGTAACGGCTGACGCGCTTGCAGCAATACTTAATAAAGCAGCTCCAAGTAACGTTTTTGTAATTTTTTTCATTTTTTTAAATCTCCTTAAAACTTTTAATCTATGTATTTAGGAATAAACAAGGGCGCCCAACTTAGCGCCCTTGTCAACACTCCTAGAAGCGATAACGAATGGTCATTTGAATTTCGTCTTCATTTCGTGCTGTACCAATTGGCCCATCAATAAAACGACCTAGTGGCTCGATACCTCCTAAACCAGCTTCACCTGATGCGCCACCTGCATGAATTGGCGCAGTGCTAGCACTAAATGGGTCAAATGGGTTACATTTAGTGCAGTCAGCCCACTCAGCTGGGCCTCTATCAAACTTAATGTTTGCACCCAACTGGAAGCGCCAATTATCATCAATCAACCAATCCATAGAAGGTGAAACCACATAAGCTTCCGCACCCCAGTCATAAGCTTGAATGACCTTAAAACTTAAACGATCTTGCTTCCACCAACCTTGTAGCAATAACGTTGAAATGTAGTTATTTTCTCTATCAGGCATACCCGCCTCACCAAATGCACGTTGTACGCGATTATGCTGAAGAATATGTTGCCCAAATGTTTGGAAAGACAATAAGAACGCTTTATTCTTATTGATTGAGCGAATAAAGAAGTTGCGATCCGCACCAATAACCCAACGTGCTACCTCAGACTCAGAAAACAATCGTTCTTGCGTTGAGTCGGCAAATTCTTCACCTTTAGTCCACGCTCCTTCAACTCTGATCGCTGTATCTAACGCTTCTGAATAGTAGTCCAATGACCCACCCACTAAGAATACACGTGGGAAATGAATATCAAATGAAATCAAGTGACTATAGTATTGAGATTCAATATTGTCACCATACGTTCCGCCCGTTAATACAGACCCCGTAAATGGGTTATCCGAAGGAATCCCAGCCCTTAAAGAAGGCAGTTGTGAGCGCGTATAAAAAGCATTCAATGAGAAACCTACATCCTTATAAACACCCTCAAATTTGACACCCAACTGTGAATTTGCAAGTGACCATTCTGGCATATGAGCTTCGCGGATCCCCAACACCCCAGGGCCAAAGTTTGTTGCTATTGAAGCATCGTCAGGCCCAGCACCTGCAAACACGGAGGTTGTACACCCTTCTTCCCAACAAAGGTTTAATGAACGAAAAAGCTCTCCCGCACCCAATATTTGATTGGGGTACCAGATTGGCCTAACTTATTGGGACGAAATTTATCAAACACCCAAACAAATTGAAGATTCATATCATCTAACAAATTGTTCGCACCAAACTGCCATTCAGCCGTTGCCATCCATAATGGGATTCGTGTATCTTCAAATTCGTCGTAAATATTATTTCTAGAATAATCAATCGGATTAATTATATCTAATACTCGAAACAAATCAGTACGGCCCCACACTTCTTGTTTTTTACCTACACTTAAGTTAAATGTGGTGCCGCTCTCCATATCAATAGTCGCATTTGCATATAGCTCACGGATAAAATCCCACCGGTCATTAAAATCCGAATAACGCAACTCGTTCAAACTATCATCCATATAACCACCTATGCAACCACGTGAATCCTTATCACACGGACGTACAGGCACAGCTAGTTCAACACCATGCCCTTTAACCGTATGGCGGCTTTGCCCAAGAACTTCCAAGCCAGAGTTATCTAGTCCACGAGCCGTTAAGTTACCTAATGGAATACCACCACCGGGCGGCACGTTAAATCCAGCTGGGGTCGCTGGTATAACTGGCGTCAAAGCAATCGCCCCCCCTGCTCCATCTCCATATTCATCAGAATTTAGATCATATACACCATCGTAAGTAGCACGAAATGTCCCATTAATACTGACCTCACTAAATGCTCCTAAATTACCCAGTAATTTCGTACCTTCTAACTGAAGCGTATTACGGAATTTTGATAGGCCCACTTTATTACGAAAATACGTTGCATTTTCAACGAAACCACTGATTTCCAGTGTATCGTCGCCTGTGTCGATTGAAGCAACGGCTTGTTGCGACAACGACAGACCAACCAGCACAGCGAACGCAAAAGCAGCTGCTAATGGCTTAAGGTGCCATCTTGATTTCTTCATGTGTATCCCCTTCTCTTTAAGTTTTCTATATTATTTTAGGTTTAAGTAATGTTATATAAACCCATCTTACTGTTGCATTTATACTACTCCGTACGAAATTTGCAACGCATTTCGCACAGCTTTTAGCCTTTAAGCCTTTAAGCCTTTAAGCCTTTAAGCCTTTAAGCCTTTAAGCCTTTAAAATCAAGTTTCTAAGCGTCTTAACATCCAAGCAAAGCTTATTTTTCCTGAATAAATTTTGGTTTAAATGTCATCACCCATGCCGGCACTAAGAACATAGCCCCTAGCGCATTAAACAATAACATAACAATTAACAATAGTGCCGCATCAGCTTGGAAGCGCATGGTAGATAATAGTACCCACATAATCACACCGGCTATCAATGAAAATGCGGTAAAGCCAATGGCCACACCCGTGGTATTAATTGCCTTTTTAATCGCTTCTTCAAAACTACCGAGTTTGTCGTACTCTTCTTTAATTTTATCCATAATATAGATGGAGTAATCCACACCAATGCCAATGCCTGCCGCCAAAATAGGTACTGTGTTCACGTTAATACCCAAACCAACTACGCCCATATAAGCGTAAGTTAATGTGGTAGCGAACCCCATTGCTAACAACATTAGCCAGCCGGCATGAAGCGACCAGTAAAAAACCGTCACAAATACAAGGATTAATAAAAACACCAAGGGAATAACAAGGATATTAGTTTGATACGAGGCCTCGTTTACAGCCGCTGTTACACCAATGAACCCACCCGCTAACTCAAGCTTAAAGCCTTCCACTTGCGCTGCTGCACTGTTACTCCATTGTTTAACCATGTGAATCGCACGGCGGATCGTCTCACCCGTATGGTCTTTATAGTAGAAGACCATATTGGCATTTTGTTCATCAGGATCAATAAATTCTAACAGCGCACCCGGAATTGGACTAGACATCATATAGGCGAACATTAAACCACCTGTTTCCAATTCGTCTTTTGGATACACTAACCATCGCGGATCATCATTACGGACAATTCGACTGGCTTGTGACATCAAATCTGGCAAGCCTTTGGTGCCGCCCAACTGTGGGTCTAGCATCATATAATTTTGGAATTGTGCCAAGGCTTTAATTGCCGCAGGGTCTTTTAATCCATGGGGTTTATCTGAATGTGCAAGAATGAACATTTCTTCAGAGCCTGGGAATGCTTTATTAATCGCATTAGCTGAAATATTGTAGTCATGGTCTGCATACAATAAAGGCGAACCTGACTCCGACTCACCGATTTGCACTTTTGAGCTTAAATAAGCCCCTCCCAACACCAAGCCCAATGATATAAATAAGGTTATTATCGCACCTTGTCGTGTACAAGAGATTTTTGACACGACTGGAAATAGTTTTTCCAACATCGGGTGTTCTGTTGATCTTTCACCTTGTTGCGGAAGAATTTCCAATAATACTGGCAAGAAAATCAATACCGTAACAATGACACTGCCAGCCCAAAGCGAAGCATAAATGGCTAACTTATCGTTAATCGGCACCGAGCCTAAGGAAATAAGTAACAAACCAATCGCATCGGATATAACACCCAAAGATCCTGGCCTAAATAAACCTTCAAAGGTGTTTCTTGCGGCTGATTGCTTATCGCCACTTTCACCTAACTCGGTATAAAATCTTTCAACGATTTGAACACCGTGCGACCTGTCTCTTATACACATCTGACGCTGCCGACGACTCCATACGTGTAGATCTCGGT
>OJGX01001071.1_pt1 | contig 11878 bp, 18 predicted proteins | sample 1594661 | NCBI WGS metagenome assembly OJGX01 (sample SAMN05416839, study PRJEB24817) | seawater metagenome | isolation source: Sea water | place: Canada:Atlantic | collected 2013-07 | reverse complement strand
TTTGCAACGCACAGGAGCCAAGATCTGCCCTTAGCGTACTATTCTGCCCCCTCCGGCATTAGACCCCAATTCGCATTAGCTATGCATCCGCTCCGATGATAGAACATTGAGGGAACATAAGGAGGCATGGATGGACTATCAGGCGTATTTAACTTGGCTCAATGAGATTGATGATCTCTCACCCGAGCAGAGACTTGAAACCGGCCGCCTTCTGGCCGGGCAGCCATCGCTGGAAGCCGTGATTGATTTGCTCGAGGGACGCGTTCGGACGAAGCGCGCTTGTCCGCATTGTGCGGTGGGTGGGATGGTGATCCGTGGCCGCGCCAATGGGCTGAGCCGGTACTATTGCAAGAGTTGCGGCAAAACATCCAACGCGCTCACGGGAACACCGCTTGCCCGCCTGCGACACAAAGACCGCTGGGCAGAATTTGCCGCCTCTTTGAGTGATGGCGATACGGTGAAGATCTCGGCGGAGCGCTGTGCGGTGGCCGGTAGCACTGCTTTTCGGTGGCGTCACCGCTTCTTGCGGGCAGTGACCGCCGGTGCAATCAAACTATGCGGCATCGTAGAAGCCGATGAAACTTTCGTTTTGTGCAGCCTTAAAGGTGAACGAAACCTTGATCGAAAGGCCCGAAAGCGTGGTGGCAAGGCCTCCAAACGAGGATTGTCGGACGAGCAAATTCCGGTCCTGGTGGCAGTCGACCGCTCGGGCACCACCATCAGTGCCGTATTGCCGACGGTGTCTGCTGCTCATCTGCAAGTGGTTCTGCAACCGGTTCTCGATCCAGATGCTCTGTTGGTCACCGATGGTTGCACCAGCTATCCGCCTTGTGCGGCGGCAATGGGCATCAGCCATGAAAGCCTCAACCAAACCGCCGGTGAGCGTGTCCGGGGTGAATTGCATATTCAGACCGTCAACAGTCGCCACGAGAGGTTCAAGACTTTCCTGCGCCGTCATCGTGGGATCGCCACCAAGTATCTCGACAGCTACCTCCGATGGTTTCATCTCGCAGTTCTTCCGAGACATCCAACACCGCGCGCAGTACTTACCGCAGCCGCTGGAATCCTGCCTGTCGGCAATGTGCATAGCTAATGCGAATTGAGCCTTTTTATTTGGAAGCGCGCTGCTTTCTGCCTACTGTTTGAGATGTCTCCTTAGAAGTAACATGACTGACAAGAAGGCCCCTACACCGCTTACGAAGTCAGACCTTTCCAAGGTTGGACAATGGCTCACCAACAGAGTCAGACGCAATATTTGCTCCTGTTGTGATGAAACCGCAATGGTGATCTGGCCATATATGGTCAGCCTGCCACTGGTCAGCCAAAGTGGCGAAAGCGGTCAACGCTTTGTCGTCATAATTGAATGTCGAACCTGTGGGTGTTTGCGGAACTTTTCCGCTGAAAAGATTGGTTTGGGCGCGCGCGGGCAAACGCACGCAATGGCCAAACGCATTCATTAAAGAACAGGCACGCAAGAGCGTAATTCAGAAATATTAGCGTGCCTAAAACAACCGTTTTAGGCTGGACCCTACGCTCTGGGGGTCAGAAACCGGAAAAGACCATATCGAGAGCGCCCCGGATCTCATAGTCGGACCCAGACAGATCAGCGACAGGTGCCCCCTTGAGCAGCGCGGAGGGAACCGCAGCCATCTCCGCAGTATGAAGAACGTACGCCTCCCCCTCGATCTTGAACACCGGCTCGAGCCGACCGATCGCCTTTGGACCGGAGGAGGTGGAGACGAGAGGGGTCACGACGCGGGATCCAGTATCGATCAGGTCCGTCTGGAGGTCGAGCACCAGCCGTCCGCCCGGAACCCAGTAGACCTGAAACTGCGCCATCAGTCGACCTTCAGGACCTGAAGATCAGCCAACGGTGTCCCGTTGGTCTCGATCCAGGCGCGGCGCTCGGATATCGCCTCCGCGTTCTCCGCAGCCCAGGCCCGAGCCGTTCGGACCGCCTCCGAGACGGCCGCGTCGCTGATCGCCGACACGTTGAGGCCCAACTCCCGCGCTGCGGCAAGATTGGCCGCAGTCAGGGTGACGTTCGTGCGCTGTTTCTCTGTAGACGCTTGTGGCATCGTCACCTCCTAAAACACACTATAGATACACACAAAACATGTTCTATGCAATGATGTCACAGATCGGATGCGATACCCCTTCGCGTATACCCCTGTACGCAATCATGACGGAATCGGGCCGGAGCGCATCCCGGCTGGATAGGGCTCCGAAGTGGCCGACGGCGCACCACACCCGGCCAGCGCATTATCTTTGTGGCTGGATGACATTAAAAACCAGCCGTTTCAGGCCAGTCCTGCGGGAATCCGGTGATGTAGTAAATATCCTTTCTTAACAGCAGATGGCGTATATGTTCCCAGAACAGCGGAGGCCTTGGCAGGGCCAGTGAATGACAAAAGTCCTTAGCCTAACTTGTAAGTGTTTGGCGCAAAACCGCAAAATCTAGCGTTCGATTATACATCTGGCTTAAGAGATGTGTCAGTTTGAGCACAGCGCAACGTAAGAATACACCGCAACACTATGAATTTGAATGATTTTGAATACAAAGGCCTTCTGGATTTTTGAAGGTGTATCCATGTCTTTTCATGCGCAGAATGGAGCTGAATTCGTTGGGCTGCGGTCTATTATCGGAGGGCGTAGGCAGGTCGTGTATGATGCCCGCACTGGTAAGCGTGTTGTCTTGGACATTCGTGATGCGAGCGCCAAAGATGATGATATCAACTCAGCCCTGAAAGAGGGAATTAATGCCCGAAATGTGCTGGGCGGTCTCTTAGCGGCACTCAAAGCTCGCAATATCGATGTAGATTTTGCGTCCTGAGCAAATCGAGAGTCCACTGAGCGGCTGCACTAAGGTATACAGGCTTCATCCTAAGACAAACTGAGGATTGTGAGGCATCATGCAACCTATCATTCACAAAGCGGCGATCGCTTTGAAGCTCAATCCTGTATCTGCAGGCATTTCGCCTGGTGATCGTGCTTTGTTGTCGCTCAACTCGGACACCAGCATCTCAGTCTTTGTTGAAAGGCCGTCACGACTGCCTTTTGGGCTTGGAAAGCTAGGATTTGTGTCGGTCGGCACGTTGGGCGCACGGGCCACTGAAATCCTGTTGCACGCCCTCGGGCGCAAAGCAGACTTATACCAAGCTGCATAAGTTCTGACTCTCGGGGGATTCCCAACACACCAAAAGTCTGCCTCTATGATGGTATGTCTGGGAGGGCGTGACCATGGGTACAGCGATTGAATTACGGGCGGATTTTGAGGGCACAGGGTTAAGGCATCTGGCGCGGAAGACCAAGAACGCGAACCAAAGCCGCAGGCTGTTGGCGCTGGCCGAGATTTACGATGGCGGCAGTCGGGGCAAGACCACTCAACGTCGCCGAAACCTATGGGCTGACGGTCGAAGGCGGAGACCTGAGCGATATTGATCTGCGCCACAGTTTCGGTATCAGTTTCCGCGTCGGCATTCTCATGTCAGACGGCGCGATCTACTCACCAAACAAGGCCATATTCGGAGTGCTTGCACACAATTTTGGGTTGGAGCCATCTGATTACGGACGGACCTTTAAGATGCGTGGTGATCTGTTTCGGATCGTGTCAATCAACCCTAACAGACCAAAGTACCCAATCAGCGCCGAGCGTGTGGCTGATGGGCTAGGCTTTAAAATGCCGGTCGAAAACGTCATGATGTACCTACAGAGGTCAAGCGAGTGATTTGTTTCTGAAAAGCCCGAATATGCAATTTCGGGCTTCTTGGGCCTAGCTGAGAGACGGCCTTGGAATATTGGCAAAAAAGACACATTTTGGCGCTTCAAGAATTGGGCGCAACCCCACACCATAGACCTTTGTTCAGGCCAGTACACAGCATCTTGTGGCAAGATTAATTATTAATTTGTTGATTTAAAAACAAATTGACCCTGATTCCCTCTGCGGTCATCCTTGTCCTCAACCAACGAGTGCAAAAAATGCACCGGGTAACGAGGCAGAGCAATGACAGTAAAGACCAAGGGAGCGCAGGCGCTTCCCCTGAACACGATCCTTGACGGCGATTGCATCGAGGTGATGAATTCGCTTCCGGAGTGCAGCGTTGATTTGATCTTCGCAGACCCGCCCTACAACCTGCAACTGCGCGGTGACCTGCACCGCCCGGACAACTCCAAGGTCGACGCAGTCGATGACCATTGGGACCAGTTCGACAGCTTTGCAGTCTATGACAAATTCACCCGCGAGTGGCTGAAGGCGGCGCGCCGCCTGCTCAAGCCGAATGGTGCGATTTGGGTGATTGGCAGCTACCATAACATTTTCCGCGTTGGGGCGGCTCTTCAGGATCAGGGCTTCTGGATTCTCAACGATGTGATCTGGCGCAAGTCCAACCCGATGCCGAACTTTCGCGGCAAACGCTTTACCAATGCCCACGAGACGATGATTTGGGCGGGTAAGGATGAGGCAAGCAAGTACACCTTCAACTATGAAGCGTTGAAGGCGCTGAACGAAGGCATCCAGATGCGCAGCGATTGGGCTCTGCCAATCTGCAACGGGCATGAGCGCCTGAAAAACGACGATGGCGACAAGGCCCATCCGACGCAGAAGCCCGAAAGCCTGCTGCATCGCGTGCTTGTCGGCTCGACCAATCCCGGGGATGTGATCCTCGATCCGTTCTTTGGCACGGGCACCACAGGTGCAGTCGCCAAGATGCTGGGCCGTGATTTCATCGGGATCGAGCGTGAAGAGGAGTACCGCAAGGTTGCCACCAAGCGAATCGCTTCGGTCCGCAAATTCGATAACGAAGCATTGCAAACCACTACTTCCAAACGCGCCGAACCGCGCGTGCCATTCGGTCAGCTGGTCGAGCGGGGCATGCTGCGTCCAGGCGAAAACCTCTATTCAATGAACAACCGTCACAAGGCCACAGTGCGCGCCGATGGTACGCTGATGGGCCCTGACGTCAAAGGATCCATCCATCAGGTCGGCGCCGCCCTTGAAGGCGCGCCCAGCTGTAACGGATGGACATACTGGTGCTATAAAAAAGAAGGAAAAAGCGTTTCGATCGACGTATTGCGCCAGCAGATTAGAGCGGAAATGCAAGCCTGATCACCCCAGAAATTCGAACACCGCAAGTGTCACCGCACCCTCCACACGAGGGAACGCGTTGCTGATACTCACCTTGGCCCCGCCTTCATTGGCGGGGCTTTTTTTATCCGGCATTGCGGTTTGTTATTTGTGTTCCTTTATGAACCGGAGTGAACCAGTTCATCCGCGCGAGTTGCGCGAGGCCTTCTGCATCGGCTTTGTCCGATTTGTTCAACCGCGCGGACAGGCTTTTGTGGGCCTTGCGGGCGTCGATGCAGATTGCCAGTAGGCCAAGCTGGATCATTCCGCGTTGCAACCAGATCGAAAGCCTTAAAGCGTCCCGCCTTTAACCTGAATCGCGGGGATTCCCACATGTGTGATTTTGTGATTCATCCTGTTTGGGAGGATGGATCATGTCAGCACCTTTGCCAGAGGCGCTTCGGGCGCGTTTTCAGCGATATATTGAGGAAGGGTTAAGCGGTCGAGCGGCGGCATTGCGCTTAAAGCTTTCGCCTGCCACAGGAGCGCGATGGGCGCTTGCGATCCGGCGGACGGGCCGAGCGGAAGCTTCTCGGCAGGGCCGGCCGAAAGGCCAAGGCAAGCTGGACCCACATCGAGACTTCTTTGCCGAAATCATCGCGCAGGACGGTGACATCACAATGCCCGAGCTGAGTGCAGCCCTGTTTGACGCAACGCAGGTTCGGGCACACCCCAATGCTATCGGTAAGTTTCTCCACAAGCTGGGCTACACATATAAAAAAAGTCACTGGTGGCCACCGAACGCCGTCAGGCCAAGGTAAAGAGGCAGCGAGAAGACTGGTTCAAGCACCGCATTCCAGCCGTGTCGAAGCACCCAGACCGCGTTGTCTTTATTGACGAAACATCAGTGAAGACAAATTTGGCGCGACAGCGGGGATGGGCTCCTTGCGGCAACCGCCTGATCATGGATGCCCCGTTTGGCTCATGGGGCACCCAAACTTTTATAGCCGGAATGAGTGCCGGCGCAATGATCGCCCCTTGGGTTATCAAAGGGGCCATGGATGGCGCGGCCTTCGCCGCTTACGTTGAAAAGGTACTGGTGCCGGAACTCTCACCGGGAACCGTCGTCATCTTGGACAATCTGGCCACCCACAAAAACGCCCAAGCAGCAACGGCGATGCGCAAGGCAGGATGTTGGTTCTTGTTCTTGCCGCCATACAGTCCCGACCTCAACCCCATCGAAATGGCGTTCTCCAAGCTCAAAGCACACCTGCGCCGGATCGGAGCGCGCACCTTCACCGACATGTTCAACGCACTCGCCGAGATCTGCGACCTATACTCACCCGACGAATGCTGGAATTACTTCACGGCTGCCGGATATGTTGCAGGTTAAAGGCGGGACGCTTTAGGCGGCGTGGATCTGACCAGTTCTGCGGGCAAGCTGACGATGGGTGTGATCAACGCGGTTGCCCAGTTCGAGCGAGATCTTCTGATCGAACGCACGCAATCGGGGCTGGCGCGCGCCAAGGCGCAAGGCAAAACACTGGGGCGTCCATCAACGCTTTCGGCTGATCAGCAGGCACTGGTTCGTGAAAAGATTGCCACTGGCGCAACAGTTTCCTCCATCGCCCGTGATTTGGGCACCAGTCGGCAGACGATCATGCGGGCAAGGGATTCAGAACCAACTTAGTCAATCATGCAGGACCCCAAAGATGGATATTGAAATCAGCGTCACTATCACTGCGCCAGACGGTACCGCCCACACGGATAGGATTAGCATCTTTTCCAAGGGCTTTGAGGCCGCAGGTGACATTGGCCTGTCCATAGAGGAAGGCAAAGCTGTTCTTTTAGGCATTCAGCAGAAAATGGTTGCCGCGCAGTGCGAGGCGTTTTGCATCAAACGCGCGCGCTGTACGTGCTGTGATAGAAAGCTGCGTGGCTCGCACCTCGTGTACCCCAATGATACCTTACGTACTTGTGCGGATGGTTTGCCGGGCAGTGCTGCAGCCATGCACTTACATAACGGCTTCGACGCAAACCGATGCGCCTCCGGTGCAAGTTTGATGCACTTGTGATGCAGGGGAAATGCGCTGGCATGTCGGTTTAGATGCAAACCGGTGCCTCATAGGTGCAACTTTGATGCACATTTGATGCAGGCAAAAGACGTGCTTGTGCATGTCCGGAATTCTATCTGGAAGCAAGACACCTCGTACCACGGGGGTAAAACCTTGTTCCTTACCAAAGAGCCTCAGACCTATGCCACGCCCTATGAAGCCAGATTCCGAAATCAAGAAACGAAGACGTGATCTCCGGCAAGACGTTCAACCGGCCCGGTTTGGCAGCCTTGCTTGATCAAGCAAGGCCCAACGACACCCTCGCCGTCATCCGACTCGATCGCTTGGGGCGCTCGCTCAAGGAACTTCTGGAAACCGTCGACGGCCTCAAGGCCAGAGAGGTCAATCTGATCAGCCTCGAGGAACGGATTGACACAACCTCTGCCGCCGGGGAGCTCGTATTTCATGTCTTCGGGGCCATTGCGCATTTCGAGCGTCGCCTGATCTCAGAGCGCACCAAAGACGGCCTGATCAACGCTCGAAAACATGGCCGCATCCCTGGGCGCCCACCATTGCAGCCCGAGACAATCTCAGCCCTCCAAGATCTCGTCAGCGCCGGAAAATCCGTCGCCCAGGCCGCAAAACAGTAACCGCGCCATTGGCACCGCCTGCCTGACACTGGGGCGATGATCTAAAACACGTATTTAACTACGTCGTTAACGACGTGTCTTATGCGGGGTCGCCGATGCGTGGTGAAATTCTTGGGGTGGAGCGGCGGCGTTTCTGGCGTGACGAGGACAAGCTCGAGATTGTCATGTCGGTTGGGATCAACGAGGCAACGGTGACGCAGGTGGCACAGCGCCATGAAGTGACGCGGCAGCAGATTTATGCTTGGCGGCACGACCTAAAGAAGAAAGGCCTCTGGGCACCGGATTCCGGGGCGCTTTTCTACCCTTTGGATATGCCAGTTACGGCTGGAGTTCCGGCGGCGCAGCCTACGGCAGCTGAAACGTCGCCACCAGTTGCTGTTGAATTGCGTTTGCGTGGCGGGTGCGCCGCTAGGTATGGGTGCGACATTCGAGAGCACCTATGAATGGCGGGGCGAGTTCGAGACCCTGCATCACTACGCTGGTTGGATCGACCTGACCGATCACAACCCCAGTTTTGAATTTGCCGATGGCGGCTTTATCACAACCGCGCAGGATTTGGCGCGCTTTGGCATCGCAATGGGGCGGGGCGCACTTTTTGAAAATCCACAAACAATGCAACTGCTCCTGTCGCCACCCAACGGGGCGGACCCAACCCGACACTATCGCGCGCTCGGCCCGCGTGTGGACTTTACCGAAACCGGAACGCGACTGATCTTTCACAACGGGTCATGGGATGTCAGATTCAATGTCTCACCTGATGAAGACGCAGTCGCAGTTATCGCCTTGGGCCAAACCGGTGCCAGAACCCAGATGTTCTGGGATGCCGCCCGCGCGTTGCTGATAGGTCTATTCTGAAGCAGACGCGGCGGCACTCTGTTCGTGGCGAACCAAATTGTGCCTGGTTAATTATTAACTGGTGCGTCGAAATATTTACCAAGTGCCACACCAAATATGCCCACGGTGTCCTCTCGAACGCCCCCAGCGGCAATTAGACGACCGGCTTCCGGGCGAGCGCGTTCAACATCTCGATCAGGATCCATGCGCTTGTAGCTCGTCGTCATCTCGCGCCCGGCCGCGACAATAGCGCCAGCCCGATCGTTTTGCTCAAGAAGCTCTGCTTTTGACCCAGAACCGGCAAGATCAATCAGACAGTAATGCGCCACATCCGATACCGCCCCTGCCCAGTCACCTCGTGGATAAGGCCTCGCGTTTCCATCCAGGCAAGGTTGCGGTCAAAGCGCGACCTGGCTCCAGAGGGCACTCACTGGCAATGCATAATTTCCGTCACCGAATGACAGTTTTTCCTGACCGAGATAAAACACAATACCCTTGCAAGTCTTGGTGCGACCAGGCCCATCTTTTGCGAACCACTTTAAATGCTTGAAATCATCACTGCTGACGGAAGCAGATGATTTCACTTCAACGTTGACCAGATGATTGCCTCCATCGATCAAAATATCAATCTCGCGCTGTTCTGCACTGCGCCAATGATAAAGTCGGTAGTCGGCTTCCTGCATTGGCAAAGCGCGTTGCAATTCGCCTGCGACAAAGCTCTCCAGCAATCCCCCCAGTGTCTGGGGCATATTATCTATTGCAAACGTCGCGTCAGTAAAACGCCGCAAGGCACAGGCTATCCCTGAGTCTACAAAATGGTACTTAGGTTGCTTGATTTCTCGCTTACCTTCACCTGATGTCCAGGCACCGAGTTTTGTAAGCATCGAAAGGCGCATAAGGATATCAAGGTACTGATCGACGGTTACACGTTGCAGCTTCGTCAGTTTTGCAAGTTCAGAGGTATTGATCTCCTGCGCTGATCGCGCGGCCATCTGATCAATCAGAATTCGCAAAGCATCCGGCTTTCGGACTGGCATAATGTCAGCGACATCCCGCTCGACCACGGCATCGATGTAATCGCGATACCCGCGTTGCCGCGATCGCAAGGGAAGTGTTCTCGTTTCTGGAAACCCTCCGGCCAAAATAAGATCGATATATTCGCTTCTTGCGAGCGGCTCTGGATCAGATATCTGCCCGAGGTTCGGATCTTTTTGCATCGACCAGTCCACTAAGCGACTAACTGGTGCGCTTTTGATTTCGGCAACCGACAAGGGCCAGAGTTTCAGCGTCCGCATCCTGCCAGCGAGCGAGTCAGCCACATCAGTGGTCGTAAATATGTTGGAAGAGCCGGTGAGAACAAATTGGCCTTTACGTCTATCCGTATCCACCACCCGCTTGATCGCAAGCGCCAACTTCTTAGACCGTTGGGCTTCGTCGATAATGAGTGGGGCCTGACCTAAATCCTGCATCAAGCTGGCAAGTTGTCCCTCTGGATCCACCTCAATAGCCGATAGGACCGCTGCGTCATCCAGCGTGATAAAGCGGCCATGTCCAAATAAGTCCCTGACAAGCGTTGTCTTGCCAACTTGCCTGGGTCCAATCAGATTCACGACGCGAGCTGACGCGATGGCTTCTTCCAGTTCGACAACGAGGTGTCTGGACAAGTATGTCTCTGTCTCAGTCATGGACCTACCGTCTCCTACAAGCCAGTGCGCGGCAGCCCATGCTAACAGGCTTGCCGCAGTCTGTGTAATAGAAACTCCACCATTTGTCTGTTAGACATTCCACCATTTGCTCATTAGGCAGTCCACGGTTTGCTCACTAGGTGGGTCTTCTCTACTCACTCAGTTATCCCCGCATCCTCGAGCTGCTCCTTGTCCGGCAGATCCCGCAGGCTTTCCAGCCCAAACGCCACGAGAAATTGCTCTGTTGTCACAAATGTATAGGGCGCGCCGCGTCTTGGGCTACGGGGCCCGGTGGCGATTAGGTTCTGGGTATGCAGCCGCCCGAGTAGATCACGGCTGATCTCTTTGCCGAAGATGTCCTTCAGACCCTCGCGGGTTATCGGTTGATGGTAAGCGACCGCGGCCAGCACGGCCACGTCGAATGCGTTCAGGTCCAGATCTTGGCTGCCCACATCTGCTGCGGCCTGGATCGCCGGGGCATAGGCAGGCCGGGTTTGCAGCATCCATCCATCGGCAACCTGCACCACCGCATAGGGACGCTCCGCTAGATCGACAGCAAGGTCCGCGATCAGCAGATCAACCGAAACCCCCTGCCCGACCACACGCGCCAAATCCTCTCGCGGAACGGGTGACGCAGACGCAAAAAGCACCGCCTCAATGCGGCGCATCCACTCGCGCCAGCGCAGTTCTGGCGGAAGCTCGTCTAGTTCACGGTCGAGATCAGGCTCAGATCGGCGCTTTGCCATGTCAGACCCCATAGAGCCGGAAGGTGGGCCGCCCAGTCAACTCGCGCACCACGCCCAGTTCCACAAGCCGGTCACACAAGCGACGCGCCGCGCGGTCACTCATGAGAGAGGTCAACGCCGCCGAGGGCGACAATGCGTCGTTCGTCAGGAACAATTCGACGGCTTCCCCCGCCGCCTTCGCGCGCAGCTTTGGCACCATCATCCGCAGCCGCGCCGCCCGTCGCGCCAGATCATGCGCCATGCGGACTGCCTCCGTCGCCTGCGTCACGACGGCTTTGTGACACGCCAATCGCAATTCATCACCGCCTGCTCGCAGATATCGCCGCTTCAACCCGGCTGCAAAGACCGGCACGATATGGTCCCACCCCAGCGCCCGGACCAGCACTGCGTCCGCCATAATCAGCGCCGCGGCTTCCTCACGCGGAAACTCCCCCAACACCACCTCCAACACCCGTGCCGCCTGCCCCACCGGGGTGAGGCACCCTGCCAGCCCATCCTTTTCTAGTCGCCCTGCCTGCCCCACATCCAGCCAGACCGGAATGTGATCTGCCAATGGTGCGGGCAACGCTTTCACAAGCGTCGCAACCGAGAACTTGTGCCGCACGGCCCGCTGCCATTGCAAGGCCACTGTCCCGGCCGGACCGGGCACATCACCAGGACGCAACAGGCATAACTCATCGCGCAGCGCCCCTACCGCCTCAATGCGCCCCGCAAACCCCACACAAACCTCTGCGGCGTGCAGCGCCAGACGCGCGCGCAACAAGGCGTGGGGGACATCCGGGGGTCTAATGACGGAGGGGGCAGAATAGTACGCTAAGGGCAGATCTTGGCTCCTGTGCGTTGCAAA
>OJGX01001068.1_pt1 | contig 11938 bp, 8 predicted proteins | sample 1594661 | NCBI WGS metagenome assembly OJGX01 (sample SAMN05416839, study PRJEB24817) | seawater metagenome | isolation source: Sea water | place: Canada:Atlantic | collected 2013-07 | reverse complement strand
GTATAAGAGACAGTCCGAGCATTCCCTTGACGAAGCGATAGATCTCGTCGGCGTGCCGCTTTGTGAGGATGCTGAATTTTAGTTCCCGTATCATTCTGACACAGGGATAACGAGTCTCGACGGGAAATTGTTACAGATTGTTTTTTTCGACCGTGATTTCTCCCCTTTCTTCGGCATCTTTTGCGGAGGGACAGCGGGTTTTTGGCGATGGTCCGATGGGTGTTCCCTGCTGATTTGCGAGGGATGTCTCTTGGTTTGGCGTCGGTCTCAGGAAGAATACGCTTGAAAGGGCTATTAGATTCTGACTTTGTGAATGGTTTTGGCAGATCTATAATCAAACAAATGACCGCAGAAAAGAAAGCGCCACAGGCGCCAAAGGAATACCTGGCTAAGGATCGGGCTACCGCCGGTCGTACCGAGTATTATGAGGGGCAAGCCCACGAAGTCATTTCTGGGAGCCACTTACATACCTTGTTGGCGACGAACGTTTCAGGGGAACTACGCCATCGTTTGAAGGGGTCAGATTGTCAGGTGCTGAACTGTGACATGCGGCTCTTGGTCCAGGGAAGCGGGCTCTATGCCTATCCGGATGTTCAGGTTGTGTCTGGGGCCCCTCAGTTTGCTGACGAGTTAGAGGATACCTTATTGAACCCCAAGGTAATTGTAGAGGTCTTGTCGGATAATTCTGCGGCTTGGGATCAAGGGGGGAAGTTTTGGCACTATCGGCACCTCGATTCCTTAACAGAATATTTGTTGGTGTCTCATCGCACCTGGTTGGTGGATCATTATGTGAAGCAATCAAATGGATCGTGGATGTTGAAAACAATTGAAGGAAAAGACGGCAACATGCAGCTCGTTTCTTCAAAATGTCAACTCCCTCTGGCTGAGATCTATGGCAACACTTCAGTCAGTCCTACTGCCACACCAAGTTCGGTTGCCTAGTGAGGAGATATTTATGATTTTAACTGGAATTGCAGATGAAGCGGGTGCACTGATCGATACTCAGATCAAGGCGACCAAGGAACTAGGGTGGAACCATATCGAGGCTCGCTCCGTCGAGGTCGAAGGGTTTGCCAAGGCTAACCTCCACGATATTGACGATGCGGCCTTCGATATTGTTGAACAAAAATTGGCGGATTCGGGGGTGAAGATTTATGCCTTTGGTTCGACGATTGCGAATTGGGGCAAGAAAATTGAAGATCCATTTGATCTTTCAGAGGTTGAACGGGCCATTCCTCGGATGCAACGGCTGGGTACTCAATTTGTCCGTATCATGAGCTATGCCGTCAGTGAGGGGGAGGATCAGCAGGAGGTGGAGCGATTTCGTCGGATCAACGAGATAACGAAGCGTTTTGTCGATGCGGGATTAACTCCGGTACATGAGAATTGCATGAACTACGGAGGTATGAGTTGGCAGCACGCGCAGAAGTTACTTGAGAATGTGCCAGGGCTTAAATGGGTTTTTGATACTGCCAATCCGGTTTTCAACGATGATCGGAGCAAGCCTGCGCCTCAGCCCAAGCAAGATCCGTGGGAATTCTGGACGAATATCAAAGAGCATGTGGTGCACATCCACATCAAGGATGCCATCTGGCGCCCTGAGAAGAATGATGCGGATTACACTCTTCCCGGCGATGGTGATGCGGCTGTGAAGCGTATCCTCAAAGATGCGTTTGCGGATGGCTACGACGCTGGGATCTCCATCGAACCTCATATGGCGGTTGTCTTCCATGATGATTCCAAGACGGCATCCGATGAAGAGGTCTACAACAGTTACATCAAGTATGGCCGCCGGATGATGGAAGTCATCGATGAGGTCAAGGCGGATCAGGCGAGCTAGGGCTGCAACGGGGAGCGAGATTAGCTCAAGTTGCCCTCCTCACTGTGGTTAAACATTCATTGCGAGTCACGACTGTGTGGGGGCACTTGTTGGGATGAGTGCCCACTGTCGAGTGGGGAAATATGGGGTGGCGGTCTGACTCGACCAAGTGGTGCCCCGTTCTCAGGGGTAACTTTGATTTTACTGGGTGGCTCTGGTAGCTTTTTCTTCGCATGGCTTACGCATCATTTCGTGAATTTCTAGACTCGCTCGATCAAGCAGGGGAACTGATCAAAGTTTCGGAACCTTTGGCGACGGAGCTTGAGATCACAGCCTTGGCTGATCTTGAGATGAAACAACCCGGCGGCGGTCGTGCCTTATTGATTGAAAAGCCCACTGTCAATGGGGTGGAATCTCAGTTCCCTTTGGCGATCAATACCCTGGGGTCTTTCAAGAGAATGGCCCTGAGCTTTCAGGCAGAGTCCATTCAAGCGGTTGCTGAAGAGTTGGGTTCGCTGATGAAAGCCAAGCCGCCGACGGGAGCGCGCGAGGCCATCAAGCTCTTGGGGACGGCGCTTGAGCTGCGCCATGCCAAACCGAAAATGGTTCGCAGCGGCGCCTGCCAGGAAGTGGTTCATCGATTCGACGAGGGATCGGAGGAGGCGCCGATAGCCAGCGAATGCCCAAGCTTGCTGGATATACCGATTCTCAAATGCTGGCCCGAAGACGGTGGGCGTTTCATTACTCTTCCGTGTGTTGTTACCAAGGATCCAGATACGGGAGAACGAAATGTCGGGATGTATCGCATTCAGATCTACGATTCGCAGACAACCGGGATGCACTGGCAACTCCAGAAAGTGGGCGCCCGTCATGGAAAACGGTACTATGAAAATGGCACGAGAATGCCAGTCAGCATCTTTGTTGGAGGGGATCCAGCTTATCCATTTTGTGCGACGGCCCCATTACCCGATGGCCTGGATGAATTTCTCTTGGCGGGCTATTTGCGCAAGAAATCCGTTGAGCTAGTAAAGTGCCTGACGAATGACTTGGAGGTTCCAGCCAACGCAGATTTCGTGATTGAAGGTTATGTCGACCCGACTGAGCCGCTGCGTCAGGAGGGGCCGTTTGGGGATCACACTGGCTACTATACGCTAAAGGAGCCCTATCCTGTGTTCCATGTGACGGCGATCACCCACCGGAAGAAGGCCGTCTATCCGGCGACGATCGTGGGCATTCCACCGATGGAGGACTTCTATATTGGCGCGGCGAGCGTTCAGCTGTTTCTTCCGATCTTTCAGATGAACTTTCCTGAGATCGTCGACATCGCGTTGCCAGCGGAAGGTGCGTTCCATAATTTGGTGTTTGTCAGCATTAAGAAGACCTATCCGATGCAGGCCTACAAAATCATGCATGGGCTTTGGGGCATGGGCCAAATGATGTTTACCAAGTACTTTGTGATTGTGGATGAGGATGTCGATGTGCATGACACAAGCCAGGTGCTCTTTCGACTCTGTGCCAATACGGATCCAAAGCGGGACAGTATTGTGACCAAAGGGCCAGCCGACGTATTGGATCACGCCACTGATGCGATCGGCATGGGTTCTAAGATGGGGTTCGACGCGACCCGCAAATTGCCCGGCGAAGGGTTTCAACGTCCCTGGCCTCCCATCATTAAGATGGATCCCGTTGTAACCGAGAAAATTGAGAAAATCTGGTCAGAGCTTAGTCGTTAGCTAGGATTGGTTTCCATGCAAATTGGCCATTGTTGTTGGCGACTTTTCCTGGCGGTTGTCGGATCTCTAAGTGCTGCGCTTGTCGGTTGGTCTCAGGACGGGCTGACCCTGCCGACCCGGTCCGGACCCGGATCCATGCAGCAGCATGTCGAAGCGCTGGGTACGCATGCGGGGATCTGGGGTACTTTGAGCGATGGATTGGAGGCCTGGGTGTACCCATTCAAGGCGTTCGATAATTTGGAGTTTGGATGGGTGAAGGAGGGAGGTCGGTTTGTCTCACTCAATCGACAGATTCGAAAGCACATCTCCAGCCCCCATCAGGCAACGCTGGAATTCGCCAGCGAAGACGCGACCGTTTCGATTACACTTTTTTGCCCGCGCGGTATTCCCGGTGGGGTCATCGAAATAAACGCGTCGCTACCGCCTGGGGTTGAACTGGCTGCACGGTTTAGGCCGGTGGTTACGCCGATGCACCGTGATATCAGTCATGACTTGTTCATGCGCTGGGATATCGAGTCTCGAACTTGGGCATTCAAGGCTGGTCGATCCGAGGCCCTGCTCCTGATGCGACCCACGGTAGGCAGTCAGATGGTGGTTGATGGGGATGGTGTCCTCATGCTGCGTTTTCCCGAGCTGGGAAACCCCCATCACTCACTGGTTTTCTATTTAGCGCAGACGGAATTCCCGGAAGCGCTTCGGCAGCTTGACCTCTTGGTGGACAATATTGCAGCCCGCCGCCTGCAAGCCCAAGAGTATTATTCGGAGTTAATTCGCCGCTTGCCGAAAGTCATTTCACCCGACGCGGAGGTAAACGAAGCGCTTCTGTGGTCTGGAATATCGTTGGACCAGCTGCGAGTGAATAATCCTGATCTTGGCTGGGGATTGGTCTCTGGCTATAGCAGTTCGCGCGGGACAACTCGCCCCAAGTATGCCTGGTTTTTTGAAGAACCCACGCTGACCTCGTGGGCCTATCATCGCTTGGGGCTGTCACGGCATGTCCGTGAAGCGTTCGAGTTTCTGCGGCCGCATCACAGGGCCGATGGAAAGACGGTCCATGAAGTCACCCAAAGTCTGGTTCACTGGCCCAAGTTCTTGGAAGAGTTTCGCTATGCCTACATGCACAGCGATGGGCCCGTCTACTACTTGGCTGGCTATGGTCATTACTTACGAAGCACGGGAGATCTAGACTTCATTCGTAGGCATTGGCAGGTAATTCAAAATGCCTTTCGTTGGTGTCGCCGTCAGATCGATCCGAATGATGGGCTCATTACGGTCGATCGAGGCGATTGGGGATCGGCGGAGAGTTCGACCGCCATCTGGAAGGACACCCAGTTGGAGGCGATGTGGGTTCGGGCTCTGAAGGAGGTCGCTTACATGGCGCGGCAGCTCGGTGAGGATGGCATCGCAGTTGAGGCGGAGCAGATGAAGGCGAGAGCTCAAGCGTCGATTGAGGCAAGGTTTTGGAATGATGATAGGGGATTCTATATCTGGGGGATGGATCGCTCCGGAAGAAGGGTTGATTCGTTGGTGCCACATCACTCGGTGGGTTTTTGGCTCAGCGATCTGAAAAGCGATCGGATCGTTCGAGCGCTTCGGGTGCTTGCCAGTTCTGAGTTTATGACGGACTGGGGAGTGCGTTCTTTGGCGTTGTCGGATCCGCGATTTGATGAGTCGTCTTATCAGTCGGGATCTGTCTGGCCGGTTTGGCATGCGGGGGTGGCCATTTGCGACTATCGGCACGGACAATCCGTTCGTGGCTTTATGAATTGGCATTCAATGATTGAAGCTCGATGGGGTTCCGGGCTTGGTCCGATGCCGGAAGTGTTTCGTGGGGATCGCTTTGAGTTGCTTCCAGACGCGGTGCCGCATCAGATGTTTTCTGAAGTTTCAGTTGTTAGCGGGTTTTATGAAGGTTTGCTCGGGCTGGAAGTGGACGTCCCCGCCCGACGTCTGAGCTTGGCGCCAAGTTTACCGCCGGCTTGGGACTTTCTCACGGTGCGCGATATACCGTTTGGTGAGGAGAGATTTGACCTGCAGCTCTTGAAGCAGAATGATTCGCTGCAAATTGCATTGGAATGGCGGGGTGCCGCTCCAATTCACGTGGATTTCAATCCGGAGCTTCCGGGGCATTCGATTATTGAGAAGGTGACCGACAGTGTTGGGACGCCTTATTTCACCGTGATGCGAACGGCGGCTGCCAAACGGGTGAGGTTCTCTCGAACCTTGCCCGCCGGTACTTACCGGGCGGAGATAAAGCAAGATCTTGGCCTTGAGTTTTCTGTCGAATCGCCACCATTGGTTATGGGGCAGACGAGTCAACGGCTTCGAATTCTCGACTATTGTATCCGAGGAAACTGGTGGGAGGCTACGGTAGAAGGTCGCCCGGATCGGCGTTATCGGATTGGTTTCAACGGTCCTGAGCTTGAGCTGGGTCGACAGGTTCTAGGGGGGACGCTAATGCTGGAAGAGGGGGGGCAGTTTGCTTTGGAGACACGGGCGCCAGAAGATGGGAGCGTTAACCTGGCAGGTTATGTTCGGTGGCCAATACGTTTAGAACTGAGCGCACGGAAGGACCGAAAACAACTGTTGGAGCCCTCGCTTACACAGGGGGGCGACCCGAATCAATCGATTTTGGCCTGGCGCCGAAAAACGACGAACATTCGGCGCGCCATGCAGCGGGTGATGGGCAGGTTGCCGGGTGAGGAGCGGCGTGTGCCTTTGGATGTTAAAGTAATCGAAGAAGTTGATTGCGGTTCCTACGTTCGTCGCCTGATTGAGTATCAATCGGAGCCCAATTCACGTGTTCCAGCCTATTTGCTTATTCCGAAAGCTTGCCTGGATGGTAGCGCGACCGCGCCTGGGGTATTGAGTCTTCATCCGACGGATGATCAGGTGGGTCACAAAGTTGTGGTTGGCCTAGGAGGGCGCTCGGGGCGGAACTATGCAGAAGAGCTGGCGAAGCGGGGCTTTGTGACCATCGCTCCGAGCTATCCATTGTTGGCGGACTATCAGCCGGACCTAAAACGATTGGGATACAGGAGTGGGACGATGAAGGCGGTTTGGGATAATATGCGGGCGATCGATCTTCTTGAATCGCTCGATTATGTAGAGCCGAGGGCAATCGCCGCGATTGGGCACTCTCTGGGAGGGCACAATGCAATCTATACTGCAGTCTTTGATGCTCGGGTTCGCGCGATCGCGACGAGTTGTGCCTTCGATTCGTTTTTGGATTACAAAGGGGGCGATATTCGGGGGTGGACGAGCGATCGTTATATGCCGGAGCTTCTCGACTACGAGCTGGAGTCGATCCCTTTTGATTTCCACGAGCTCGTTGGTGCCTTGGCGCCAAGGGGGGTGTTTGTTAGTGCGCCTAAAGGAGATTCGAATTTTCGTTGGGAAAGCGTGGCGCAAATCGTTTCAGCAGCCAGACCCGTTTACTCACTTTTCGGGGCCGAGTCCGTGCTCCAGGTGCGCCACCCAGAGTGTGGTCACGATTTTCCACCAGACCTTCGCGATGAGGCTTATGAGTTTCTATCAGCGCAAGTCCGGGAAAACTGACTGTAAGGGGATCTTAGTAGTAGCGGATGAATCCCTTTTTCCGGAGCGTGTCCACCCACTGCTTCTGAAGCCGATTTCGTTCCTCGGCGAGAAGCGTCTTTTCAATTTCCTCTCGAACTTCCGTGAGGGCTCGGGGTTCTGCAGTACGATGTTCTTCGACCTGCATTAAGTAGGCGCCTTCATCTCGGACGAGGACGTCGCTCATCTCATTTTCTTTGAGAGAGAAAGCGACCTCAGCGAGATCTTCTCTTAGGACGCTTCGTTCGACCCAGCCCCAATCGCCACCATCGCTGCGTTGGGAGCCGTCGTGATAGACCGAGGCCATTTCGGCAAAGGAGGCGCCTTCGCTGATTTTGTTTCGAATTTCCCCCAAGAGTTTTGGCGCGGCGGTTTCATCGCCTTGGAGATGTCTCATGAAGATCATTCTCAAGTGGATACGTTCTTCCTGTTGGAATGTTTCGAGATTTTCCTGGTAATACCGCTCGATCTCGAAAGGCGAAACAAGCACCACGGAATTGACGTTTCGGGCAGTGAGGGCGTCTACAATGACCTGCTGTCTGATGCCTTTGCGATAGGTCTCCTTGGTAATGCCTCGTGCTTGGAGTGTTTTAGTTAGCGTAAGACTATCGCCGAACTGCCGCCGGATTCTGTCTTGGATTTGCTCGTCGATAACGGAGTCAGGGATCGCGTATCCTTGGCTTTCAAACTCGTGAATAATTAGTTCTCGCTCAATAAGGGTTTCAAGGGCTGATTGTCGGATCTCATTCACCTTTTGTTGGAGAACCGCGGGCTCGCGATTGAACTGGCGGAAAAGTTCTTCCTCGAGTGGCGCCGTCTGAATTTTGATGTCATCGACCGTGATGGGTGTCTCGAAAACGAGGGCAACGACGGCATTCAATAGCTCAGGTGCAGCGACCGTTCGTGGGGATGTCACAACGAAGGTAGCGAGAGTAAGAATGAGCGAAAATGTGCTGTTCAGCCGATTTGTCGATTGCATTGGTCCGTTATTGTTCCCTGCTCGTTTGGCCAAGCGACTATGCTGGCTAGCGAATTGTGGGCTTATGCTGCAAAACGCAGCCGACAATCGATATAGAAGACCCGTAGCTCTCGGTCAAGACACCAAGGTAAGAATCAGTGCTTCGTTCCTCTAGAACGGGGCTTTGGACGAGGGAGGTTTTGATCGAGGGAAGAATGGGGCACGCTGGAGTTTGGGCCGTGGTTGAGGGCTCCTTTGATTTCCTGCCGGCGGTTAGGTTGAAATTGGGTTCGAGTTAATCTCGCTGGTATCTCATTCATTGGCGGACTCTTGTTCGGGTTTCCCTGAGTTTGGAATGTTATGAGTGAGCCATAAAGACTCGTGTCTCATAAGTGGCTCACTAGTGTCATGATCCGGGTCATAATGGCTCTTTAAATCGTGTTTTGGTTGAGTGGCTGTAATCGTGTAAAATGTTGATATCAGGTAGTTTAAGTTGTTCAGGATTGTCTTGGCATCGTTCATGTTAGTGAGGAAGTGTGCTGAATCTCGATTTGGAACGAGAGCCAACTGAAACAAAATTCAACAAACAGTAAGGAAAATTATGAGTACATTAAATCTATTGAACAACCGAACTTGGAATCCTTTTTCTGAAATGGACAACTTCAATAATCAGATTAATCAGCTCTTCTTTGGCGACCGGGCGGTAGCAGGTCGAGTAGAGAGTGATCGAACCGGGGATTGGGTGCCTCTGGTTGATGTCGTCGAGGCAAACAACGAGTATCTGATCAAGGCTGAACTCCCTGAAATTGGGAAGAAAGACATCACTGTAAAGGTTGAGGATGGAATACTGACGATCTCAGGGGAACGGAAGGCGGAAACCGTCAGTGACGAAACTAAGTTTCATCGGGTGGAGCGATCTTACGGCAAATTCGTGAGAACATTTCGGGTCCCGAAGAATGCGGATGCCGAGAAGGTAGCCGCGGAGTTTCGAGATGGGGTCCTCAGGGTGGCCTTGCCGAAACTTGAGGAAGCCAAGCCCAAATCCATCGAAGTGGCCGTCGCCTAATCTGGTTGATTGCACGGGGAGAATGCAGCCGCCGTCTGAGTATCAGATGGCGGCTGTAGCTTTTTGAACATGAGACATTAGTCCCTGTCTATATCAAGGTTGCCGTGTGTTATTGTCTTGGATTCTGGCGTCGTAACCGTCGTCAAATCCTTAAGATCTCTCGCTGATAGAGAGTGTGAATCATCATGAACATTAAACCTATCAAGTTTGCATCGATCGGATTGGGAATGCTCGTTGGGGGATTAATCTGGGTCAATCTTCCGAATATCACCTTGGGCAAGACGGCAAAGCTCAAACCTCCAAAACTCAACGTGGAGTCCACGCCATTATCCCGGGAGGTCAAGTTGGCGACGAGCTTTGCTGGGGTGGTCAAGCAAGTCGCACCTGGGGTTGTCTATATCACGAGCAACAAGGCTCCCGAAGAACGGCCGCGTACCATGAGCCCTTTTCCGCGAGGGAATCCATTTTTCCCCTTCTTCGATGAGCCACAGGCTCCTTCGTATCAGGCTCCCCCAGTGATCGGATCGGGAGTGATCGTTTCGGCCGATGGATATATTTTAACCAATAACCATGTCGTCGCGGATTCAGAGGATATTGTTGTGACACTCGTGGACAAGACGACGACCTTTCCGGCGAAACTGGTGGGGGCGGATCCGCATACCGACATTGCGGTTCTAAAGATTGATTCTGACGATGTTTTGCCGGCGCTCATCTTGAGTGACAGCAGCACATTGGAAATTGGTGATGTCGTCTTGGCCCTGGGCAATCCTTTCGGCGTGGGACAAACCGTGACCATGGGCATTGTTTCGGCAACGGGACGCGGAGGGTTTGGAATTATCAATGTGGGGGATTTTATCCAAACCGATGCCTCCATCAACCCTGGGAATTCAGGGGGGGCTTTGGTTGATGCTGAGGGGCGTCTGGTTGGGATTAACACTCTGATAATGAGTGGCTCTGGGGGCAATCAAGGAATCGGATTTGCGGTGCCGATCAATATGGCCCGGGGCGTCATGGATCAGATCATTGAATTCGGAAACGTCGAGCGTGGGCTACTGGGCATCGAAATGCAGGCCCATGATGAGGCGTTGGCCCGGCATTTTGGTGTGGAAGTCGGGCAAGGCGTGCTGGTGGGCGACGTTGCCCCTGGTGGGCCTGCTGCGGAGGCTGGTATCGAGGCTGGCGACATCATTCTCGAATTTGACGGGCAAAATGTCGAGGGAATGCATGGGCTAAAGCTGTTCGTCGCTGAGACCCGGCCGGGGACGGAAGTCGATTTTCTGATCTTGAGAGAGGGAAAGAAGCGGATGCTTGGTGTGACGATTGGCCGGCTTCCGGAGGAGGGATATACCTCGTTTAATGTGGAAAGAGACTATCGTCATGGTGCGATCGAGCACGACGCCCTTGACGGCGTCACTGTTGCCGACCTTACGAATTCGGCCCGAGCGGAGTTTCGGATTCCGCGGAGCATTCGAGGTGCTTTGATCACCCGCGTTGAGCCAGGTTCTGCAGCGGATTTAGCTGATTTGGCTCGGGGAGATGTGATCGTTTCGATTGAGCAACAAGTCGTAGAGAATGCGGATGATGCGGTTGAGTTGAGTGAATCCATCAACAAACCTTCGGTCTTGCTTCGTGTGTGGAGTCGGGGCGTTGGCGGGCGATTCGTGGTGGTGAACAAGACTAAGAAGCGACGGCGTTAAGGTAGGACGACGAGCATGAAAAAGGCCTGTGGTTGATACCACAGGCCTTTCATTTAGAATTTAGGTGCTAAAGAGAGCTTAGAGCCCCTTGCTCAACATGAACCGGAGCAAATCGCCGACGCGGTTGCTGTATCCCCACTCGTTGTCGTACCAGCTCAGCAGTTTGAAGAACTTGCTGTTTAGCTCGATTCCAGATCCCGCATCGAAGATGGAAGAAGAGCTGCTGTGGATGAAGTCCGTGCTGACCACTTCGTCATCCGTCCACTCTAGGATTCCTTTCATGTACGTCTCGCTTGCCTTCTTCATTGCTGCAGAAATCTCGGCGTAGCTCGTCTCTTTGACGGTCTTGATCGTGAGATCGACGCAGGAAGACGTGGGAGTCGGCACTCGAAGAGCCATTCCGGTGAGCTTGCCTTGAACCTCTGGGAGGACCAAACCAACGGCTTTTGCTGCGCCCGTTGCGGATGGAATAATATTGATCGCTGCTGAGCGCCCGCCCTTCCAGTCCTTGCGGCTCGGTCCGTCGACGGTTTTTTGTGTCGCGGTGTAAGCGTGAACGGTGGTCATGAGACCTTCGTCCACACCAAAGCCTTCTTTCAGGAGGACGTGAACGAGAGGGGCAAGACAGTTGGTCGTGCAGGAGGCGTTTGAAATCAGATTGTGCTCTGCGGGATTGTAGGTCTCGTGATTGACACCCATAACGATCGTGGCGATGCCGTCACCTTTTGCAGGTGCTGAGATGATGACTTTCTTTGCGCCAGCTTCAATGTGACCCTTTGCCTTATCGGCAGCGGTGAATAGGCCGGTGGATTCGATAACGATATCGACGCCCATGGCTTTCCAAGGGAGCCCTGATGGCTCACGGGCACTAACGACGTGGATGTCCTTGCCGTTAACGACGAGAACGTCATCATCGGCTTTGTCCGACGATGATTTCTTGGAGGAAACGGTTCCATCAAATCGTCCTTGAGTGGAATCATATTTTAGCAGGTAAGCCAGGTTGTCTGCAGGGACGATATCTCCGACTGCGACCACTTCGATCTGTCTCTTATACACATCTCCGAGCCCACGAGACTAGGCATGATCTCG
>OJGX01001049.1_pt1 | contig 12024 bp, 10 predicted proteins | sample 1594661 | NCBI WGS metagenome assembly OJGX01 (sample SAMN05416839, study PRJEB24817) | seawater metagenome | isolation source: Sea water | place: Canada:Atlantic | collected 2013-07 | reverse complement strand
ACGAGATCATGCCTAGTCTCGTGGGCTCGGAGATGTGTATAAGAGACAGGAACGTTCTTCCGGCTGGTTGCATCGGTCCTATTGTCTCCACGAACTTGCTCGGACACTCGAGGCTTGGAATAAGCTGTTTCCTGCCGTCGATCGGTTTCCTAAAGAGGCAACAATCCCTTACAATCTCGCCTGTTATGCCTGCCAGCTCGGAAATCTTAAGCAGGCCGAAGAATGGTTAGAGAAGGCTGCCGCGCTTCGAGGTCGATCGGCTATCAAGAAGATCGCTGCCGAGGACAGAGATCTTGATCCTATGAGATCGTTCTTTTCGGCGTGGTAGACTCCTCTCTTTCACCTTGAGGGAGCTGTCACGCGTCCTATTAGGGTATTAGGGGTTGCTGGTTACCTTGTCCCAGTCAAACTGATTTGCTTTCGCATACTTCTGAAAGGCGGCCTCGTTTTGAATCAACACCGCTCTAACGACGCTTGAGTCATCCGCTCTGCCGATTTGTAGGATGGTATCTGGAATGATGTCGACCTTCTTGTGAGCATACATGAGGGCGAAGACTGACTCGGCGAGGGCGAAGTATGGCATATCCTTGTAGACGCCTTCGTAGCAATCCTCCACGACGTCGGCTAGGAACTCAAGCTGATCGACGAGGTGGGGGAAAGAAGGCGCGTTAATTTGAGCGAATTCGGCTTTCCATACGGGCAATTGCCGCATGACCTGCTGTACAATGGACGAGGTGATAAGAGAAGCCCCATGATTTACGAACCGAACGAACTCAGACATGGGTTTTTTTTATCAGAATCTATCTCTGTGGTAAATTTCTATATTGAGATTAGTTCGGCGGAGAATTTATCGAAATCAAGCTATGGACGAACGGGATATTCGCTCGGTCATGGGCCGTTTCTTGTCAGTTTTGCTGCCGGTCTTGGATCTGCTCGATCGCCCATGTTGCATGCTCAGAAACGATGGCGTCTTCGTTAGATGCCAGGCGAGATAGGGTCGGTATGTTCCTCGAAGTTCCTGTATTTCCGAGTGCGACCGAGATATTTCGCATGAGGCCTCTCCATTTGGTTCGGAAGAATGGGGTGCCTCGAAATCGTTCTTTGAAGCTGCTTTGGTCCATTTGTGCCCAGGCTTCGAGATCGATGTCTGTGGGATCGGAAAGGGCGTGAGGTTTCATGATGCGGCCTTCGACAGCGAAACGATTCCAGGGACAAACGGCTAAACAATCGTCGCAGCCGAAAATTCGATTTCCGATCAGCGGTCTTAGCTCGAGGGGGATCGATCCTTTGAGTTCAATTGTTAGATACGAAATACAGCGACGGGCATCGAGCTCGAATGGTTTTGAAATCGCTTGTGTAGGGCATGCGGTAATACATTTTTGACAGGTGCCGCAGCGATTCTTCTCTGGGGAGTCAACAGGGAGAGGAATCGTCGTCAGAATTTCTGAAATGAAAAACCAATTTCCCAGTCTTCGGCTTATTAGGTTCGTATGCTTTCCTACGAATCCGATTCCCGCGCGTTGCGCCATGTCTCGTTCCAAGATTGGACCGGTATCCACATACCACAGAGAGTGACTATCGAAAGAAACGCTCCGGGTTAACTCGTCAGTCAGTTCCTTTAGTTTTTCCGCGAGAATATCGTGATAGTCCCGAAAGCGAGCGTATCGTGCAATCACTCCTCTTGGAATGGTGCTGTTCCTGGAAGGGTGGCGCTTAGACGGCTGAAAGTAGCTAGTCGAAAGAGAAATAACGCTCTTTAAGTTCGGAACGACGAGAGATGGATCGCAACGTTTCTCTCGGTTGCGTTCGAGGTAAGCCATCTTGCCGTGGCGGCCCTTCTCGATCCACGCTTCATAATGGCTTCGCGAGCCAGGTTGAGACCCATCGGAAACCTGGCAATGGTCAAATCCCAGAGCCTTTGCTTTGGACTGAACCCGCCGTTTGGCATCAACTTCCATAATCAGCGATCGTGAACTCGTCCGTCAGGGACGCTGCTGGTTTCCCTTATTGACTGCCTCGTGAAACTGTTTCGAGATCAGTTGGGCCACGACTCGCAAAGGACGGTTGTCTGTGTTAACGATGTAGTCTGATTGTTTGTAGAATCGGGCGCGTTGTTCGAGTAGTTGGCAGATTCGTTCGACCGGATTCTCAGTCTGGAGCAAGGGGCGATGTTGTTGTCTCTTGACTCGGTGATAGATGGTTTCCGGCGAGGCCCAAAGGCAGGCAACGAACGAATAGGTTTTGAGGATGTCTAGATTGTTGTTCTTTGTGACGAGTCCACCTCCGGTTGAAATGACCATTCGATTCCAGTTTGCCATCTCGTTCACTAACTCGTGTTCGAGTTTTCGAAAGTGTTCTTCTCCCTCACTCGCGAAGATTTCCGTGATTGTTTTTCCAGCTTTTCGTTCGATGAGTTCGTCGGTGTCGACGAATTCGTAGCGAAGGGAATTGGCCAGGAAGCGCCCCAAGGTCGATTTTCCAACCCCCATGAAACCTGTTAGGGAGAGATTGGAGATTGACCGGTTGGAAGCCATGAAAATCAGTTAACCGACTTTTCGAGCCTGGCCAAGTTCAAATCTTGAAAACCGCCATCTGCAGGCAATATCCGGCTCGGATTTGAGCATTCTTGACCTTTCTCGATCGATTTTACTTTCGGAAGTCTCGGGCTTTTTACTTTCTTGCGTGGCTTGGTAACTCTAAAATGCTGGCGTGTCGACCGATGCCAAAGAGCAAGAGGTAGTGTTTAGGGGGATTCCTGTTTCATCAGGGGTTTGCCAAGGCCCTGTTGTGCTCGTTGGAGCTAAGAACCTTCATGTTCCCCAATATTTGGTAAGTGAGGCGGGAATTCCAGGTGAGATAGAACGGTTCAAGAGTGCTCTCCTCCGGACTCGGGAGGAATTACAGGCGATACAGCGTGAGCTTTGTAGTAAGGTGGAAACGAGCGATGCCGGCATTTTTGATGCTCATCTTCTTGTTCTGGAAGATCAGATGATCATTGATGAAGTAACTCGGCTCGTGGCCAGTGAACGCCTAAACGTCGAGGCTGCTTTCGATCGGATTACGCGGAAATTTTCGGCGGCACTCAGCGCTGTTGAAGACAATTATTTACGAGAACGAGCGGCCGATATGCGGGACGTGTCGGATCGTGTGATGGGGAATCTTGTTGGTGGAGGACGGAAAGATCCGCTGGGTGATATTTCCGAGCCTTCCATTATTATTGGCCATGATCTCAGTCCTTCAACAACGGCGATGTTTGGTCGGGAGTCTGTTCTGGGTTTTGCCACCGATGTTGGAAGCCCGACCTCGCATACGGCGATTCTCGCTCGGTCGTTGAATCTTCCTGCCGTCGTTGCTATGCGAGATGTTTGTTCCCAGCTTCGAACGGGGCAGCAGGTTCTTTTGGATGGATATGATGGTCTGCTCATTGTGAACCCCAGTGAGGATACCTTACTGAAATATGGTGAAGTAGTCCGTCAACACGAACATATCGAACACGAGTTGGAATCGATTCGTGAACTTCCGAGTGAGTCGCTCGACGGAGTTCCTATTCACTTGATGGCCAATATCGATCATCCGGATGAAGGCGGGGATGTGAGTCTGTATGGCGGTGAAGGGGTGGGCTTGTTTCGTACCGAGTATTTATTTCTGAACAGCAAGGAGCTTCCGAATGAGCAGCAGCAGTTTGAGGCGTATCGGTCGGCGGCGCTGCAGCTGAAGGATGCCCCTTTGTATATTCGAACCCTTGACTTGGGAGCTGATAAAGTGGCCAATGCGGTGGCAGAGCTCCATGAGACGAATCCTGCCCTAGGATTGAGGGCGATTCGGTATTGCCTCAAACATCCAGAAATATTTAAACAACAGCTGAGGGCGATTCTTAGAGCTAGTTCTTTCGGTTCAATAAGGTTGCTCTATCCGATGATCTCGAATCTCGAAGAGTTATTGGCCGCCAATAAGATCTTGGAGGATTGCCGCAAAGAATTACGTGAAGAGCAAACGGCCTTTGATGAATCCTTGCCCGTGGGCATCATGATCGAAACTCCGGCTTCCGCAATGATTTCAGACGTACTGGCGAGAGAGATCGATTTCTTCAGCATCGGTACGAATGACCTTATCCAGTATGGATCGGCGGTGGATCGACTGAATGAGCGAGTTGCAGATCTTTATCAACCGACGCATCCTGGAATCTTGAGGTTGATCAAAGAAGTGGTTAGTGCTGCCGAAGGGGCCGATATTCCAGTCGGTGTATGCGGAGAAATGGCGGCAGACCCTGTTCTCGTGCCACTGTTGGTAGGATTGGGAGTTCGTCACCTAAGTGTCTCTGCCCCGATGATTCCGGCTGTTAAAGATGTGGTTAGAAGGGTGAATCTGCCTGCCACGAAGCAGCTCGCATTGGAGGCTCTGGCTGCTCGGTCGAGTGAGGAAGTTATTTCTGCCTGCCACAGGCACAATGCGAGAGAAACCGAATCTGTGGCTAGCACGATCTAGGCCTAGGATTCTCTTTAATTCAGAGCGAATATGAAGTTGTTGATTCTTGCAGCGGGATATGCGACGCGGCTCTACCCGCTCACCTTGACCCAGCCAAAACCACTTCTTGATGTGGCGGGCCGCCCCATGATTGATCGAGCGCTTGAGAATTTGGAGCCCATTGATGCGATCGACGAAGTTATTGTCGTTTCAAATGCTCGGTTCACAGGGCACTTCGAGAAATGGTCTGCAGGAAAAGCTGGGACGGTTTCTCGCAAGGTGACGATAATTAACGACGGTTCTGATTCGGAGACAACGCGTCTCGGTGCTCTCGGTGACCTCGGCTTTGTGATTGATAGTCAGGGCATTGATGACGATCTCATGGTGGTAGCAGGTGATAATCTATTTAGTCAGTCGTTAGTGGGTTTTGGGGATTACTGCCGTGATCTGAATGAGCCAGTTCTAGGAGTTTATGACGTTGGCCGGTTTGAATCTGCGAAGAAGTATAGTGAGGTGCATACGGACATGAAGGGGCAGATCACGTCGTTTGAAGAAAAACCTGAATCACCATCGACGACGATGATTGGTGTGGCGCTCTATTATTATCCTCGATCGGTTATTCCGAAGATCAAGCTCTACTTGGAGAACGGGAATAATCCGGAACAGCCGGGGCGGCTGATCCAGTGGTTGTATCCACGTCAAGCTGTGTATACTTGGGCAATTCCGGGTATCTGGTATGACATCGGCTCGAAAGAGACCCTAGAAGAGGCGAATCGGATTTTTGCGGGGCGCTAATCTGGCTCTTCTTCAAGAGTTTCTTGATGGGTGTTAAGATTCTTTCGGTGTTGGAAACTGGCGCCAATAATCGCTATTAAACACACCGTCAATGACGAGCTCCTTCACTTTCCAGGTAAGGGTCATGGTCATTGCTACAGGCGCTAGAAGGAGGAAAATTGCGAACCAGGATCGTCTCGCCTCGAGGATTTCGATTGCTTGGTGCAGAAAGACAGGGGCGGCGCCAATCCGGAGAATGACGAGATAGGCCAGGGTCATTAGCGTTATCGATCCGAGAATCGATCGATTTAGCTGAGTGAAAATCTTAGCATCGCTGCGGAGGCTCTCGTCCGGCAACATTGCGGTGAGGCGGAAAATAACGAGGTTGAAATTGTAAAGGAATACGAGGGAAGAAAGATAAAGCAAATCGACAGCGATGGTGTAGAGCGGAACCTCGGGTAGCCGGGCCCAAAAGTAGAGGAAAGGGGAGAGCCCAGCATTGACGATAGCCAGCATTTTAGCGCGGTCGATGGCTTCTCTCCAGATTCGTTCTTGGGGATTAAAATAAGACAACTGAGTTAATCCGAAGACGAGAAGCAAGTTCGCTAGGCAGGGAATAATGAGTCCTAGCTCTCTCGCTCCTCCGAGGGTTTGACTCTGGACACTGGAGATCAAGACGAGGGGGACGCCCCAGAACAACGCCGAGAGCCCACGGAGCATCTTTCCGAGGGAACGAAGAAGTTCCGATGTTGGGTTCGACGGCGACATGGGCGAGTTTCCTAGAATTTCAGATAGGTGTAATCGTTCAAGCCGGAATTGTAGTCACTTAGGAGACGCATCCCTTCAGATGGCTTTAGTCGGTCTTCTTCGATAGCCAGTTCGACTTGAGTCTTTAGCTGGCGTCTAAGTTCCTTGTTATCGTATTGAACCGATTGTAGTGAGGCTTCAATCGTGTTGCCTGGAATCACCTCTTCAATGTAATAACCACAGGGTTCGTCGCTATCGAGGAAGATGTGAACCTCGTTCACACGTCCAAAGAGATTGTGGAGGTCACCCATGATATCCTGGTAGGCACCCATCAGAAAGAATCCGAGATAATATGGCGATTTGGTGGTGTCGTTCGGGTGCAGGTCATGCAATCTTAGGGTATCCTTACTCCCTTCACGGTCAATGAACTGATTGATTTGGCCGTCGGAGTCGCAGGTAATATCTGCTAGTGTGGTGTCTTTTGTTGGCGCTTCGTCAAGGCGCGTTATCGGCATGATTGGAAAAAGCTGATCGCACGCCCAGTGATCAAGCAGGGATTGGAAGACTGAAAAATTGCAGAGGTATTGATCTCCAGTTTTCTCCTCCAGACTTCGGATTTCCTCTGGAACGAAGTCTTGATTGCTGAAACTAGACTTTACTGACCGACAGATTTCCCAGGCGAGTGTCTCGATCTTCGCCTTATCACGAAGGTCGATGATCCCCAGGTTGAACATGTGGTGCGCATCGTCTTTTCTTTCCATCGCGTCATGGAACGCTTCGAGTTTGTTGAGGCTCGACAGGTTGTCTCGAATCTCGAGAAGTTCTTTGATCACAGCGTGCTCGCTAGTTCCGTAGCTAAACTGGCACTGCGGCGATCCTTTTTCGATGGAGCCGAAAACCTCGACTACAAGGGTGCTGTGATGTGCGACAATTGCCCGACCACTTTCGCTGGTAATCTCGGGATGAGGGACCTTCTCAGCATTGCAGACATCACCAATATGAAAAACGATATCGTTGGCGTATTCCTGAAGGGAATAGTTGGTCGAACTGTTGGCAGCCGTTCGGCTTCCATCGTAGTCGACCGCGAGACCACCTCCAACATCAATGGTTTTGATTGGGAAGCCCATCTTGTGGAGTTGAGTATAGAGACGGGTCGCCTCTTGAGTGGCTCGTTTGATCGACTGAATATCAGGAATCTGAGATCCAATATGAAAATGGAGAAGTTGAAAGCAATCCTCCATCTTTTCTGCCTTGAGTCGATCGGCAGCGCTGACAAGTTCCGCTGTGCTCAGTCCAAACTTTGCTGTCTCTCCGCTACTATCGGCCCATTTCCCAGCCCCCTTGCTGAGTAGTCTCGCACGGATCCCAATAATTGGGCGGACACCCGTTTCACGCGAGATTTCGATGATCTGACCGAGCTCTTCGAGTTTCTCGATCACCATGATGACTCTCTTCCCTAATTTGATTCCCATGAGAGCCATGTGAATGAAACTGGGATCCTTGTATCCATTGCAAATCAGCAAACTGTCGGGTTCTGTTTGAAGCGCGAGGGCTGCAAAAAGTTCAGGCTTGCTGCCAACTTCCAATCCGAATCCGTAGGGTTTACCAGCCTTGAGAACTTCTTCGACAACCTCTCGAAGTTGGTTGACCTTAATCGGAAAAACCCCTCGGTAACGGCCTTGATAGTCGCAATCTTCGATCGCGTTCGTGAAGGCTTGATTGATGGTTCTCACTCGGTGGCGAAGAATGTCCTGGAAGCGAATAAGCATCGGAAATCTCAGATTTCGCCTTTTTGCCTCGGCGACGATCTCGGTGATTTCGATATTGGACGGCTGTTTGGGATCAGGCCGGGCCACGACGTGCCCGGAGGCATTGATATCAAAGTAACCGGCTCCCCAACGCTCGATATGATAGAGATCCTTAGCTGAATCTATGGACCAAGGACTATTGTGGGACGAGGGCTCATTCATTATTGAAAAATCGAAGCGGACTATATCCTTGGTATCATGGATTTCAATCATCGTAACAAAATATTTCCACCCGATTTGGGCCTTGGAGGACGGAATAATTCGGCGGTTGATCTTGGCTTGGTCTCAGTGCTTTGCTTGGATGAAAGGGTGAGTGGAGTATCATTGAGAAAGATTTCGGAATATTGTGATCGTCTTCTGAAGGTCGACGAGATTGAAGATTGGTCGGGCGCAGTGAACGGGCTTCAAGTGGAGAATCGAATCGGGGTATCTCATGTCGTGGCCGCGGTCGATGGCTCGCTTGCGACCGTTCGAAAGGCTGTTTCCCTTGGGGCCGACTTGATGATTGTCCATCATGGGCTGTTTTGGTCTTCCAAACAGCCATGGGTGGGACGGAATTATGAGCTCATGGAGCTGTTGGTTCAATCTGGTCTAGCATTGTATAGTTCGCATCTCCCCTTAGATGTGCATCCCCGATTCGGAAACAATGTGCTTCTTGCTAAGGCTCTTGGATTAAAGACCTTGGAGCCGTTTTTCTTTGATCGAGGTAGAAACCTTGGGGTCAAGGCAAAGACGAGATGGTCTGTGAAGGCGCTGGTGGAACGAATGACAACAACCCTTGGACATCCTCCGGTGGTTCTCTCTGGAGGTGGCGATCAGTGTCGTGCCGTTGGCATCGTGACAGGAGGCGCAGGCGCTGAGTTAAAAATTGCTGCTGCCGAAGGTGTTGACACCTTCATTACTGGGGAGGGCCCTCATTGGACCCATGCATTGGCTGAGGACCTGGGGATTAACGTCATTTATGGCGGCCACTATGCGACAGAGACATTCGGTGTTCGTGCTCTCTCGGAACACCTGGCGAAGCGGTTCTCTCTGAAGTGCTCCTTCGTGGATCATCCTACCGGACTTTGAGTCTGGCCAAGATTGGATTCTAAACGATGCTTAGTGCCGATCGCTTGCTCCTCGTTTTTGGGCGATCACGAAGCTGTTGAACCAGAGTAGTTTTAGAATGGGAAGGTTCAATCCCCAGTCGATGACTGGGGAGACCTCTCGGTCGGTACAGGCGATCGAACTGACGCTGGCGCCCGCTTGCTCAACGAAGAATTTCATATGGAGAGGATTCGTGACTACGATCGCGTCATCGTCTGGCGTGAAGGGTTCCTTGATAATCGGTGCCATTCGTTCGAACTGAACGTTTTTTGGATCCCTTTGGATCTGTGTTGCAATTTGCAACATGCGGATGGCGTTACGGCACTTGTTGAGTAAGCCGCGCATTCTAGGGTGGTAGTCGCGGAATCCGAGTACTCGCAGGAAATTGGGGCTGGAAATGATGAGAGTGCCTCCTGGTTTTAGCACCCGGACGAGGTCCGAAATGAAGCGTTCCGGTTCATCAACATGCTCCAAGACGTTAAATGCACCGACGGCGTCAAATTGGTTCTCAGAAAAGGGAAGCGTTACGCCGTCGTAAAGTGAGCAATGTCCAACGTGCTTAGTTGCGTTACGGATATTGGGCTCTGATACATCTACTCCCTCGGCATCAAGTTTCTGATCTCGAAGCGCTTTGACGACCTGCCCGACGCCACAACCGACATCAAGAATCGTACCGCGCTTTGCATGAGCAGCCAACGATTTGGTATACTTGGAAAAAAAAGCGGCGTCCCACGATTCTAGGAAGTCGGCATAGTCTTCGTTTTGTCGGTAGCTGTCGACGTGGCTCATAGGGCTTCGATTTATGTTCCCTAAAATCTAGTGGAGAAGGTCTGCAAAAACGAGGCATTTTCCTGGACGATGATGACCTGCAGTCGCGTTGGTTTGAGCGCTTTTCATGGAATCGCCAAGTGATCGGCACTCGACTCGTACAAGAATTGGACTTGTCAGACCGGTAATTATCCCGTCAATAGACGGCATGCCGGAATGGGTCGCAATCGTAATCTTAGGGATAGTCGAAGGAATCACTGAATTTCTGCCGATTTCATCGACTGGACATCTCCTGTTGTCACAATTGCTCTTTAGTGAGTGGTTGCCGGTTCAATCCGATCTCTTCAATGTGGTTATTCAATCAGGGGCTGTTTTGGCTGTCCTTCCCTTGTTTCCTGATCGGTTGAGGCAGGTGTGCTTTGAATGGCGGCAGAAAGAGACGCAGGACTTTATCATCAAGATAAGTACGGCGTTCTTTATCACGGGTGTTGGTGGGTTCCTGCTCGAAGAGAACGGCTTCACGCTTCCGGATACTGCTGGTCCGATAGCCTGGGCATTGCTGGTAGGAGGGATTCTGTTCCTAGTGGTTGAAAAAGGCGTTGCTGGGCGGGCGTTGACTAATGAGATTACCTGGAAGATTGCTATCCTTGTCGGCCTTGGGCAGTTGGTTGCAGCGGTGTTTCCAGGTGCCTCGCGCTCTGGTACGACTATTCTCGTAGCGCTGATCTTGGGATTGAGTCGCCCTGCCGCGACGGAGTTCTCGTTTCTCGTTGGTATTCCCACCATGCTTGCTGCCGGCGGATATAAAATACTCAAGGCATTGACATCGCCCGCGGTGGATGGCGGAGGTGAGAATTGGGGGATGGTTGCTCTTGGGTTTGTGGTGTCGGCGATCGTTTCGTTCGTTGTTGTGAAATGGCTCTTGTCTTACGTTCAGCGCAATACCTTTATCGCCTTTGGTTGGTATCGCATCGGACTAGGGATTGCCATTTTCATCGTGATCGCTCGGTAAAGAAAAAAGTCTCACAAGGCGCACCTTGTGAGACTTTTTCGATTGATTTGTTAGGCGTCCGTTGGCTTAGCGGGCAGCGAGTTTCTTTTCTACCGCCGTCTTTACGAGCGTAACGAACTTTGGCAGTCCTCCTTCAGAAGGGACCTCGTTCGTGCCCTCGATGAGAGGTCGTGCGTAGTCGATGAATTTCTGATTCGGTAGGAACCCGTCTTCTTCAATCCAATCACGAGGAATGAAGTGTTCGACGTTGGCGATATCGGAAAGAGGTTGCAGGCCCGTTGACCACTCATAGGGATCGCTTTTGACGCGGACGATCTTGACCATATAGCCGCTTTTGCCCGAAATAGCTGCTTTGACTGCAGCCTTCCCACAGGCTACTGCCTCTTGGGCGTCTATGGCACTGGCGTAGTGAGCAGCGGCACGCTGGGCGTACCCGAATTTCACGGTTCTTGTCTTAAGATTGATCCGTCCTTGAACGATTTCAGCCAGCCTATCAGCCGCTCCTGACAAGACCGGATGACCGAAGGCATCGAGTCGGTCTTTGTCCGCAGCAATCTCTTCGCCGGCTGCGTTCTTCAGACCTTCCCCAACGACGACGATACAATACTTGGTTTCAGAAACGGTCTTTTGGACTCGTTCGAGAAATGCGTCCTCATCGAAAGGGATCTCAGGGAGAAGAATAATGTGTGGCGGATCATCTTGAGCTCGCTTGGCAAGCACCGTCCCGGCGGCGATCCACCCAGCAGAACGTCCCATGACTTCAATGATACAGCATGCACCGTCATCGGTTGCCATACTGGCGACGTCAGCTCCTACTTCCATGACGGAAGCAGCATTGTATTTGATGACGGATCCGAATCCTGGGCAGTGATCAGTGTGGGGTAAATCATTGTCGATTGTTTTGGGAACCCCGATCACTCTCATCTCGTAGTTTCGTTTGACCGCTTCCTCGTGAATCTTGTTTGAGGTGTCTTGTGAGTCATTCCCGCCAGCATAGAAGAAAAAGCGAATGTTGTGCGCCTGAAAGACTTCGAAAAGTCGATCCATATCCTTCGCTGCCTGCTCCGGATCTGTTTTGAAATTGATCTTGTAGCGACAGGTGCCCAATGCCGCAGCTGGAGTGTGTTTGAGGGCTTCGATCGACTTGGCCATCTCCTCGTTGAGGTCGAAGAGGTCCTCGTTGAGAATTCCGAGGATCCCGTTGCGTCCTGCGTAGATCTCACCGATTTGGGTGTGTTTGCCGGCTTCCTGAATCACACCAGCGACACTGGCATTGATGACGGCCGTTGGTCCCCCTGACTGGGCGACCAAGAGACTGTCTCTTATACACATCTCCGAGCCCACGAGACTAGGCATGATCTC
>OJGX01001046.1_pt1 | contig 12047 bp, 12 predicted proteins | sample 1594661 | NCBI WGS metagenome assembly OJGX01 (sample SAMN05416839, study PRJEB24817) | seawater metagenome | isolation source: Sea water | place: Canada:Atlantic | collected 2013-07 | reverse complement strand
ACGAGATCATGCCTAGTCTCGTGGGCTCGGAGATGTGTATAAGAGACAGTCCATCCATTCGCCACAAAATCCGTCGCCAACCAGTCGAGTAATTTTGGATGGGTCGGCTTGCTTCCTTTGGCTCCAAAATTGTTCGGGTTTCCAGCCACGGCACGACCAAAATGATATCCCCAAATCCGATTCACCATCGACCGAGCAGTCAAGGGATTCTCCGCTCGAGCGATCCACTTAGCCAATGCCAAGCGGCGCCCTGTTAATTCCTCTCCAATAACGTACGGATCCTTTCCTGTGAGGCTCACGGGCACAGCCGTAGCACTCAGGACTCCTGGCTCGACTTTTTCGCCTCGAGCTTCTAAGCCCCCCCCAACAAAGATGTGGCTGTCAGGTCGCCAATCATAATCGATACTCTTAGGCATTCGAAGTTTTCGGGCATTGAGGAATTTCGGATCTGGTCCGTTGTAGACACTCTGAACCATGGGCTGAAATCGTTCTAAGCGCCGGTTCCAGATCCACTCGTCTTGCTCCCGAACCTTAAGACGTCCCTGGTCTACGTAGTTTAGGCCAACATGCCTTGGCGGCTTCTTTTCGTCGGGCAATGTCTTGCGGTCTGCATGCGAGACATAGTCTAATCCATTTTCATCAAACCATTGCCGTGCCGCCGTTTCTCGTTTTTCGATCAAGGCATTCTTCTTCTCGACAGCAAACCCATTCAAACGTTTGACCAGGGCCTTGTTTTCTTCAAAGCCAACATGGTTTTCGCGGTCAAGAAACGGGGCAGAGCGTTCAGCGATCTGAGTCCCCGCAAATGCCGCATAGAAACGATAGTAGTCCTTAGTCGGCAGCGGATCGAACTTGTGATCGTGGCACTTGAAGCAACGCATTGTCGTCGACAAGAACGTTTGCCCTACCGCGTTCACGACATCGTCAATGTAGAGTTGCCGTGCCTCGGGTGCCTTCACCATCGCAGGATCCCACGGCCCCATACGCAAGAATCCAGTAGCGACGAGCAATTCTGGATCCTTGTTGTCTTCGGCCTGCTGCTCCCAGAGTTCGTCACCTGCAAGTTGCTCCAATATGAACTGATCATAGGGCTTATCATCGTTAAAGGCCCGAATCACATAGTCACGAAAACGCCACGCGTTCGAACGCTCATAGTCGTTAGAAAACCCACCCGTATCCGCATATCGCACAACGTCCAACCAGTGCTGTCCCCAACGCTCACCGTAGTGCGGACTCGCTAATAGCCGATCAATGAGATTGCCCCAGGCACTGGTCGAATCATCGGCCCATTCCGCGAGGAACAAATCCAACTCGTCTGGGGTAGGCGGCAGTCCGGTCAAATCCAACGAAGCCCGGCGCAATAAAGTCACCGGGTCTGCGGTTCTTGCAGGATCAAAGCCCGCCTCGGCCAACCGCGCCCTCACGAAGGCATCGATTGGATTAGGGCCCTCCAATGGAGTCGCTGGTGGCACGGGCTTCTCGACTGCTTGGAAGGCCCAAATATCATCGTCTTGATACCGTCGATAGGTCCATTCGCCTGCCGTTCCGCCCGAGGTTTTTACCAGCACCCCATCTTCGGTTCGCACTCGTTCGCGCTCTGATTGTTGAATAGCAGCCTGAGTTTCCTCACCGGGCCATGGCGCTCCCAGTTCAATCCATCGCTCTAACCACTGAATCTGACGAGCGGTTAAGCGGTCGTTCTCCTTTGGTGGCATCTCTAGATCTGGATCCTCCCAGCGGACGGCGCTCAGCAAGAGACTCTTAGACGGAGCCCCAGGAACAAGCGTGTTGCTATATTCATCGCCTCCCTCAAGAAACCGCTCTCGGGTGGTTAGATCCAAGCCCCCTTTGATCTTGTCAGTCTGGCCGCCATGACAGGCAAAACACTTTTCGGTTAACAATGGCTTCACCCGGAGCGTGAACAGCGACTCTCCTTCAGTCACCGCGAACGCAGTCTCCCCGTTCGATAGGCCGAGGAGAAGCATAAGAAATCCAATCGCTCCATTTCGCATACGCATTATCATTTCCTCAAATTCTAGACTATGTTGGCCTCCAAGGCCTCCAAGGCAGCGGTTTTGTCGAGCGCCTGGATCGCGTCAACAATAGCAACATGTTCGCTCCAAATATCCTTAAACGTTTTCAACCTCGAGTAGGTCATCCGAATTCGCACCGCGATCGACAGCCAAATGGCCTCCAAATCCGCAGAGCCCGCCCGATGAATCAGATATCGATGCAAGGCCATGTCGCTACCAGCAATCGCCGCCATGTCCTTTTTCTCACAGGCTCGATCCATCCCATCGAGAATCTCTCGCATCGCCCTAAAATCTTCGTCCTCTAAGTGCCCCCAAATCGTATCAAGGGCTCGAACCTCAATCTGGCGGCGTAGTGAAATCAGCAATTCGCGATCTTCGTTGACGGTTGGGGTCCCTACCCTCACCCCGGCGTTGGGCTTGTAAATCAGCGCCCCTTCTTGGGTGAGTTGCAATAGAACGTCCCTGATGGGACCACGGCTAGTCCCAAAACGTTCGGCCAGCTTTGCCTCGCGAAGGGGAGCATTCGGCGGAAGCTGGTCCGACAGTATCTCGTTCCGCAATTGATCAGCGATCTGCTCGCGAACGGAACGCACAGGTTGAGAAGATAGGCTCATCGTAAGTTAGCTGATCCCCCCATCCTGCAAGAGCTGATTGTAGATTGTCAACAATCCTTGTTAAGAATAATCATCACGCTCTCCTCTGTCTCGAGGGCCGGTCAGGCAGAGTTTGACAGATTGACTAGTGATCAGTAACTCATCTCTATGGATGCAACAATAGGAACACCATTCTCAGCTAGTGCCACTCGAGTCCTACTCTGCGGAGCCGGCGAACTCGGAAAGGAGGTTGTTATTGAACTTCAACGACTAGGTGTCGAAGTGATTGCGGTGGACCGCTATGCCAACGCTCCAGGAATGCAGGTGGCAGACCGATCGCACATCGTATCCATGCTTGATGGGCCTAAGCTCAGGGAAATCATCGAAAAAGAACGCCCTCACTTCGTCGTTCCCGAAGTTGAAGCGATTGCCACCGACACGCTAGCAGACATCGAAAACGAAGGCCTTGCGACGATCATCCCAACCGCTAGGGCGACGCAGTTAACGATGAACCGCGAAGGAATTCGACGTCTGGCTGCGGAGGAACTCAAGCTCACGACATCCCCCTATCGCTTTGCCGCCACCGAAGCGGAGTATCAACAAGCCGTCAGAGAGATCGGCTTGCCCTGTGTTGTGAAACCTATCATGTCCTCCTCTGGCAAAGGACAAAGCACACTCAAATCCACCGAAGACATTGCCCCGGCATGGAAGTATGCCCAAGAAGGAGGGCGAGCGGGCGCGGGGAAAGTGATTGTTGAAGGATTTATCGAATTTGACTACGAGATCACCCAACTCACTATCCGTCATGTCAATGGCACAAGCTTTTGCGAGCCCATCGGTCACATCCAAGTCGATGGCGACTATCGAGAATCATGGCAACCACAAGCCATGTCTGAAACCGCTCGCGCCAGGGCTCAAGACTACGCTCAACGAATCACCGAAGGCTTAGGAGGACGAGGAATTTTCGGGGTCGAACTTTTCATCAAAGGTGAAGAGGTGATTTTTTCTGAAGTCTCACCACGCCCCCACGACACAGGGATGGTTACGATGATTTCACAAGATCTCTCCCAATTCGCGCTCCACGCCAGAGCCATCCTCGGCCTCCCTATCCCGAATATCCAGCAACATGGCCCAAGTGCCTCGGCCGTCATTCTTGTCGAGGGCGAGAGTCAAGAAACATCGTTCGGCAATCTCAACCAAGCCCTGAGCGAACCAGACACCCAACTCCGTCTCTTCGGAAAACCCGAAGTGTCAGGAAAACGCCGTATGGGCGTCGCCATTGCCCGTGGAGATTCGATCGAGTCGGCTCGAACAAAAGCACGCACGGTCGCCAGCGCGACCCGAGTAGCGCTCTAAAGTCAGTATTCCCCTCCAAGCATTTCCGCGATTACATGAACCCTCCGTACCGCCGCTCGGCGCGGCGTTCGATATGATCCGATGCATCCTCGGCGGAGCTTTCGACATTCAACATAGACCGGGCCGAAGTTTTTCGCAGCCAAGCACAAGCAAGGCAAACGAAGACAGCCAGAGAATCAAATGCGAGATCAGCCGAGCTCGAAAGTTCTTGGACGGACGGCGAACGTGCCAAGAGAACACTGCAAATCCTAAACTCAGTCAGGGACGAACCCGGTTTACTCAAGTCCCAGCTTCGGGTGATCGAGGTCTAGTGCGTACATGATCTGATTGTAGTCATAGCGCGGCGTCGGTGTGCTCGTTCCCGAAAACGTTGTCGCATAGGTTCCTTCAAAAAAGATCACTCGCCCCTCGTCTTGATCAAAAAACGGTTGATGAGCCGGATTATAGAACGAGTATTTATCATGTGAGACCACCCGCGTGGCATTGCCCCAAGGCCCTTCGAGCGAAGTTGATTCAGCGTACCAGATTTCTCCCAGAAACGAATTCTCCCCCCCCGACCTGGCCAGCAATCATGACCCACCGATTCCGATAGGCATTCCAATGAACGCTCCCTGAATCGACATAGATCAAGGTCTCTTCGTCACGCAAGCAAAGGTGCGCCTCACGATTTGATAGATGCCCCCCATCGACCAAAGCGTGCATCTGTCTGGCTCCCAGAGCGTCTGTATTTCGCTTCCACCCCCAGACGGGACGCCCCGCTTCATCCCGCTCAATATCCGGTGCGTCTTCTCGATACCGAGTCCCTTCTCGAAGACAAGTAAACGCTTCGTATTCCGTCACGGATTTGATCGAGTCCTCAGCCGCCTGGACTCGAACACTCGGAAAGGGACGACAGAAATAGATATAGTCATTCATCTCTGCTTCGTAAGCCAAGGCCTGACCTCGCGGATACAGCATTGCATCATCATCCAACCGGAGCCATTTCTCAAAGGTCCGTGTGCCCTCATTGAATCGCAACAAACCATGCTCATACTGTTCCCCAGTGATTTCACACGCGAGTAGTGTCCAAAGAGGCTCCCACCTGAGGGCGATTTCAATCCAAAGAGGCCATGCATCCAAACCGCCCCGGGGCCGGCGACCGGTGTCATTTCCCTAGAAAACCCGTTCTCATCCACAAAGTACGTCAGATCAATCCCTCGAAACGGAGAAAGCCCCCCTCGGGAGGGCAGTTCTGAAACGGCCCCGGAATTCTTGAACTGGCCCAATGGATAAAGCGGCCGATTGGTATCCCCCCAGAACCAATAAATCTTATCTCGAAAAACCACCGTCTGCACAGTGTCCTGCCCAACCACATCGCCATTGAGCAGCGGATTGGCAACGGGCATCTCTAGCCCCAAGAGCCAACTATCTCGATAAACACCCTGACCGGTAATCCGATACAAACGTTCCGCGACATTATCCCGAATGATTTCAATCGTCGCAGAGCTGCCAGGTTTCGTCTTCAAGACCTTTCCTCGGCTTCCGAAACCATCCTTGGGAATGTGATAACCATGACTAAAAATCTCGAAAAAGACCTCTCGATTCATCAAGCCAGGCTCATCAAAGGCAATCCAACCGGCACTATCCGTGACGAAGCGAACCTTCGATACCGTCGTCAACTCAACCATTGGCACACCGCGCCCCGTTTCGCTATCAACGAGGTGAATCCCAAAATAGCGCCCTGATTCCCTACTCTCGGCCCCATTCGTAGCAACGGCCATTTGAAGGGAGGCTACGGACAACAAAATCAGTAGTACATTCTTCATACCCCTATTCTAAGATCGGAGCAACACGACTTGGAACTAAGAAAATAATGTTCCTTTGACGGAATCAAAGCGCTCCCCCTTACGCTCAGCCGACAATGCGCACAGATTCTCACAAGCCATTCAATCTAAATCGTCTGAATCCATTCGGAGACGTCGTCGCAACAGAACTTTGATGGCTGGCGACGGCGCCGATCGCAAGGCGATGTCGCGATGCCGCTGTGCCAGCTCGATCTTCCCACAGCGACGATTCAGATCAGCCAGGACCGCTGACCATAAAAAGGAGCCCGTCAACCACGTAGGAGGTTCGAAGCCCTCGAGGATTCTGAGCCCTTCGGCGGGGCTCTTCCATTCGGCAACAGCCACCGCTTGATTCAATTTGTGAACAGCAGACGGAGCCACCTGGTTCAGCAGCGAATAGCAGGCGACAACGCGATCCCAACGGGTCTCCTTAAAACTTGCGGCGAGGCAATGTTCTGCCGCGATCCCAGCTTCGGCGTGGTAACGAGAAAAATCATCGCCTCCCGCGGATCTCGCTAACCAAGCCATTCCCGTTCGAATTCGGTCCCGATCCCAAAGGGACCGATCCTGCTCTTCCAGCAGTAAGAGTCCTCCTGAGGCATCCTGTCGAGCCCCCAATCTCGCCAAGTGCAAATGCATGAGAGCCAGCAAGGCATAGGACTGAGGGACTTGCCCTATGGGATGCTCCACTAACAATGTCGTCAAACGAATGGCTTCGTCACACAGTTCCCGCCGAATCGAATCCTCGGCATGCGAAGAAAGATACCCCTCCGTGAAGAGCAAGTACAAGACTCGGCTAACGGAAGGGAGACGTGCGACGTATTGCGTCCCGCTGAGCTCTCCAGGATGAACAAAAACCGTCCGTAAGCGCGATCGTGCTCTACCAAGCCGCTTGTAAACATTCGCCTCAGAGGTAAACAAACGATGGGCAATCTCACCAACGTCGAAGCCACAGAGCGACTTAAGAGCGAGCACGAGTTGAGATTCCAAAGGAATTGCTTCATCACAGCACACGAAGAGCATCCGCAGCACGTCATCCCTCACCTCCTCTGGAAGAAATGCCGGGGCGGCATTCTCAAACGTCTCGGCGTCCGCAACACCTCGCTCCTCAAGGATTCGAGATCGCCCGGCACGCTGGCGCAGCTCGCCCATTAGGTGATTGTGGGCTACCCGAAAAAGCCAGGCAGATGGATTCTCTGGCACGCCGCCTCGGGTCCACGTTTCCAGCGCTCTCAACAAGGCAGCCTGAGCCGCGTCCTCAACGTCTTCAATAAAAGACACACCCACCCGGCACGAAAGTACGGCAACCAATTTGCCGTACTCGTGCCGAAAGAAGTGTTCGACGAAATCAGGTGGGGTCAAGGAGTGTCGATAGGTCTGATTTCAACACTGGAGCCAGGCATTCCCACACCCGGACTTTCTCGGACCACTTCCATGGCCTCTTCCATACTCTCAGCAGCAATGATCATATAGCCGCCTACGATTTCCTTGGTTTCAACAAAGGGCCCATCGGTCGCCCCGTCGGCGGAAACGACCTTGCCCGATTCGTTCAGTTTCCCCCCCATATCGATGAGGTTATCCTGATATTTCTCTCTCCAGGCATTGAACACGGCGAACATTTTCTCCATATCAGCAGGAGACGGCGGCTCACATTTCCCACCTTGGCTTCGTTGAATACAAAGATATTTCTGTTTTGACATAATTTTATTTCCTTTTGGTCACGGTCGGCAACGTGAGCCGACACTAAAAGACGGGTCGACCGATCCATTTTGGACACCAGACTAAAGTTTTTTTCGAAAAAACAGTCCGTCCCTTTATTTTCTACCGAACGAGGCCCATTATCGATCGAATTCGGTCGCTTGATGTGGCTTAGAGCCACGACAAAACGGGTCCCGATAGCTCTCGATCCCACCCTACCCCACCTTCATCTCAGATTTTCGCCGCTTTATCTCAAAACAGAGGCCAATTCGGTCAAAGCGCTTAAGGTTTTAACAACGTCACGAAAGACGCTAACGTCACAAAAGAATCAAAACAAAGGATAAGCAATGAGAAAACGAAACGCAGTTCTAATCATCGCCGGAATCACGAGTTTCATCGCCAATGGTGTTCTCGCTCAAGCACCCGAACGCCAACGACCGGACTTCCTTGCCGATGGCCCACCTCCCTTTGTCGCCGAAATTCCTGAACGCTTTGCAGTCCTTGCCGCCGCTGACGTCAATGAAGACAAGAAACTCGATGTGGACGAGCTGGCGACACTGGCTGAGGCCATCGCTGATGGAACGCTGCTCAAGCCGAAAGGTCTTCCAAGCCCCCCTAAAAATATCGAGATCCCGGCTTCGGTCATTGCCATGAAACTAGCAAGTTTCTATGAAGCATGGGCGCCTTACGATACCAATAACAACGGCATCCTCGAGAAATCGGAAAGACAAAACATCCGTGAAGCCATCCTCAGCGGAGACTTGGAACCGCCATTCAAGCTGATCCGAGGAAACTTCGGTCGCCCATCTCAAGGAAACAGCGAGCGCAGAGGCCCTCGACGAGGTCGTTAAACAAGCAAGGATTGCAGATCCCGCCAAAGCGCCACCGCGGCGGCGGGCACTCTGCGGTTTCGGCGTCGCGAATCCCACATGACCACGAAGACACGAACTCTAATCGCAAGCATTGGCCTCTGGGTTTTCCCGATTGCCCTCACGACCTTGCTTCTGCACTTTGTGGGTTCTTTTTCAACCCCTGACGCATTAAAAATCACCCTCCGATTCTGGGCGGCATGGAGCCTTTGTTTTCCAGTGGTTCTCTGGGTCTCCTTCCGTTTCCCGCTCGAGTCCGCTCATCTGCTACGGAATCTTGCAATTCACAGCTCACTCTGGCTATTCATCGTCCTGAGCAATCAGATCGTTGCCAGAAGATTTGGAATGCCATCCCCTCGCCACGGGGCAGCCTCGCCCCCTTTCTGGGCAATCCCAGCGAGTCATCAGAATACTCCCACAACTCAAGGAGCACCGCCTCTGGCCCGTGCCATCCTCGATTCGATGCTCTTTGTAATCATTATCACCGGCTGCCAGACCGTTCGATGGGCTCGATTGGCAGAGGATCGAAAAACCCGCGCCCTCAAGGCAGAGGCCCAGTTGGCGAAATCTCAACTGACCGCACTCCAACTTCAGTTGAACCCCCATTTTCTCTTTAACGCCCTCAACGGACTCAATGCACTCATCAACGACAACCCAAAGGCAGCGGAGGATCTGCTGGAGCATCTGAGCCAACTCCTACGAAAATCGCTCGCCTTGACCGATGAACACGTCATTTCACTTCGACAGGAGATCGAATTTCTCGATCACTATCTCGCGGTTGAAGAAACCCGATTTCAGGACCGACTTCACTTTAGCTCCTCTATCGAACCAAATCTCCTCGATGCCCTTGTGCCAACCTTCATCCTGCAACCCTTGATCGAAAACGCCATCAAGCACGGAATCGAATCCCGACGGGCCGGAGGAGAAATCCATCTCAAAGTCTCCCACCAAGGTGAGTCACTCTATGCGTCTGTCAGTGATAACGGCAGAGGTTTGGAGAATTCCAATCAAGGACGGAAAGGCATCGGACTCGCAAACACCCGCCAGAGGCTCAACCAGTTATATCCGGGCAAGCATGAGTTTTCGTTGAGCGAACGAAGAAACGGGGGATGCGTTGCAAGGATAGAAATCCCACTTCGCTTTACCTCCCAGCCCAAAGAAGCGCCATCGACGACATGAAAATCACAGTTCTCATTGTCGACGACGAACCGCTAGCAAGAAAGCGCATGCGCCAGCTTGTGGAGACAGACACACGCCTTCAACTCCTTGGGGAGTCGGCCGACGGATTCGATGCCATTGAGACTATCGAGCGGGACTCTCCAGACCTTATCTTGCTGGATATTCAAATGCCTGAACTCGATGGGTTCCAAGTGCTCCAGCGACTTCCAAAGGACCAGCTTCCTCTCGTCATTTTCGCAACGGCATTCGATCAACACGCGATCAAAGCCTTCGAAGCACACGCCCTCGACTATCTCCTAAAACCCATCAACACCGAACGTTTCACTTCGGCGATTGATCGTGCCTACAAGCATATCGAAAAGAACCAAACGAACGAAGCCGCCCGAAATGTACTCGCTCTCCTTTCAGGGCAAGCCCAAGACAAATCCTCACCTCGATTCCTCACTCGACTAACCATTCGGGACACAGACCGCGTCGCTATAATCCCGGTGACAAACATCGACTACATCGAATCGGCCGGCAACTATGTCGCCGTTCACACCGGCACCGAAAACCACATTCTTCGAGAAACACTAAACTCCTTAGAGAAGCAACTTGATCCATCTCAATTCCTGCGTATTAGTCGAAGCGCCATTGTCAAACTCCCTCAAATCAAGGAACTCCAACCGATGATCAAAGGCGAGTGCATCGCGATCCTTGAAAGCGGGACCAAACTCACGGTCACCCGGGGAATTCGCGAGCTTGAAAAGGCCCTGCGCTTTTCGGCTTAGGAGATGGAGCTATAGATTCACACAAAAACCGAGGTTTAACCAGTAAACTCAAGCGATCTCGAACCCAAATCCTAAATAATTCCTCGGAACGATTCACTCCTGACATAGGGTTGTCAGTGCAACCCGGCAGAGTGGCGTTCTATGAACAAGCAAGAGAACACTCCATTCGCCGCATACACCGGACTCATCGTTCAGGACCCAGTACGCTCAAAGGAATTCTATACGACCCATTTGGGCTTCGAAACTCAGATTGACACCGGGGCCTACGTCCATCTCATCCACAGCACGACGCGTCTCGAACTCGCACTGTTGAAGGCCGGCGAACTCGATCACATGAAAGAACTGGAAACCGCCACCAACGGATCAGGGCTTTGGATTGGCCTGGAAGTCGAGAATGCCGACGAAGAAAGCGCTCGGCTCTGGGATGCCGGGATCACCATAGTGCAGCCCCCTACAGATCAACCCTGGGGGGAACGAACGGTGGTCATCAAAGATCCCGATGGCGTTCTCATTTACTTGGCCCACAAACTTTCCGTCGAGAATCAAGTTGCTCAAGAAGCAGCCGTCACGGCAAATTAGATCCCAGCTTAAACACTATGAAACACAAACATATCGCCTTTTTCGCCTATCCTGTTACCGACATGGCTAGGGCACGTGACTTTTACGAAAACACCCTCCAACTCCCTCCCGCCGACAATTTCAACAATGAGTGGGTAGAATACGAACTCGCTGGCGTAACAATTGCAATCACCTGCATGGTCAAAGAACTTCAACCCGGAGCAAAAGGTGGTTTCTTTGCGATCGAGGTCGAAGATCTGGACAGCGCGGTCGCCGAGATGAAGGCTAAGAAGGTGCCCTTTATTCTCGATACCTTTGAATCCCCCGTCTGCCGCATGGCAGTCATCGCCGATCCTGACGGCAACGGAGTGACACTCCACGAAGTCAAAGCCGGACACTAGCAAGTGACGCTTGAACACCTCTCTTCAAACCGACTGCCATCGAGTCGGGTTTGAAGAGAGGCACACTCAACAGAATCAATGCGCCATTCCATCAGGACTGGGCAAGAGCAACGAATTCCCCTTCAAACACCCCTACCGTTTCATTGCCACAACTCAGCACGGAAGCAACTGTTAACCGCGCTTTTCCACGCCGCGTCAGCAATCGAACGAATCGTTGCCAGCGAAAGTCAGATTCAATCGTCGCACGGGCTCGAAAATCCGTAACGATCGGACGATCATAGCTCATCGAATTCCTCTGGATCACCAATCTGGATCGATGTCCCTCAGCAGCTAGGCGACAATGAACGAGGGCCCAGCCCGATAATATCGCCAAAGCAGACGCACTGCCTCCGAACACTGTTTCCCGGTGATTGATGTTTGGAGCAATGGGCGCGCTTAGAGTCACGCGGTCCGATGCCACCGTATCCACCTCGACGCACATCGCCTTTGACATCGGTATATGCTCGTGAAGGTATTGTTTCAGCTGATCCGCTGTCATGTTTTACTGCTCCTTTCCTAGCGACATCGCAAACGTGTGTTTTCCAAATCGGCTTAAAATCGCCCCAAACCAAGAAACTCGATCGGCTGCGATGACTTTCCCGTGATCGCCAATTGCGCTAAGGCTTCGCCAATGACCGGCGCGAACTTGAAACCGTGACCACTGAAACCCGCACCAAAACACACACTTGAAAACCTGTCTCTTATACACATCTGACGCTGCCGACGAC
>OJGX01001045.1_pt1 | contig 12047 bp, 4 predicted proteins | sample 1594661 | NCBI WGS metagenome assembly OJGX01 (sample SAMN05416839, study PRJEB24817) | seawater metagenome | isolation source: Sea water | place: Canada:Atlantic | collected 2013-07 | reverse complement strand
TTCTTTTATTTTGAATATAAAAAAGAGGCTAAATACATCGTCTTCGGCTTGCACTTGCTTGGGGTTATTTTCATGCAAAGGCGCTGGATCAGTATCATTCAATGTCATCACCTCTATGGGAGATAACAATGCGCTCTCGGCCAGTTGCAATAAGGTCTGCGTATACGGCTGATTAACATGCTCTTGATGGGCTTGGGCATTTTCCCAGCGCTCATAAGCAAAAATAGTGTTCGGTGAATCTTTGCCCTGAAAAAAGCGCATTTCACGCATACCAGGTTCATTTTTTGAACCTAACCTGTTGGTATTAAGCGCCTGTTTAAAGGCCACTAATTGGTCCGGTTTGACTAAAAATTTTACGATAAGAGTTAGCATTGCGTTGTCCGTTGAATTTCATCATGTTCGTTGGCTTTAGTAACACCACCAGTGCTTTTTATTGCTTACACCGGCTTGTTACCGTCAATGATGAAATGGTATCTGCTGTGCTTACATTCAAAAACTAGCTAGACAGATAAAGACTTTCAATGAAAAGTTGATAAAGCGCATTTCAGGTTTAGCACTCTTGGTTCATTTGCTAGCTTCAAAGCGCCAAATAATGCACCTTCCATGGTGCGTTACATTCATGGCTTTGGCACAATTGCCCGTAAATTAAAATGCTTTTATAAGGCTCACAAATTGGCAACGCCAGCGTGAAAGACACTCCAATTATTCGATAGCTCAAGATTAAATTGGTCAATGCTTAAATTAAAGCGACCTGATTTACCAATAAAACGTGTATTGTCCCACTCTTGCAGAGAGACCAAGGCAATCACGTTATCTCCAGAACGGAACAAGTCACTGGGCACTTTGATCTTTAATGGATTACTTTGCCACTCATCGCTATCTAAAGCTTGGCCATTTATGTAGATTTTCTGAATTTGATTCGCTTGGCCCACACTCAAGCTAACCTCTTCTGGCTCAATCGCAAAGTGCACATGCTTACGAGCAACCAAAGGTGTATTGTTTGGCACGCTTTCCAGCGCATTTAAGTTAACTAATGGCCATGCTAAATCATCGAATTTTGGCTCGAAAAACTCACTTTTTATCGGTACTGCTTTATTTTCAACTTTCGCTAGTGCTAAGTCCTTTTCAGGCTCGGTGACTGCTTTTTTTACTGGGGGTGGCTCAGGTGCTGCAGGTTTTGTCTGCTTCGTTTTTTGCTCTTCCTGAGCATCGTTGAATTCAGGCTCAACTTTGTCTGCAGATTGCTCTTTTACGGTATTTGATGCCAGTGTCTGCTTGACCTCTGGCGCTGGTTTCACGTCTGCATGGCCTATGATGATCCCATTGACGGTTTTGTAGTGTGTGCTATCGGTAACACTGAGCGAAAACGGGCCACCCGCTTTTTGTCCTGCCATGGTAACTTGCCAACGCCCTGTCCCGTCCACCCGCACTCTGGCCATGGTCAAGGTTTCATCTTCTCTTTTTAGCTTTATATCAATCTTTCGCCCAGGTTCTGCCAACCCACTGACGTGTATTGCCTCATGTGGTTGTAAGTGCATGTTATCTTTCAAGCGCGTAGAGAGAATAATCTGGCCCATTGGGTTACGTGCCTGAAGATCGCGCTTGCCCACATACAGGTCATTAACGAACTTACTGTGTTTACCATCGCTGATAATTAATTGATATGGGCCGCCCGGAGGCTGTTCTCGCAACGATACCTGCCAGTTCCCTGTGTCATTTATCGTTGCTCTGGCCATGGTGACCGTCGCGCCGTCTTTGAGCAGTTTAACATCGATTTTTTCGCCTTTATCACCTACCCCGCTGATCTTGAGCAACTTGTAGGCCGGTACATTCATACCGTCGTCAATATTGGCATCTAGCGCAAACCCGTCGTATTGTGCCGCGTGTAGGCTATCGACCGACATGAGTGTGACGCTCACACATATGATCGACAGGAAGCGCATGATTTTTTCCATTCGGATACCTTGTATTGCCATGTGGCTCCACATTTGATTCACTCCCTCGTGAGTATGTCGTCAAAGGCATACACCTGACGAACCATTGAAGCCTAATTAACAAGCGCTAGAGCAGATAATTTGTTACCGAGTAAACATTGATAAAGTTGCAGATATGCCAAGCAGGCCCTTATACGGCCAAGAATGAAGACTGTTTATTGAATGAATCCTCGTTATCTTACCAAGCGCTCTAGATCACTAGTCTGTCGTTCTTAATCAATGAACTGCAAGTATCACGCCTGATTTTAAAAACAATCTGCATGATGTTTCGATATACACAATTGAGAGAAGGTTTATGGTGTGGGTGCGAGGTATAAACCCAAGGATGACTTGGTCACCCTTGAGATTGCTGGATAATTTTGCGTAAAGTAGGCTGCGTCACGTCTAGCAACTTAGCTTTGTGCTGCTGACTTACGTCTTGTTGAATAACAATTTGATGCAATGTTGCCTCGATGCTTGGCCATAGGACGCTATGCGTCTCGGTATCAAGCATACTTACAAGCAAATGATTGCAACGCTCAGTCAATGGAAATAATTCATCATGACTGAAATCTTGTTTGTTGAGCTTAGCGTAACGTCTGCGAATGGTGGATTCGGATTGACCTAGCTGCTGAGCAACTTGATATAAGCTCCCCCATTTTAAAACACATTGATTTAACCATTGCTTTTCTAACCAATTACTCACGGATAAGACCTTGGTTTGTTGCTTTGCCAGTGCAACGACCTCCGCTAGCAGCTCAGCAATCTGCACCAGCTCCTCGCTTTGAGGTTCGCTTACGTCATTGGTGTTAGTCGATGCTATTGATGCTACATTAGGTTTAATCGGCACCACATTATCATCTGATTGTTCTTGTAAAATAAGGTGTTCGGGCTCTATATATGCCCCTGAACACAGGATCACCGCACGCATCATACAGTTGCGTAATTCGCGCACGTTTCCGGGCCAATGATAATCCCCTAGCTTATCCAGAGACGCGTTGGAAAAATCGGTAATATCTTTATTATATTGGCAAGCAAATTTTTCAATAAAATGCCGAGCGAGCAATAGAGGGTCGTCTCCCCGCTCATTCAACGCAGGCAGATTTAAAGTAAATACATTGATGCGATAGTATAAATCAGCCCGAAAACGCCCTTGTGCTACTTCATCTGGTAAGTTTCTGTTAGTCGCCAAAACCAAGCGTACATCCACTTTTCGCACCCGTTGGTCACCCACAGCAACGAAGGTTTTTTCTTGCACAAAACGCAGTAACTTTGATTGAATATCCAGTGGTAACTCGCCTACTTCATCTAAAAACAAAGTACCGCCGTCCGCTTGCGCAATTTTACCCGGTTGGTCACTGGTTGCTCCAGTGAATGCGCCGCGCCTGTGCCCAAACAACTCGCTTTCAATCAAGTGCTCGACAATCGTTGAGCAATCAACCGTAATGAATGGTTTATCTGGATGTAAGCTGTGATTGTGAAGCTGCTGAGCAATCACTTCTTTACCTGTTCCTGACTCACCTATGATCAGCACAGATGCATCCGTTGGAGCCACTAGCTGTACTTGTTGCATTAACGTACGCATAGCGGGTGATTCAAACAGCAATTCATGTTCACCTGATTGTTCTTTATCAACGCCGACACGTCTATTTTCATCTTGCTCCAGCAACATAATGCGATCGATTGCCGCCGCTAAATTTGGGGTCACCTGTTCAAGTTGTTCAGCGCACTTTCTGGCACTTTCTTGAGCAGATGTTTCCCAACATACCAAAAGAAAACCAACACAACGACTGCGCGTGACTAAAGGAATGACCACATAATGAAAAGAACTAAGCGCAGCCGTTGGCTGCACTAACTTGCTCCCGTTAGGGTCCAGTTTAATATGCGTTTTGGCCCACTGATGAATGGTATCTTCATCAATGTCTGCGCTGATTAAGCGAGATGACAAACAATTAAAGTGCGCACCTTGCTGCATATACAAGCCGCTAAATTTACTCTGTAGCCCAGTTGCTAACAACTGGCATACTTGCGACGAAAATGTTTGCAAAGAATGTGTGCTGCCGATGAGACGGATAATATCCCACTGGAGATTCATTAACCTGAAATCGTCACTGGGCGCTTGCGAAAACTTACCGCTCATACGGTCAAGATTGGCCAAGATATTAGCATCAAACTGAGGCTGCCAACTGACTAGCTTCCCGCCTCCAATGCTACGGGCAGCTTGAAGAGCGGCATTGGCTCGCCTGAATAATTCCAGTGGTGATTGTTCGCCCAAAAGCTCTTCAGAGTCCAATGTTGCAAGTCCAAAACTAAAAGCAAGATTCAGTTTCTTTTTTGAAAAAGCCTGACTTCGCAGCTTCTGTAACATGCGTGACGCGAGAATCTGGCCTTGCTGTTCATTAGTTTCGGGTAAATGAGCAGCAAAAACCGCTCCGCTATAACGACTGGCAAAATCATCTGTTCGAAGTACCTGGGACATGCATTGCATTATCTCTTCAAGCACTTGGTCGCCGACTTCTCGCCCATGTACTCGGTTTAATTCGGCAAAGTCATCCGGATTAACCAGCAACAAGGTAACGGGTGTGCTTTGCTCACTTAATTGTTCAACCCATTCGTGACTCTGCCACTGAGCAACTTGGCGCAAAATGAGCAAACTTTCATCATTAGGAAGCGGCCCTGCGACTCCATCGACCATCAATACGGTTTTATCTAGTTGGATAGGAAAAGGGGGAAGTCTAGTCATGGAGTGAGTATGACTCAAGTCCGCTAAAATTTGCTGCATTCGCGCCTTCGCAGTACTCGAAGGTATAGGTAAACTGGTTTGCCAGCTTTGTCCATTAGCTGAAAGACCCTTAGTACCCATTTTCAACATTAGCTCTTGGTTAATGTGCTTAATCGTGCCATCAGCGCTTAACGTCAGCGACAAAGTCCCCAAGCAATCCGATAACAAAGCTAACTTATGCTCCACGTACACCTTGTCTTGGTGGATATTAGCTTGCTGCTTCAATTGGCTTAGCATCATAGTTAACACACCAGCGGCACGCCAATCAACGAAGTGATGCCCAGGGATTAGCTGATTATTTTGTAAGTGAAACGTATTTTCGATCAGCCAATGCACAGGTTGTTCTAACAAAGCGTATTCTTCTGTCAGATTTAGCGCATCTTCTTGCGAGTCGCATGCGACTAAAAGCGCGCCACCTGAACTTTGCTCCGCTTTATCATTATCCGCTAGTGCCGAGCTCAATAGCACAATATCGAATTGAAATTCAGTCGCGGCAACGTATTGCTGTAACTCACTCACAAGCGGCGTATTGAGCTTTTCAACATACAACCTAATACACTCAATATCCTCAACGAGGGCGGGGAAAACAGGAGAGCTTTGAATCATAATGCCGGCATCAAATGGTTAAAGTCTTGGTTAAGCAACGGCGAAATATATTCCGCTGCAACGGGGCGTGAAAATAAGTAACCTTGCAATAGTAATTGGTTGGTATTTTTCAAAATGGCAATCTGACTTCCATACTCAATCCCCTCAGCAATCACCCCAAGCTTCAAACTTTCTGCCAACGCGAGTATCGCCTCGACTATCGCTAAGTCATCAGGAGCAGAATTGACATCACACATAAAAGAGCGGTCAATTTTAAGTATGTCGATAGGAAAACGTTTCAAGTAACTTAACGAAGAGTATCCTGTACCAAAATCATCTACGGCGAGGGAAACCCCTAACGCTTTTAATTCAATCAGGCGCGCTATATTTTCTTCTGCATCACTCATGATCACCGACTCTGTCAGCTCTAGCTCTAGTAATTCGGGCGCCAGTCCACATTGTTGTAATACGTCTGCTACGACTTGGGTAAAATCTAATTACCTAAACTGATGAGCCGAAACATTAATTGCCATACGTACAGGATTTCCTTCATCAAACCATTGCTTGGCTTGATAACATCCCCGCTCTAGCACCAAACGGCCTAACTCATTTATCAGACCCGTTTCTTCTGCAATAGGAATAAATTCATCCGGCGGGATAATCCCTCCTTTGGCAGGAAGCCAACGCACTAACGCTTCAACGCCCACTATGCGCCCTGACTGGGCACAAATCTGTGGTTGATAAAAGGGTACAATCTCGTCGCTCTTTAGCGCTCTGCGCAAATCTTGCTCTAACTGCAAGCGTGCTGCAGCTTTAGCATTCATCGAGTCTTGATAAAACTTATAACAACAACGCCCAGACTGTTTGGCAAAGTACATGGCAGTATCGGCATTTTTGAGCAAGGTTTCGGCGTTGTCCCCATCATTGGGGAACATTGAAATCCCAATACTTGGGGTTACCACAACTTCAAACTGCTCTAGTTGAAATGGGGTACTAAAGCTACGTATTACGCGCTCTGCCACCAGCATGGCTTCGTTAGGATCGTTCAGGCGGCTTAAAAATATGGTAAATTCGTCCCCACCAAAACTCGACAATTGCGGCTCTTGGCTAGATTGTTCTGAACCTACACGGGCAAAGGTGTCGCTGTCACGTAGATTAGCCTGTAAACGATGTGCCACTTTGCGCAACAGTTTATCGCCGTAACTATGCCCCATGGTGTCGTTGATGCGCTTAAAACGATCAAGATCGATAAACAGCATCGCCGCTTGATAGTTGTTGCGCTCGGCCATGGCTAAAAACCGCTGTAAATCCTGCATCAAATATTGGCGATTAGGCAGCCCAGTTAATGAGTCATAAAATGCCAATTGATGAAGCTCGTGTTGCTGTGTCACTAAATCGGCGAACGCCTGACTGGCACGCAAGATATACTTTACTCGCTCGCCTAAAATAGGCCATTTGATCGGTTTAGCGATAAAGTCTGTTGCGCCTACTGCATAGGATTTATGAATGGATTCCAGATCGTCTGAACCCGTTACCATTATGACTGGAATATGTTTACCTTTCTCATGGCCACGAATATGTTCACATACCTCAAAGCCATTCATCTTGGGCATAGACACATCGAGCAAAAGTAGCGCTGGTGAATGCTTTTCAAACTGCTCTATTGCCCGCTGCCCATTTTCAGCTTCGATGACCTCAATACTGTCGCTGGCTAGCGTTTCTTTCATTAAAATACGCGCCGTCAAATCGTCATCACAAACGAGAATTTTAACTTTTATGTCATCCGACATGTCTAAATGTCTCCAATTTCTCGCTGCTAGTCGTAAACGCCAACTGAATACGCTGAACTAAAGAATGAATATTATCACTCTGAGTATTCTTCATTTTTTCCTCTAGCTCCCTACACAATTCGTATAAGGCTTTTGCTCCAGAGTTCCCAGACATCGACTTAAGCGCATGCGCTGTTTCGCCAATCGTTAAGAAATCAAGCGGCTCTTGCTGTACTTGCTCAACCAACTGAGAAACGAGTTTTTCAGCTTCTTGCTTGAATGCATCGAGTACGCGCTCAAACACTGGGTTGCCTGTGTCTTGGGAAATCTTGCGCAACGTTTCGACTGTTGACATATCCAATAGACTGTCTTGCTCATCGCTATCTAGCTCATTTGAAGCTTGCAGTGGCGGGACTTCAAGTCCCGATGTTTGCTCATGACTTTGCTCTTGCTGATTCGCCTTAAACTCGTCGCCATTGCTTTGAACAGATGAAGTTTGATCCGAGGCAGCCGGTGACTCAATAACATCACTAGATTTCTGCCCGTTAGGTACAGGCAAAAAGCGCAGCAATGTCTGCTCTAACTCTTGCAACGAGAAAGGTTTAGACATGACTTCATTCATGCCTGCGTCCAGACACTGCTGGCGTAAATTGTCACCCATGCCTGCGGTCAACGCCACTATGGGAAGATCTGGCCAATTTTTACGGATTGCTCTGGTCGCCGCGTAGCCATCCATAACCGGCATTTGACAGTCCATTAACACTAATTCAGGCCGCTGTAGGTTGATCTGCTCAACCGCTTCAGCACCATTGTCAGCAAGCCAAGCTTCACATCCCAAGAGCCCTAGCATGCTTTTGGCAACTTCCTGGTTGGTGAGACTATCTTCTGCTACTAGAATGTTTGCCTCAAAACGCTGGTGATTTCGAAGGTCGTCATCTAGACGCTTTTGTTCTTCATTTTCAATGCCCAACGCGCGACTTATGCTGTTATGTAAGCCACTAAAGTGCACAGGCAATGGCAATATGTTACGTGTGTCATTCTCCTGCCATTGTGAAGTGGGGAGTAAACAGATCCAGTTCGACAAGGGTATCCCTGCATCTAGCAAGGTACGTTCGTATTCTGCTTGGCTGATCCATAAGCCGTTTTTAGCACTGGCTAATTCAGATTTAACACGCTGCACGTGTACTGCTTTTACTTTTAATTTTCCGAGCATAATCTCGATTGATTGACCTAAGCCCCCCGTTAGGTTGACCAAGTGCACCGTCGGGCAATTATCAATCGATTCGAGTTGCTGCAGTGGCTTTTCCGTCAGGGGTAGATCTACTTCCAGACTAAAGCGACTGCCTTCACCAATATTAGACTGTAAACCTAAGTTACCTCCCATCAGGGCAGTTAATTGCTTACATATGGCTAAACCGAGCCCTGTGCCACCGTATTTTCGCGTGGTTGATGCATCTGCCTGAGTGAACATCTCAAACACCTTCTGCTGACGATCTGGCGCCATACCAATCCCTGTATCCTGAACGCAGAAAACAAAACCGCTATGTTGAACATCGGTATCATTCCCGCCTGAATCAATATTGTGACATTCGACGCGCTTTATGCTGACGTTCACTTCCCCGCGCTCAGTGAATTTAATCGCGTTGCTGGTTAAGTTAGCGATGATCTGACGTAACCTAGCGGGATCTGCGTATACTTGTGGCAAAGGCTCAGGCGACAAAATGGCATTAATATTAAGGCCTTTGTTATAAGCTGCTTCACTAAACAGATCCGTCACCTCCTCGATTAACGCTTCTAAATCGACTGGAACAGACTCTAATGTCGCTTTACCTGCCTCTAGTTTTGAGAAATCCAAAATGTTGTTAAGTAAATCCAGCAGTAATCTGCCTGAGCGATAAACCAATTGCGCAAAATGCTGTTGTTTCGGCTTCAGATCAGAACTTAGCAGCACCTCCGTCATGCCCAGCACCCCGTTCATTGGGGTGCGGATTTCGTGACTCATAATGGCTAAGAAGTCGCTTTTTTCTTTACTCGCTTGTTCGGCTAACCTGCGGGCTTTTTCTGTTTCTTCCATGGCGTGTTCAAGCTGAGTATTGGCATGGCGTAGCTCTTTCGTACGCTCTTCTACCTTTTCTTCGAGTTCAATTAGCTGTTGCATCTCACGCTTACGTTTTTGACGATATCGCCAGATAATATTCAGCATAATCAGTAAAACAATGAGACTGTAAAGTGCATAGGCCCATAGGGTTTTCCATGGAGGCGGTAATACATTAATGGGCAACGAAACACCTTGTGTATTCCATAGACCTTGATTGTTACTGGCTTGCACTTTCAGTACATAATCTCCAGCGGGTAGATTGGTAAACGTCGCCAGACGCCTATGCTCTAATTCAATCCAGTTTGGGTCCAGCCCTTCTAGCTTGTAACGATATTGGTTTAAACCTGGAGCATTAAAATCAAGTGCTGCAAATTCAAAGGAAATAAAATAATCTTTGTAATCAAGCTCTAAGCCTTGCAAACGTTGGTAAGACACATCAAACCACACCTGCTCATTTAACTTTTTAATGCGTACCAATGCCACGGGCGGAACCACGTCACTGTCTTTAATATCGTCAGGGTGGAAACGCACAACACCTGCATTACCGCCAAAGTACATCACGCCTTGGCTGTCCTTAAAACCAGCACCAAAATTAAACTCGCTGTCTTTTAAGCCTTGGGAAGTATCAAAATGACGGACGTGTCCTGTATCTGGGTTCAAACGTGTCAAACCCGCTGTGCTGCTAAGCCATAAATGTTCTTTGTCGTCTTCTAAAATTGCGTAAATATGGCTACTGGGTAAGCCACTGAAACTATCGTAACGGGTAAAATGATTGTTCAGCGATGCCGTATCTTGAGCAGACCACTTATTGAGTCCACCACCTTGGGTCCCCACCCATAACTGCGCTTTGGGGTCTTGATAAAATGCCCATGCCATCGGGGCAGACAAACTATCAAAATTATCAGGCTGATGTTCTATATGATCGAAATCAAGCGTGACTGGATCTAACACATTAATGCCCGCCACCGTCCCGACAATTATCGTTCCATCAAGTAACTGATACACAGCGAGCACTCTATCGCTGTTTAAGCTTCTTGGATTGTTTTCATCAGCTCGATAGTGAACAAACTCAGTACTTCCTGCGGGCAAGTAATTCAAGCCACCACCGAACGTACCGACCCATATGTTGCCCGCGCTGTCAGGGAATACACTAGTAACACCGTTAAAGCTTAAGCTCGAGGGATCGTCTGCGTTGTGGACAAACATCTCGATTTTCATCGTATCCACATTAAGTCGCCCTAAACCACTTCCTCGAGTGCCGAACCAAAGTAAGTTGTTATCACCACGTACGGTCATAACCCTGGCATCTTGCAGCGCTGGCTCAGTGCTTTTATTAATGACAGTAGTCACTTCCCCAGCGGTGTTAAGACGGGTTAAACCGCCATAACTTGCTACCCAAATGGCCCGTTCTGCAGTGGATGATTTTGTCTCTGCAAAACCAAGTACAACCTTACTAGCGAGGCCGCTATCGATATGCTCAAACGGTACTTCAATGTTCTTAGTAATACCATTATAGGTACCAAACCACATCAGACCTGAAGGGTCTTGCAAAATCGACAACACTTTATTATCGCTCAAGCCATCTTCTGTATTGTAGGTTGTGAATTTATTTCGTCCGTTCCAAAGACTCGCCCCCGCTTCGGTACCTAACCAAATACGTTGCTTCTGATCTTGATAAATAGTGTGAACTAAATCAGCGGCGATACTGTTAGGCTGATTTTCATTGTGCTGCCAAGTCGTAAACTTCAACCGCTGGGGATCTAACATACTTATCCCCGCATCGTGACTCGTGAGCCACAAACGTTGTTGTACGTCGATAAATAGCTGGGTAATTCGATCGCTAAATAGAGGTTTATTGGAACCTATATGTAGGCGGGTGAGTGTATTGGTTTGCTTGTCGAGCTTAAGTAAACCATTGCCGTCAGTCGCTAGCCAAATACACTGGCCGTCTTCAATGATCGCTGTGATTGCCGCATCTTTTTCTAGCCCAGGTAGAAGTTGACGAGTATCGAAATGCTCAAACGACATATCGTCTGGATTAAAACGACTAAAGTTGCCATTGTTGTAACCCAACCATATGTGCCCTACTTCGTCGAGAAATATGCTTCTTATATGATTTGAAATTGGAGAGTTTTTTGTTTTCTCATCTTTTATCCAATGAGAAAAAGTTTGTTTTGCTGAGTTAAAAAGGTTTAATCCGCCTCCATCCGTGGCGATCCATAAGCGTTGTTCATTATCTTCAAGTACTGCACGAACATTATCTGAACTAAGGCTATCTGTCTTACGTGGGTCATGCACAAAGCTAAGAAGTTGATAGCCATCATAGCGACTCACCCCTTCTTGGGTGACTACCCATATATAACCGGTCGAGTCTTGATATATCTGACGTACTGTTTTTTGTGTTAATTGCTGACTTACATCCGCAGAGGTAAAGCTGAAATTCGGATTATCAGTACTATGTGCATTAAGGCTAAATGCGAGAAAAAATACTAACCCATAAATCCCTATCTTAAACATGTTCGAATTACGTCTTATTCTTTTTTAAAAATAGACTAACCCAAACCTTTAAAAATGCCAACAATCAGCGAGGGTTACAAACTCTTTTCCACCAATATGTAACGAAATTCACGTAAAAAAAAGCCCCTTACCTAATGAACTTTTGTTCATCACGGTAAGGGGCTTCTCTTCATTCTATACTTATTCTTGAAGCATGAAGTTCTCTTGGTTCATATGAGCTTCGTCCCACATGAAGGCTTCATCCCACATGAAGGCTTCATCCCACATAAAGGCTTCATCCCACATGAAGGCTTCATCCCACATGAAGGCTTCATCCCACATGA
>OJGX01001038.1_pt1 | contig 12093 bp, 12 predicted proteins | sample 1594661 | NCBI WGS metagenome assembly OJGX01 (sample SAMN05416839, study PRJEB24817) | seawater metagenome | isolation source: Sea water | place: Canada:Atlantic | collected 2013-07 | reverse complement strand
GTTAACGTTATCGTAGTTATGTCTCTGTAATGTGTCTGCAACTACTATTGTATATAGTTCAAAATGTTCACCCATAAACTCTAAGGCTGCAAGTAAAAATTCTCCTTCATGATATTTTTTGCCCACACTCACAAGATATATTCCCTGCTTTTCTTTTCTTGTGAAGCTCTTATTATATTTTGACTTTATCTTAATCTTTCCATTTTTAGGGCCTTTCATTTACTTTCAGCCATAACTGAAAGGTTCTCATCTTCAAACCATATTTCCTTAATTTCTGGATTATATATTTTCATCATATTACCTCACCCTTATTCAGTTTTTGTCATATCGATCAATTCTATCATGAACTAGATCGGTTAAATTTTGAACAACCACTTGTTTACATTTATTCGAATGTGCGGAGAGTAGCAGTCAATCACTTGAGTCTCAATCTGGGATTTTCAGAGAAATTGTTTATGGTTCATTTTTATTTTTTCAGATTGCTGGGTATCGAAAATAAGCGCCATGGTTAAGTTTTAAGATTATTTGCTTGTCGGAAGTTGGCTTTCATTAAAAAATTGCCTCTGCCTCCTTTATTTTCAAATTTAGGGCACGGTTTGTTGCGTTTTGATGCTGACGTTTTTTATTTTTTTGCATTTTGCTCCAAATCGAAAAGGTTGATTTTGGAATATTGGCTTGGCTATCGCCAAGCACCAGATTATCGATGAATTGCGTTCAGCAAGAATAGCGCAATATGTGTTGCAAGCAACACTGCCTGATTTTGTCGGTTGAGCCTTAGTGTTTTATGGGTTTTCTGGCTCTTGGGTACATGAAGGTTTAAGCCTGACATTTTTTTGTATTTTAACGACTCTGCGGCCAGTCAAGGTCGCGAAGCGCCCGAAGGGTTACCTTGACGGGTCGTTGAGTTGTTTCACCCTTAGTGAGGGGCAGATAAGAAACTTGTTTCGCTATCTGCCCTCGAGCCTTGCGGCGGGGAGCAATTCCCCTTGAGGGGTTAGGGGTGTTTTAAATTAATTGCGAAGCAACATTTTTTTGTTTTTTTATTAAGCCTAGTATTTTTTGTGCTTTATTTGACCAAGATATAGAGGGGTCTTTTTTCTTTAAGATATTAAATCTTGTAAAGAGATAATGGACGGACGGCTAAAGCAATTCCTTACGGACACTTAAAATCACTAAAAATAGGATTATGCACAGGCACTCTTTTGGTTGAGAACGTTTGCTTAAAAACTTGTCTTATTTTTGACTAACCGTTGGGGGAGATACACGGTGCCTTGCATCGGAAGGGGTATTTCCTGTTTCTTATATAGGCAGAAAATTTGCCGGGATGAGCGCCCCTGAAGCGGTTATAGCGGATGTTTTTGATAGTAAGGCGACGGGTTATCTGTCGGGCTTCAGTGAGGGATATTTCAAGTAAAATTCGCCTGATGATAAGTGGGTGTTTTCTGGCATCATGCGGATACGCTGGAGTGACTGCAGTTTGGCTTTACGGCTAGCAATGTCATCATGGGCTTTGCGTGAGTGCTTGTTTTTTTTCTGTGTCATTGGCAGCGTCGCTCGAATAGCGCCCAGAAGCCTTATTTGATACTGCTCTTTTTTCTTTATCATTCGCCTTTTAGCTTGCTCACAGCATTTCTTTAACTGCTTCACGCTAACGCCTAAATCATAGAAAAGAGACGATGAGACGCGCTTAATCGCAGCTATACCCTCGTACGAGCCGTTATCATGCATTTTAGATTTTGGCGTTATGCTGAGATAGCCTGCGGCTTTCAGCTCTTTAATGGCTCGAGCGACCCGCTTTACCCCACGCTCTCTAGGTCTTTTGCCCGCCGCAATTAACGCTTTGTCTAACGTGTCATCTTCATCTGTACGCCAGCCAATTTTTTTTGCGATAAAACGATACGTTAAACCTAAAAAAGCGCCGGTTTCTTTAGGTACACCCACCTGCATTGTTGATAAGTCGGTGTATTTACAGAGTGCCATGATAACGGATGCATTACGCTCTATCGCCTCAATCCGGCAATGTCGCTTAGAGCGGCGTTGCAGCGTTAGTTTTTTTAGAAATTTGGTTGGTAGTTCAACGTAGGTTGAAACACTACGCTGTGCCCACTGCAAAGACCAAGGTAGCGTGCTTACCCTTAAGCTCGCTAGCGTTTGTTTGATTAAATCTGCTCTTTCTATTACCAAATTGTCCATTTCTACCTTCCTCTTGAGAGAAGATATCGAAAGACCGCTTGACGAGCACATGCATTTTAACTAGGATGACACTTAGCGGGCGTCTTTCTAGTTTTGTTGGATGTGTTGTCTTTTTTTGGTCTTTTGATTCTTCTCGATTTATGTCGATTTGATTAAAACCTTTAAGCTCACTGAAAATCGAAACCAGTAGAACCAAACAAGGGTCTTGTGCTCTTGAAAAGAAAGCGGGATTTATTCCCGCTTTTTTTTGATCGATTCGAACGCTTTTTAACGAATCCAACAACACAAAATCCCGCAACCATTAATATCTAAAGATCCAATTTATCGTCAAACGCTGATTCAAGTCAATCCCTATTGGATCAAAACAATTTTATCCCCCTTTTACCAAGAGAGGAAGTTTCAAATAAAAACTTAGATATTGTGTTTTTATTACACATTAAACGACAGTGTTTTACGCTAAGCTTATTTCTTTAAATACAGAAATAAGCTTTTAATGTTTTACGATTATCGTGTATACTCCAGAACTGTGATTGCGTGAGGATTTATCAATGATAATAGGTATACTTAACCAAAAAGGTGGGGTAGGCAAGACAACACTTTCAACAAATATTGCGCATCAGTTGGCTGCTTTGTGTCCTGATGAAAGTGTCATGTTGGTGGATGCCGATCCACAACAAAGCGCCTTGAGCTGGGTTGAAGCAAGAAGCGACAGCCCCTCTTTTAGCGTCATTGGTCTCGCCTCTAAAACATTGCATAGAGATTTGCCAAAGCTAGTTAGTCGGCACCGCTTTGTTGTTATTGATGGCCCACCAAGGACTACCGACTTGGCGAGGTCTTGTATTATGGCCTCTGATCTAGTGCTAATTCCTTGCACACCAAGTCCATACGATGTTTGGGCATCACAAGAAACTGTAACGCTACTGGAAGAAGCAGCAGTATATAAAGAAACCCTTAAAAGCGCATTTGTAATAAACCGTAAAATTACAAACACGGCCATTGGCCGAGACGTTACAGACGCGCTGACCGCATTTAACATTCCAACATTAGCGGCTCAAATTTCACAAAGGGTTGTCTTTGCTGAAGCCGCTGCAAGCGGACAAACCGCTTTAGAGTTTGAACCTCACGGCAAAGCGGCCAAAGAAATAGTGGATCTCGTGAACGAAATAACTGAAAAATATGCTAAGGGAGTAACATCATGACTTCAAAAAAAGTACACATAAAGCCTACAGAAAAGAAATCTATAAAGGCTGATAGCTGGGTCAATAAAAGGACAGGAACAAAAAGGCTAACGATAGATTTGCCTGCCCAATTACACACTCAACTTAAGGTGTCCTGTGTTAAAGCTGATGTCACAATGGCTGAAATGATAAGACAGATGATAGAAACGCATTTATGAACGGCGACATCTCCTTTTAATCCAGGCATAGAGTGTCGCTGGTGAACACTCTATAATTTTAGCGATGGATGCCTTACTTACTCCCTTCGCTAGATAGGCTTGGATTAATTCTTTATGTACATCAAGCTTTAATATTTTGGCTTTCCCTTTTGGGCGACCCAATTTAAGACCTTCTCTTTTTTTCTGAGCAAGGGCTTCTTTCGTTCTGGCTGATATAAGCTCACGTTCGATTTGAGCCGCAAGCCCAAGGATGGTGGCTGTGATGGTTGATTCCATTGAACCGTCTATACACATGTTATTTTTAGCAATATGGATAGATATCTTTTTTTGAGCCGCTAACTCCAGGATTTCGAGGACTTGTAACGTAGAACGCCCTAGTCTTGAAATTTCAGCCGTCACAATGTGGTCACCGTCCTTGGCGCGGTCTAATATCTCGCCAATAGGGCGTTCACGCCATGACTTTTTACCACTACTGGTGTCCTCTGTATATTCAACTGGTGCAAAGCCATGTCTATCACAGTAAGCCAGTACGCTTAGTTTTTGATTGGCGGTATCTTGCTCACTTGTTGAGACTCTGAGGTATGCAAAGCAGGTCATTTTTAGAAAAAACCATAAACCGAATTAATTTAGTCATTTTAGGCTAAATTAAAACCACAATAAAGTAGCTATATATGCATAGGAAAAAACGGTGATTTAAATTAAAATCATGTGTGTGCTATAAAATCACTCACATTCTTTGATCCCAGCCCCATAAACTACTATGAACTGTGTTTTTCTTAATCTATAATGAACGCATTACTACTGTTATTATTAAGGTAAATTATGAAATGGCTAACTAGAGGTTTTCGTACCATGTCGAGTTTCGCGCGAAATGAAAACGTTTTTCAAGTTCAAAAAACGGCTAGATTAAAAACAATACTAAATCAGACTGATCAACTCAATCTAGAAATCAGGTGTGCGCAAAAAGAAACCAACGGTGATTTAAGGCAGCGAATCCAGGACAAGCTGCGTTCAGAGTGGACTTATCACTCAAACGCTCTTGAAGGAAGTCAATTAAGCCTTGGAGATACAATTTTCTTTTTAAGAGAAGGATTAACTGTTTCTGGAAAACCGTTTAAAGATTTCGTAGATGCCCGAAATCATGCGGAAGCAATTGATTACTTATACGATATTGTTAGCGATAAAGAGCGAAGCATAGATACTATACTCATAAAACAGATGAATGCACTATTACTTAAAGGGGTTGAAACTTTACCTGCCGTCGACTCTCTGGGAAAAAACACTAAGCGACCCATTTACCCAGGAAGATACAAAGAATACCCTAACCACGTATATACGCTCTCTGGTGAAATTCATAAATATGTCGAGCCAGTCGATGTTGAGCCACAAATGTTAGAACTTTTTGACTGGATTAATGAAAAAGATGAAAAAAAAATAATGCACCCATTAATCACCGCGGCGATTGGGCATTATAACATGGTACGCATTCATCCTTTTGATGACGGTAATGGCAGGGGAGCTCGCCTTTTAATGAATATCATTTTGCTTAAGAATGAAAGTCAATTAGCTGTCATCAGAAATGATCTTCGTCAACAATATATTGAGATTCTAAATCAAGTTGATAGTAATGGTAACCTAGAGCCTTTTGTTAATTTTATTGGACAAGCTTTACTACAAACGCAGGAAAATATTCTTAGTGAAATCCATAAAAATGGCCATAGTAACTCACCCTAGAATCAGCCTTTATCCGTCCAGATAACAACCAAATGAAAGGGTGATTTAAATTGAAAAATAAGGCTATTACAGTATCGGTATTTGTACAGTTTATTACTCCATCCCCGATCAGAGGGGATGGAGGCTCTTAAAATTAAGACACTTGTGTTCCAATTGAGTGAGGTTTAAAGTCATTCGAGACCTCGATTTCCTTTACTCTATTATTAATTTCTTCCTGTGTCATCTGTTTTGGAAGTTCATGTAATTTGAACAAGCTTGGACTAAATTTAGACGTTAACGCAGCTCGCTCTTTCTTAATAGCTTTTTCTGCCTCTGCAACTTTTGCTTGGATTTCCTCTCGATTCATCATGGCTGATTTGCTCCTTTCAAGCTTTCACTCTCAACATCTGGGCCGTATATTCTATATACTTCTCTAGCATAATCTTCTTTTGCATTTTTTTCAATGAGTGCAACCTTTTCTGCACTATCCTCACGCGTTTCTTTTTTTATTAGATTTTTTGCTTGGGTTAAGCTATCAATTTTTGCAGTCCGCTCAACAATCATCCTATCTTTTTTATCAAGCTCAGATTTAAGCTTGTCAACTTCGGATTTAAGATTTTTTGATTCTTCCTCAATTGGTTTGAAGTACTGATAACCGGCATAGGCTGCTGTTCCCGTTGCAACTATAGAGGCTCCTGCTCTTGCATATGCGCTATGCTTTGAGGCGCGTGCATTGATTTTTGCCGCTGTAATGGTTGCATTAGCTGACTTTTCAGCAACTACAACTGCATCTGAACCTGCGACTCTAATATCTGAGATAACAGCATCAGCAATTTTTGCCATCAGCTTTTCGCTGCCCTGTTTTCCAAAAAGTATTGAACGACAATTATCTTTGCCGCTAAACGACAACTATGATTGCCGGTTATAAAGCTATAAATTCTGGTACTTGCAATAACGATTGAGAGGATTGCAATGCCAGGTAGATGGATAACTGACAAACAGGTAGAGATATATATGACTTCAAGAAAATCAGGCAATACACAAACATTGAGTTGTGCTAAATCGGACATATCGTTAAGGACAGGCCGAGATATAGAGCGAGGCAAACATCATACGGCCATTGGAAAAAGCAGACATTGGCGTACTCGGGAAGATCCACTGGAAGCCGTATGGGTAAGTGAATTAGAGCCAATGCTCGCTGAACACCCAGCACTTCAAGCCATTACGTTGTTGGAGTATTTGCAAGCAAGGTATCCTGATACCTATGAAGATAACCTTCTGCGAACCTTACAGCGTCGAGTAAAGGAATGGCGTGTAATGAAAGGCCCACCTAAAGAGGTGATGTTTCGCCAAACTCATGAGCCTGGCGATTTAGCGTTATCAGACTTCACCCAACTGAAACAAACGACAATTACGATTGCTGGTTGTGACTTTAAGCATCTTCTGTACCATTTTCGCTTAATTTACAGCAAATGGAGTGATGTAAAAATTATCACCGGCGGCGAATCATTTACCGCATTAGCCGAGGGATTACAAAATGCGCTACAGCGTTTAGGTGGCTCGCCGCTGGCGCATCGAACGGATAGTTTATCAGCAGCCTTTAAAAATCTTAGCCGAGATTCCGCGAATGATATGACGGCAGATTATGACGCCTTGTGTGCACATTACAAGATGAAGAGCAGTCGGAATAACCGTGGTCGCGGGCATGAAAACGGTGGCGTAGAAGCTGCACATGGTCATATCAAGCGCCGCATAGAGCAAGCGCTACTTTTGCGGGGCAGTCATGATTTTGCAACGATAGCCGAGTACCAAGCCTTTATTGATACCGTTGTTATTGGGCATAATAAGCGTAATGCCAAAGCATTGCATATTGAAAAGCAGCGGTTGCAACCGCTGCCTGGCGTTAAAACCGTTGACTACACCCAGGTACAAGCAGTGGTTACTAGCAGCAGTACCATTGATGTGCGTCGAGTAACCTATACGGTTCCTTCTCAACTGCAAAATCAAACGCTGCAAATTCGATTGTACGATGACCGCTTAATTTGTCATCTGGGCTGCAAGCAAGTTGTCACACTCACTCGAGTTTATCCGTTAGGAAAAACACTACGCGGGCGTTTAGTTGATTATCGTCATGTTATTCATAGCTTGGTAAAAAAGCCGCAAGCATTTCGATATTCACGACTTCGTGATGACTTGTTACCCACTGATGATTATAAAGCCATCTGGCAAGTCGTGAATAGCACGATGGAGGCAAAGGCAGCGTGCCGCTTCATCGTAGGTTTATTGCATCTTGCGGCAACGCAAAACTGCGAAGCAGCACTTTCGCAGTGGGTATTAGCAAAGCTAGCAAAGCATGAGTCACTGGCGCTATCTGAGGCGCAATCCGTATTTACAGTATCGGGTGATGTTCCCGCTGTTGAGGTGACTCAGCATTCGCTACAACCTTATAATGAACTCATTGCGGCAACGGAGGTGCATCATGGCTAGTACGGCGACACTACCGCTGCTTTTGAAGCAACTGGGATTACCTTGCATGTTGGCACACTATGAAGATCAAGCTTGCATGGCTGAGGATAAGCATTGGCACTACACCGAATACTTAATGACACTTAGCAATATGGAAGTGGCAAATCGACAACAAAAACGCATTGCCCGACACACAAAAGAAGCAAAGCTTCCGTCTGGCAAAACATTGGATGCGTTTGATTTTAAACGGGCAACATCGATTAATGCGGCACAAATAACTGCATTAGCTGATAATGTCAGTTGGGTGAATAACGCGAATAATCTGGTTGTCTTTGGCCCAAGTGGCGTGGGTAAAACCCACTTGGCAGTGGCTATTGCCTACCGATTAATTGAGCAAGGAGTGCGGTGCTTGTTTACACCCACTACCGTATTGGTACAAAAACTACAACAGGCTAGAGCCGAGTACCGTTTGCCCGAGGCATTAGCTAAACTTGCTAGAATACCTCTGCTGATCCTCGACGATATTGGCTATGTCAAAAAAGATGACGCAGAAACCAGCGTGCTGTTCGAATTGATTGCTGATCGCTACGAAAGTAAAAGTCTTATCATTACGTCGAATCAGTCTTTTGATCAGTGGGATAGCATTTTTCCCGATAACATTATGGCAGTGGCTGCGATTGATAGACTGGTACATCATGCAACCATTATCAACATTGAAGGCCAGAGTTTTCGAAAAGCTACCGCTAAAAACAGTCAAGTGATGAGTAAGGGAGGTCAAATATGATATTAATTTTCTTCGTGTAAACCGGCAACCGTAATTGTCGATGACCGGCAATCATAGTTGACGTTCTATAAAAAAGAAATCTGTACATGTTTTAGTCCTTATTTTTTAGGTTTGTTTTTACAATCTCCAATGACTGTACATTATTCTTTCTCCCAGATCAATCAGGTGAGGGTTCTGGGGTGGTTAGGCATGTCGAAGTCTGGCCGCCATCTTGAACAAATGTGACCAAATCTCTGTAAATTGGGATGTATAGTGGCTGCGTATTCCTGCGATGTAGATCACCGATTCTTGGATTTTGATCAGTGATTCACTTGCGCGCTATTCTGCATCACTCGTGATTCACTCGCAAGATTCAAATGATAAAATACAATTAAAATCAACCAGTTAAAAGAGCGCGCGGAAAGCGCGCTTTCCGCGCGCTCTTTTTGGGGAGTGCATCACAATCCGCGCGCTTTTATAACTACTTGATAAATAAAAAAATATACCTATCAGCAACGAAGTTGCGATTGGTGTGCAGTATAATATAAAGCATTTTTACCGCCTCTATGGAAAGAAGAAAAACTTTTTTTAATTTGAGGTGGCCTATTTGGTTTTTGCTTGAATTTTTTATTTAAAATTAAGTTTTCTGATGGTCAGTTTTTTTTAAAACACCTGCTTCAATTTCCTTTATTATCACCCCGGCCATTATCAACCCACCCAAGGCTGGGATCTATCGAAAGTAATTTTATATCGTCTGTTGTTAGCGGTTTCCCAAGACAAGCATTTAATCCAGATGCTTTCATATCCTCCACTTGATACTCATCAGGATTGGCCGTTAAACCAACAATAGGGCGACTGTAGCCTTTCTCTCGAAGCACCTTAGTCAACTCAAGGCCGGTCATCTCAGGTAAACCAAAGTCCATTAAAATAGCGTCATACTCCGTTGTCTCTACCCTCTTTTTTGCATCACTTGGTGTCAAGGCTATATCACTCTCAACCTCGGCTGAAGTGAGTATTTTCTTCGCAATGTTTGCGATGAAATCAACATCTTCAACAATTAAAACCTTCATAGTTACCTCAGTGGCGTTTTATTTTTCTCATAACTTAAATCGTCACCCTCAAAAAGAACAGTTCCAGGTTTCATCTTAAGTATATCCATGTCTTTTTCTAGTATGGGTTTTCGCAAGATTGCATTGAATCCCATCTCTGTCATTTTCTCTACCGTGAAGGTGCGTGTGATACTCACAAGGCCAATAATGAGTCCCTTAAAGCCTTGGTCTCTCAGCGACTTTGCCAGGTTTAAGCCGACATCTTGATGGGGTAGGCGAAATTCAGTTAAAATAGCCCCGTATTCACGCTCTGAGGCAAGCTCAAGTGCCTCTTTAGCACTTACCGCAACATCGGCAGTATGATTTGCAAAAACTTTCAAAAATTTAACCGCATAGTCCGCGAGTTCTCTATTATCATCTACAACTAAAACATGCATACAACGGCTCCTTAAAACAACTTCAATCTAAGTCTAGCATGGTTTTATTCGCCTTGGTTCAAGGCCGGGGTTAGTGCCACAGTCAGAACAAATTCGCTCCCAACCCCAACTTCACTCCATTCAAGGTGAAGCTCCCCACCCATGGCTTGCGCTTTTTTTGATGAAAGCGCCAAGCCAAGACCACGCCCTTTGTCTTCATCTGCTTGCTCGCCAGTCATCTGATCGGGTTGATTACTTGGCAGTACTTTATAGTAATCCTCAAAAATGTAACGTTGGTGCGCTTCGTCAATGCCGCGGCCAGTATCTTTAACATGAAAGGCAATAACCGGTGTATCTCCGCAGGTTTTTGAGAGTCTGACGCTTAAGGTTATCGTTCCCTTTAGTGTGAAATTAATAGCGTTAGCGATGAGATCTTGTAAACATTGAAACAAAGCGATGTCATCAACCATTAAATACTGAGGGATCCCCTCATCAACTTCATCAAAAATCAGCTGACTGCCTTTTGATTCTGCGGCCAGGCAGTTGATATCAAACAGCTCCTGTAATGTAAGGCGAATATCAGCTCGACGCTCAATGAGTTGGCCTTCATTGTCTAACCAGGATAATCCTTTCAATAAGCTACGGTTATATTTTTGTAAGCCTCGAGCACTTTTTATGATTTTTTCAGAGGCAAGCTCAAAGTAGGCTGGTTCTTCAGTGCCATCCGTTATCTGAAACATCGTTCCACCATAAATAATACCCGTTAATGCCGTATTAATATCATGCTCTTGATTTGACAAAAATTGCTTTCGGCGACGCTCTGCCTCTGCCGCAAAGGCTAATGCTTTATCTGCTTTTTCCTGCGCTTCTTTTAAGTCTGTAATATCAACTGATACCCCAAGTATACCTATAGAATCATTACTTGAATTTAATATTGGTATTTTGTTTGATTTATATGTTCTATTTTTTAGTTCGCCATCTTCATCATACATTTTTGCCGTTTCTATCTTACTTATTGTTTTTTTACTTTGCATTACTTCTATATTTATCTTATCTAACTCTTTAGCTTGGTCACTCCATCTCATATCTCCATTAGTCTTCCCTATTATCTCACTTGGTGAGTCAATGCCTGCGGCAATGGCTTGCTGCTTGTTACATCCCTGAAATTTATTATCCGCAGAAAGCCAATATATATTCCCAGGAATATCCATCATCATAGATTGGAATACGGCAAGTTCGCTCTCTTTATTATCTAATATTTCAATCAAGAAAGAATGAAGGTCTAGTCTTATGGCATTAATGGAATAATTTTTTAAGAGACTTTTATGACTATCATTTTGAATATTTAAAATTTTGCTATTAGTTATTTCTGTAAGTTTAATATTAGACTTGATTAGTTCTTTTATATCTAAAGTAATGGAACCATTTGAAATATTGAAGTATTTTTTAAACGCCAAGTTAAAATTAAGAGATTTCCATTCTTCGTTGATAATAGCCATTGGCGTTTGTAGATTGTGTAAAATTTCCGGTAGTGTTTTTAGTTTTTCTTTAGATTCCATTTTATTTTTCACCTCCATTGATTATAGACACTCTACCGTAGAATAGCGCTTAAAGCTGATAGGGAACCACTCAGCATAGTTACTATAAGTAGTTTGCTCATATTCTTCATACACTGCTTTTAAAGCCTGTGTTAGCTCCCCGGGATATACAATTTTGTTTATTTTTTCAGCAGACCATATAGGTATTATAATAGAACATTCTTCTTTTAAGTATTCTATTGAGTGTTCAATATCTTCATTAGTAATTATTCTCTTTTTCTTTCTTAAGAAGGAGATGGCAGTATCCCTAAATGTTTTCCTAAATTCTTCACTATCATTGTAGAGTGTATCTATTTTTGCTCTTGTTTCGGGGTACATCTTATGTTCAAGCCAGACATCCCACCTGGATACCAGTATGTTATTAAAGCTACTAATGGCTTTTTTGTTCCTCTCTAGCCATAAAGTTCCTTCGTTATATGCTAACTGATAATTGATTTCCTTAGTGTTAACGTTATCGTAGTTATGTCTCTGTAATGTGTCTGCAACTACTATTGTATAT
>OJGX01001035.1_pt1 | contig 12116 bp, 12 predicted proteins | sample 1594661 | NCBI WGS metagenome assembly OJGX01 (sample SAMN05416839, study PRJEB24817) | seawater metagenome | isolation source: Sea water | place: Canada:Atlantic | collected 2013-07 | reverse complement strand
CTACACGTAAGGAGTCGTCGGCAGCGTCAGATGTGTATAAGAGACAGGTTCTTGGGGAGATACGGCGTGAATCAGTGCTGCGTTGTTGATAATTGCTCTCTCGATTTGCGAGTAGTACAGTCGTTTTGAAAAACTCTTGTGTTTCAATGCTTCTGGCTCAAGAGAGCCTGCAGGACGAATCAGATACGGTACGTTATGTCTTTGAGCCATCTTGCTGCCAATAAGTCCGGGATAAAGCCAGAGGCTATGAATATGGATGAGGTCAAAAGAGTTGATGTTCTTATCGAGGAACGACCGGAGTTGAGGGGAGAAACCCCAGTAATTGAGAAGAGTGGTCTTGAATGGGTAGACGTTTCCTCGATTGAGGGTTGGTTCGATTTGTTCCTTGAGTCGATTGCTGAGGTAGGTGACTGACACATCAATGCCGCTTGCCTCAAGACTTTCCACGAGTTGAATCAGCGCATGGGTCGGCCCTGAGGCATTCGTTAGTCCTGGAATAATGTGGAGAACCCTCACTCGTGTCCCCTTGAATCCGGGTGCCTTCTTCTCGGGCGAATTTCAAGACGTGGAATTGCCGGAGTTGTTCTTGATATCGGGATCGTCGCGGAACTCGTGGCCAGAAGGCTAGGTAGACGATCAATCAAGGCGATCGAAAAACCTAGAAGAAGCGGTAGCGCAGTGGTCCCAAACAAGACTGAAGCTTCAATCATTCCGTGTACGGCTAGGGATGCAAGAAGACCGAGTGGTAATGCTAGTAGCTCTGGATGTGAACTTTCTCTTAGTGTGTATTTGACAGATGAGAGGCGCAGAATGAGCTGGATAGTTGAGGCGAGGAAAACGGCAGCGCCTAGAATTCCGACTTCAACCAGAATTTGAAGATAGGCGTTGTGACAGTTTGCGGAGCTTTTCTTCCCCCAACTTAGCCATCCAATTCCAATAATCGGGCTCTTGTTGAACTTCTTGAGTGCGAAATTCCACATGCCAGCTCGGGTGTTCTCCTTATTTCCTCCCGATACGATTCTCTCAAGTCCGGGGATTTTGCTAGCAACGCTCGTGCCGGTCGCAACGGCGTATATTTGAAGCATTCCAATAGGTAAAGCAATTGCCAGGAGGACAGTCGAAGCCCTCTTTTGAAGAAAGGGTTTAGTGGCGATAAGGGTGCCTACGATAGCCATGAGCGTTGCGCCTCTACTGCCCGTTCCTAAAATAACAATTGCTAATAGGAGGGCACTAGAAAAACAGACAACGCGGAGTTTGAATTCGGGTCGCCAAAGACCGAGGAAGAAAGAAAAGATGAACATTGGCCCCGCTGCAGCACCGATGGTATTTGCATTCATTCCCCCGACGGCTAAGCGGTCACCCGCTGTTCCACTGTCAGGGTTCTGAAGGTATGTGGCGAAGAGTAGGAATCCAGCAATGGTCCCGGTCAACGCCAGGAGTTTGATGCCTGAAGTGAGTTCTTCCTCGGATTTCGTTGTATAGACCATGTAGACTCCCGCTAGAGCCGACATTAAAAACATGCTCTTGTTAAACAGTGCATAGAAAATACTATCGCTCCAAATTGCTCCTGCGGTGAATAAGACAACAAAAAATGTAAATGTCTTTGTTGTGGAATTAAGCGGGTCTGCACGATAGACAAAAAGTCCCATTCCGATCATTGCCGCAGTGATCGCGAGTCGTGCGTATTTGATTCCATCGGATGCTGTTCCGGAAACGGATAGGGGCGCGACGATGAAGAATACCGCTGCTAGAAGGTAGATTTTGTTCGGGCGATTCATTCTTATTGGCTTCGCATGATTTGGCTGAGAATGGCTCTTGAATTAGCAAGAGACTCTGAGGGCTTCATGACTAATCAATACCTCATTCAATGCCACGCAATCTGATCTAGGTATTGTCTCCATCCAAGCTCGTCCTGTTTCTTCGATGAAATACGTCTGAGTAATTTAAGGATTTCCAAATTCCCTTCGATCGTGACTGAGATTGGTTGGGAAGATTGGGTGCGGAGAAGGCCTCGGAGAAGATTTCTAGGGAGATCTCTTCCGAAATGGCCGAGTAGCCTCATCCATCGTGGACCGCCTTCTTTTCTTAGCTTATAAATGAGTCGATTTCGGATGATTTGAACACTACGTTTTCGTCTTGATGCATCCGTTGTTGACGCAGAGCCAGAGAAGTGGCGAACCGATGCGTCGGTCGCTATGACGATACGACCTTCATGGCGGTTGAGCCTTAGACAGAGGTCGTAGTCTTCGTAGTAACTTCCAAAGATCGGGTCGAGTGGCCCTACAGCCTTTAAGGTTTCAGTTCTAATCATGAATGCCACTGCTGGAACGTGCTCTACGGTTACGGGAGTAACTCCCTGCAGCATGAAACGTGCATCCGCGACACTTGTTTCAAAATTTGGATCCAATTGATCATTATCGTATTGCTTAATGATCGGGGAGACTGCGTTGACGCTTTGATCGCTCTCGAGGATATCAGCGCATTGAGGGATCCACTGCGACTCACTCCAGGTATCTTGATTGAGAAGGAGCACGGCGTCACTGTCGCAACCTCCATTGGTAAGAGCAAAATTATTGGCTTCAGCGAAGCCCATGACACGGGGTGTCTTGACAATTCGTCGAGTCAGTCCGGGAGTCTTGAGTCCTGCAAGACATGGAGAATCGTAGTTGTCGACTAAAAGCAGTTCGATCCTGTGATGACTGGATGCATTGATCGATTCAATGCACTTTGGTAGCCACTTGTCGCCTTGGAAGGCAACGATGATTACTGAAATTCTCACAGGAAAATGATTCGTGCGGACAGAATATTAAAGTGCCCTTGCATCGAATGTCTGTTCTTGATTCAGGGATGGTATCTTCCCTTTCGGAACCGTGCTTAGTTTATCGCGATCCTTTGTTCGATTTTATCCCACATCACTTCCGTCTGTGCCAATTGTCGCGTAGCTGACCTGTTTAGTCTCTTCCCCACAGATCTACTGGATTCGGGAGACAATAGTTGACTGATTGTTTCTTTCAATTCTTCGTTGGTCGCGTGAACGGGCATCGCTAGATCGACACAATCAAAGTCTTCAAAAAGTCGCTCGTATTTGTGGCTCCAGCCGAATCCGATTGCCGGAATAGATTGAGAGAGAGCTCCGACCAAGGCGTGAAAACGAGAACCGATAAGGAGGCTGCAACGAGATATTCGGTTCTTCAATTCTAGTGGATCAGGTTCCTCAATGACCTCGATGTGGAATTGGAGATGTTCTTGAATCTTTGGGACGAGACAACGGTCTTCGATTGCATCATGGATTAGCAGGCTTGGAACCGCATTTTGGGCACGCACGAGATTGATGCACCTTACCAGGGTTCCAATATAGGCAGAAGCTTGATCCTTCGGTGTCTTGTCGAGCATCCTAGCGTTTGGGACGATTAAGACGGTTTGTTCTGATTGGGGGGGGGATTTCGGCGCCGTCCCCTTGAGCCCGATTGTAAAATCTGGCGAGAGGTGGAGTTTGTTGTTCTCGGGGGAGAGCGTTTGAAGGTGCCCTAGGGAATCTTGATCCCTCGCAAATATGAGATCTGCCTGATCCAGGATTTGCTTCATAGCGTCTCTCAGGCGCGGATTGTTGAATGGACCGAATGCTTGAGGCATGAGGATCACGATCTGACCTAATCTTTTTGCTTTCTGCACTAGTGCTGCAAAGTCAGTCGTTCTTGATTCTGGATGAAGGTCTCCAAAAGCAAATCCTGACGCATCGAGGAGTACGTCGATATCGTTCAGCTTCAGGAGTCCGAATGCTTTTCTAAATGAAGGTGGAAGCAGCTGCGTGCCGAGCCAGGAACGACCAATTTTCTTAATATCAAGGTAGTGATAGAGTTCGTGTCGGCATCTCCATTCGTAGTCAGCATTGTGGTGCGAAATCGCGATTTTGGGACGAGGTTCTTTGCTTCTAAAGTGTGACTGAATGGCGAGAAACATCAACTCAGCACCTTTGTTTCTATTACCTACACCTGTGACGAGAATATTCACTTGAAGTTAAAGGTTGCGAGTTCAGCGGGAGATTTCTTTTGAGAATAGGCGACAAGCCCTTCCGGATCGGCATGGCCAATCGCGATGAACATTATTGGGCGTTGGTCGCTCTCAAGGTTAAGGACAACGCGGGCTTTTTCTTCGGCTTCTTTGATATCAGGCCAGTTAATGCAACATGAACTGAGCCCAAGGGTTTCGAGAGCGAAGATGAAACTCATCACTGCTAGTGAACTGTCGATGTAGATCAGATGTCGGTCTTTTTCAGCGTAGTAATTCCTGAGTTCCCCGATAACGACAGCGATCATAGGAAAGTTGTGGTCGAAGCCCTTCGTGCCCCCTGGCAGTGCAGCCACTTCGCGTAGTAGTTTGGGGTCGTCGTAGAATCGGAAAACATACGGTTGGCGATTACAGGCACTGGGTGCCTGTGTGGCAATCTCAAGGGCCTTCAATATCAGCGAACGATCAACTGGACGTTGCTCGAACCATCTTACTGAACGCCGTTGTTGGGAGAGTTGGACGAGGGAATCGTAGCTTGGAAGCTGGTGTTTTCGGCTAGCCCGTTTGTAAGGAGTCGCGCTCACAGTTCCTGGGGAGCTAGGGGCACCGAGTCCCTGAAAGGTTGCTCGTGCTTGATCTGCTCTGGGATGCTTGTCAGTGATCTTGAAGTATTCAGAGAGAACATCGTGAGCCCAGTTTAGCTCTTCGTTGCGTGTCCCAAGACAATCTCGTTGTGCATGGATTAGGTGTGCATAGGCGGTGACCGTTTCTTGAATATAATCCAAGGCGAACAGGCGCCTTCTTGGACGCATCAAGATTCCTTTTTCCAAACGGTGGACATTTCGTCTGACGAGACTCGATGTCTTGTCTGGGGCATTGCGATTCAATTCGAATACCCGACGGCCGGCCAATACGGCCCTTGTCTCTCGATCTAATCCTCGGTTGAAGAGAGCATAATATGCGGTGCAAAGGGGAGCGTATTGGCTGAGTACCGTTGCTGCAACCGAATCAACGAATCTTCCAATGTTGCGGAAACGTCGAGCGAGTGCGACCGTTATTCGACTGTGGCGAATAGCTTTCAAATGAGCGAGCCTTGATTGGGCGCTCGTACGCATCTATTGGCAACTATCATTTGTTTATTGACGCAGGAATCGAGCGAGCCCGTCAGTCCAATGAGGAAAGGGGTGTCCTAACGCCTCTTCAAGCTTCCTTGGGCTAAGGACTGAATACCCAGGCCGTCGTGCCTCGCTAGCAAATTCAGTAGAACTTGCTGGGAGGATCGTTGATTGAAAAGATGGGCTGAGTGATTTTAACGCTTCAGCAAATTCAAAACGCGATGCAGCTCCGGAATTGACCGCGTGGTACGTGCCACTGACTTCCTTATCGAGGCATTCGACCGTCAGAAGGGCAAGGTCATCGGCAGACGTGGGGACGGATTGTTCATCGCATGCGATCTTCAATGTCTGCTTGTTCTTAGCCCATTGGTTCAGCCGGTAAATGAAGTTTTGTTGTCCGTCACCATAGAGCCAACTTGTTCTTAGCAGGAGCCAATTGCTAGAAAATTGGCGTAGATCGCGTTCGCCAAGGAGTTTGCTTCTTCCATAGTGATTGAGAGGAGCAGTCGAATCTGTTTCAACGTAGGGCCGACGCTTGCTTCCATCGAAAACGTAGTCCGTGCTAAAATGAACGAGTTTTGACCCTGTTCGTTCGCAGACTTCTGCGAGTCGAGAAACAGCAAGATGGTTTACTTCTAGCGATTGGGTGGGATCGTGTTCGGCCGCGTTGACGTCGTTGTAGGCAGCACAGTTAATAATGATCGAGGGCCGGATTGCTTGAATGTGTCGTGTTAGCTCCGTGGTCTTGCATATATCAAGTTCTCCTCTGGAGAAAGCGATGAACTGCTTGTTCTTGGCTGCAAGTTGCTTTTGCACGGCTCTCCCAAGTTGCCCGTTCTTACCTAAGACAATGAGTTTCAAATCGCTTTCGTTCTTGAAGAACAAGCTGGCTACCGGATCGTAACGCTATCGAGTTCGCCATTCTCGAGTGCCTCACTTAGCGACGGAAGTGAGGTGTCTCTCTCTGATATGATCGGATCAGCGAGATCCCAACTGATTGCTAACGAGGGATCGTTCCAGGCAATTCCTCCTTCCAGTTTTGGGGCGTACTCGGCGTTGGTTCGGTAAAGCACGGTGGCGCTGTCACTTAAGACCCGGAAGCCGTGAGCGAATCCATCCGGGACGTAGAGCTGATGGCAATTTTCATCTGTCAATGTTTCAGCGTGCCATTTTCCGAAACTTGCGGACCCTGGACGTACATCGACGACGACATCCCAGATGGCACCGTTAACAACTCGGACTAATTTTGTTTGGGCGGCTGGATGACGCTGGAAATGCAGTCCGCGGATAACATTTCCTTTTGAGTAAGAATAATTCTCTTGGACATAGTTCCCTTCTAAGCCATTTTCGACGAACTCTGATTTCTTGAACGATTCAAAGAAGAAGCCTCTCGGGTCGTGATAAAGTTTCGGAGTGACTAGGACAACTCCGGGCAAGGATGTTGTAGAAAACTCTGCTGGCACAATCTCTTTAGACGTTGACCGATGAATGATTTGGGGCCGCTTGTTCCACAATCCTTGAGAGGTATTGCCCGTACGGTCCGTTGTTGAATTTTTCCGCGAGGTCTAGAACGGCGTCGGCGCTGATCCAGTTCTGTCGCCACGCAATTTCTTCAGGGCAGGCAACCTTGAGACCTTGCCGTTTTTCGATCGTCGAAACGAACTGGCTTGCTTCGAGCAGTGAATCATGGGTCCCAGTATCGAGCCAAGCTGTCCCTCGTCCCAACACCCGGACGCTCAGTTGTGAGTCTTCAAGATAGAGATTGTTTAGGTCTGTAATTTCAAGTTCGCCGCGGGGGGAGGGTTTCAGTGATTTTGAACGCGCACTCACGTTCTTGTCATAGAAGTAGAGCCCGGTCACCGCGAATCTTGATTTTGGATTCTTTGGTTTTTCTTGGATATCGGTGGCTTTGCCGTTGGTATCGAAGGTTACAACGCCATAGCGTTCAGGGTCCGTCACTTCGTAGGCGAAGACGATGGCTCCATTTTCTGTGGCTGCAGCCTCTTGTAGTCTTTGAGACAGTTTGTGACCGTAGAAAATATTGTCGCCCAGAATGAGGCAGCAAGATTCATTATCGATGAATCGCTCGCCGATGATGAATGCTTCCGCGATTCCCTTTGGTTCGGCTTGGGTGGCAAATTGAATCTGAATTCCCCATCGCGCTCCATCTCCGAGGAGTCGCTCAAATGCTGGGCGGTCGAGAGGGGTTGTGATGATTAGTATTTCCTTTATCCCAGCTAACATTAACGTGGTAAGCGGATAGTAGATCATCGGCTTGTCGTATATCGGAAGGAGCTGCTTCGAGAAAGCTTGCGTTGCCGGATAGAGCCTCGTTCCTGAACCGCCTGCGAGAATGATTCCTTTCATAGCCAATCCCTAGTCTTGAATGCCGAGCCGTTTAAGATCGTAGCGCTGATCGAGAATATCTTGCCACCAATCGGTTTGTTCCAGATACCATGTTATCGTTTGTTCCAACCCAGTTGATAGATTGTAAGTGGGCTCCCAATGGAAGGTTTGATGTATCTTGCGATTGTCGATGGCGTAGCGAAAATCATGCCCAGGTCTATCGGCGACGAACTCGATTAGCGATTCGTGAGGCAGGACTTGGTTAGTTTCGGTGATGGGCCGTGAGCTCGGATGCTTCACATCAAGGATTGCGCAGATCGTTTTGACGAGATCGAGGTTGGATGACTCTTGATTACCGCCAATGTTGTATGTCTCGCCAGGGATGCCCTCGGTGAGCACTTGCCAAAGCGCGTGAACGTGGTCATCAACATGAATCCAATCTCGGATGTTGTCTCCGCGTCCATAGACCGGAATGGGGCGGCCATGCAGTGCCTTTAAGGTCACCAAGGGAATGAGCTTTTCTGGAAACTGAAAGGGGCCGTAGTTATTGGAGCAATGGGTTATCAGGACGGGCAGTCCGTACGTTCTTCCATACGAACGAACAACCAGGTCACTGGATGCTTTACTTGCGGCATAGGGCGAGTTTGGTTGGTAAGGCGTCTTCTCTGTAAATAGTCCGGAGGGACCGAGACTGCCGTAAACTTCGTCTGTTGAGACATGTAGGAAACGCTTGGGCCCGGTGCTTTCTTTCCAGTTCTGACGGCAGGCCTCTAGGAGGTTGAAGGTCCCCATGATGTTCGTTTCGAGAAATGGTTCTGGGCTGTTGATCGATCGATCGACATGGGACTCTGCCGCCAAATGCATTACGTGATCGATTGCGTAGGTGTTGACCACCTTGCTCACATCAGTTGCATTTCGAAGATCAATCTTCTTGAACTGATAATTTGGATGGGATTCAAGGTTGCTCAGGTTTTTTAAATTTCCCGAATACGTTAACGAATCTAAATTGACCACGATCTCAGGAGGATTCTGCCTGAAAATTTGCTGGAGTAGGTTTGAACCGATAAAACCTGCCCCTCCGGTGATGAGAAGTCTCATTGTCTTGGTGTCAGCGCTTGTTGAATTGCGGGAGTGGATCAGCGGATTTGCCTGTCATGAAATTGGGCGCTTATCGGATTTAGATCTTGTCTGTACAGGCTTCGCCCCCGTCAGTTCGCCTTTGAAGCTAAACTATTCCCCCATCTGAGCTTTCAATTCTCAGGCGTTTGGTAGGCAGGTTTTTGTATGCTTGCCTGGTGCAGGGAGGGTTATCGTTCGGGAACTTCCTTTGATCCTAAATGTCGTAATTTTGGATAAAGCTACCAGGATACTAGGAATTCTCAACATGTTTGTCCCTTGGTCACCCTTGAATCGATTTGGGGAGGGGAAGAAGCGAGGAGCTGGCGCCATGGCACCAAAGATTCGATTTCAGGCAGGGAATTGTGGTTGAGAGTCCGCTTTAGTGGGTAGGTTGGTTGATATGCTTCATAATTTCACAGAGTTGCTCCTCAGATACCGGCGATTCTACGACGAAGTCTGCAGCTCCTTTCTGGGGAAGAACCCATGATTCCTCAGCGGGGAGGACTTGTTTCTCAAATTGATTGCGAATGCTATTCTCGCTCCTTCCTCGGTTCTTAGCATCTCTTGAGATTCGGCGTTCGAGTCGGACCCTGCTTGGGCAGTCGACGTAGATGGTTGTTGAGAAGAGCTGCTTGATTTCAGGGAAATGAAAAACCCAGAGGCCTTCCAAGAGAATGACGGGTGCCGGATCCTGGCGAATGTATCGAGAATTTCTCGTGTGGCGGGTGAAATCGTAAACCGGCACGTTTGCAGAGGTGCGGCGTTGCAGCGCGTTAATGGCGGTTAGAAGCGTTGCCCAGTCGATCGCTGTCGGAATATCGTAGTTTTTCGATGCTTTTTCTTCGCGGGAAAGATGGGACTGATCCCTGTAGAAGTTATCAATTCGAAGGCAAAGGCAGGCGTCCTTCGTTTTTTCTACTATCCGGTCCGCGACGAAACTTTTTCCTGAGCCCGATGCTCCAGCGATACCAATGAGTCTTGGCGTATCCATGGATTTTGGAAACATGGTAGGTCGTGTGGTTCTCGGTAGTTAGAAAATGATCAAAACATAGATGATAGCGAGGATAATATGTGAGATTGCGAATGGGAGTGCCGCTTTGACGAACGCAGCGAACGAGAGCTTAAGTTTGTATTTGTGGATGATAGTGACGGCTACCAACGTCGAGGCGCTGCCGATTGGCGTCAAATTGCCGCCAAGGTTTGCCCCAAAAATGAGCGCCCACCATAAGCCTGAATCGCTGGCAGTGCCGGCTGCGGAAAGGATCTTGGCTAGCATGGCTGCAAGCGGAATGTTGTCCGTGACTGAGCTGAAGACCGATGCGGACACGAGAAGGGTTGTTTGTCCGAGGCTGGTTCCGTCACCAATGATGTAGTTGATCCCTTTCCCGATGAGGTCGAGAACCAGGGCGTGTTCCATGACATTGATAACGATGAAGAGTGCCGCGAAGAATGCGATCAAATCCCAGTCGATAGCACGATAGAATTGGTCGATTTCAGACTTGTAACGAATGAGCATCACCGTTGCAAACGCCATAGCAACGAAACCCATCCCAAGATCGCGAGCGATCGGCAGAACACTTGTCGTGGCGATTGTGAGGATAAACAAGGCGAGGATGCCGGCTGAAAAGTAGAAAAACTTCTGGCTGGCGATACCGTCGTTCTCGTCAAATGACGATACGAGGACTGCTGATTCTTGTCTTAGCTCCTCTGATGCAAGCGGTTTGATTTGGTAGATTCGAGCCCCGAGGATGATCGTTATGATAGTGGTGATAAACACATAGGGACCCGCCTTGAGAAAAAAGGTGAGAAAACTAATTCCGGCTGCGTTTCCGACGATAATGTTTGGGACCGAACTGATTAGCGTCAGTAGGCCCCCAACATTTGTGAGGAGTCCTTCGATGAGGAGGAAGCCTAAGAGTTTGTCATTGAGGTTGAGCTTTTTGAGGGATACACCCGTAAGGGATCCCACGATAATCATGGCTGTGACGTTGTTGAGCACGGCTGAAAATACAACCGTCATGATTCCGTAATACCAGAGGAGTTTTAGGGGGTCTCCTTGGGATGTTTTCGTCAGTTTTACCGCGATCCAGGTAAACAGCCCAGAGCGGGAGGTGACATCGACGAAGATGCTGGAGCCGAGAATGATTGCGATAACATTCCAATCCACCGAGGGAATGTAGACCGGCATTGAGATTTCGTGTCCCCCCGGGAGGAGAACAGGTCCGAATGGAATCAGGTGGCAAAATGTCCCCAAGGCCAGGGCGATAATTCCGAAGAGACTGACAATGAGAGATTTTTTCGCGTGAATCTTTTCTTCGAATGCGAGGCAGCCAATCATGGCTACCAGAATCCCGGTGAAGAAAAGCGTGACCGAAAGGGAGACTTCGTGCTGACTTGGGTCCATGCGCGGTATTGAAACTCGTAACTATCTGAATTGGGGTGACTACACAACCAGGACAGGGATCTGACGGGTTTCGTTGATCAATCGTTGAGCAATTCCGTGGATGCCAGGTTGATCGTGATCAATTCCCTTCATGACGAGAAGATTTGCCGATTGAGCCGCGATATGCGCCTTAAAGTTGGAGATGCCATCAGCGAATTCGACGATTTCTCGAACTTTGATCTGAGGACTGGTTGTCAGGAGTCGCTCTCGGCACGACTGAACATAGGCCATTGGGTCTTTGAGGAGCTGGTCTCGAATTTTGAGTGCTGCATCTTCGGTATCGATGGTTGTGATCCGCGAAATCGCCTCAAGATATCGATCAAATGTGTTTTTGTCTTCAAGATGGGCAAGAACCAAGGAACCAGGCGCATTGACAAAGGCTGCGGCATAATCGATGAGGGTATGATCATCAGTCAGGTGATCTGTGATCGCGATTACTATGCTGGTTCTTGAAAGGCCGTGATCTGGGGAAAGATTTGTTTTTGGGTGCGGAGTGACTAGGACCGGATAGCGCGTTTGATTGATCAAGGTGTCGAGTCTTGAGCCCATGCTGTTTTGAAACTGCCAATCTTCGGTATCTAGGTTACGGTAGGTGACGATCAGGCTCGGATCGATTGATTGCACTCTTGCTAAGAGCGTTGCCGTTGAATCGTAGCTGTCCCTTCCAAGTTCCTCCCATCGGATTTGGTTTCTTTGAGGGAAAATAGACGCTAGGTAGCGTTTGCCACGATCAACGAACCCGGCTGCTGCTTCCCTAGGAAGGTCGCTAATTGTTAATACGCAGTTGAGGTCAATGGCATGTGGTTGATAGACAGGCCGAATGGCAGATCGGAATGCGCTTTCAAATTGATCAACGTGAGACATCGCTTACTACTTAAAAGTTTCGCTAGAAAAGCAGCTTGCATGCAATCTTAAAGTGCTGATATTGAAGGATCTAAGTCTCGTGAGATGGTTCTTCAACGAAACGAGTGGATTCGTTCGGTGGCCAGTGAACAATCGGAATGAACAAGGAGTCTACCCGAGGTGGGGCGAGACTCCTGTCGAGCCGCCGGCCCAGAAACTGGGACGGAATCCGCCATCATCGC
>OJGX01001033.1_pt1 | contig 12173 bp, 6 predicted proteins | sample 1594661 | NCBI WGS metagenome assembly OJGX01 (sample SAMN05416839, study PRJEB24817) | seawater metagenome | isolation source: Sea water | place: Canada:Atlantic | collected 2013-07 | reverse complement strand
TACTCTTGTGTTTTACAACTAAAACTAATTGTTCCTACTAACACAATTATTAAACAGTTTTTTATCTTATTCATATTATTATTACTTAATTGTTCCCTAGTTATTATAAAAATCGTACAGACCGATACACTTCTCTTATTATTTCTTTTTTAGGGAATACATTCTTTATTATTCTAAATCCAACAGTAATCCCTACAGGGTCATTATTAGGTTCTCTAAACTTAATCCCTCTAAATTCATCTTGTCGATAATAAGCATCTTCTGCTTCAAGTATTTTTATACCTGGATTATCATTCCATTCAAATTGCTCCACTACATAATTTGCCCTATCTTGATTAAAAGCTTTTAAGGTTTCTTTTTTTGATAACCCATAGTAAGGATTTCCTGGTTCATTTCTACTAGGGTCAGAATCCACTTGTTTGGCATTGTCGGCTTCTATATCATTATTACCTACTACAATGTGCACCGCACTGTTATGTGATAGCTTGTAGCTACACATTCTATCTAATCCTCCCTTCCAATTTACTTTTCACCAGTTTTAAAGAGCGTCTTTTTAATGGAATAACCACTACCTTTTTTATTCTTCACATAGTTGGGTTCCTTCAATAATTTGAAGTTTTCCATCTACTGAATCTACTAAAAATTCAAAACTAGCTCTAACATCGCCTCCTCCGATTGTTATATCATATATAACTCCCGCTTCAAAAATAAATGAAGACGGTGAAAAATAATAATTTTCATCCAATACCATTAAATTAAGCTCAGACAAAGCTTCCGTTCCTGATGGGTCTTTTTCACGATTATAATAAATATTACCTTCATAACTTCCTTTTCCATTAACTTTTTTATCAATCGTAATAACGTAAATAGGAATCCCGTCACAATTAACCAAATTAAAATCTTTATCTAAAGAATATCTTGGATTGGGAAAACATGATATAATTCCTATTGGAATTATCAGGTAAAATAATTTTTGAACTATTTTCATTTGTTTAAACATATTGAACAATTTTTTAGAGATTATAAAAACCTTACAGAACGATATGCTTCTCTAATTGGAGTAGCTGATTTTATTAAATTTTGAATAAATCGTACTGTAGAGATTATCTTATTACTTGGATTATTATCAATTAATGGTAAATTTGGTCTATTTTCATCATTTCTACTATTATAATCTTTTATTAAAGTAGAAAGCTGGTTAATTTTTTCTTTATCTGTGACTTCTGATTCAAATATTTTTTGAATTTTTTTCTTATTACCTTTATATTTTAAAAACTCATCAAATTTTCCTGTTCCTTGATTATTTGTACCTCTAGAGTTTGCTTCTTTCTCCATTGGTATTTTATCGTGAAGTTCATTTGGGTCTGTTGATAATTCTTTTATCGCTGTTTCAACCGATTCTAAAGCATATCCCTTTACATATTCATGAAGGTTACCTTTATAATCTCTAAAAAATTGTTCAATATGTATTACCTCATGTGCAGTTAAATCTAAAAATTTAAGTGCTGAAACATCTTTATAATTTAATGTATAAATAACATGATGTGCACCGCACCGTTATGCTTTAGCTTGTAGCTAAGCATTTAATTTTTACCACCTACCAACTCCAATTTTCCATTTTTAAAAGAACGTTTTTACTAAAAACCTATAAAACCTTCTCTAAAAGAGCGTGTTTCAAGTAAATCACGATAATCTGCTATTATTCGGGTAATATACCTCCCTTCTTTATCAAAAATTAATTTTGTGAAATAAGAACTGGCTGCACTTCCTCCATACATATATAAATAAATATATTCTCCGTTTAACGAAAAATAAAGCTCTATTTGACGTTTAGAATATTCTCCTTCACATGTGTAAAAATCAAATAAATCATTATATACGTCCTTTGAAACTGTTTTTTTAGTTCCATTAATGGTTATCTCAATGCTTTTTATTTCTTCATAGGGTAGAGGTATTTCATCTTCTTTATAAGGAATTTTTCCGTTAGTAATACTATAACAAAAATCTGCTCCATAAGGATTTTTTCCGTTTATAAGTCGACAACCATACCCCTCCTTTTCTACTAATGTGATTTGATTAGCAACTTCATCAAATTTCCCCAAACTTATTTTAAAATGAATTTTTCCAAGTCCTTTTAAACTATCCTGAAACACAACCTGTGTTGTATCGCATAATTTTCTTTTTATTTGTGGTAATAAATTTCTGTTAGAAATGAATTTTAAATGACTGCTATCTTTTTTAATCATGGCTTGTACTATAGCCAAATTAGCATTGGTAGTATAATACATCCTTACATCCTCATATACTTTGAGCATTTCAAAATAAGTAGTATCGATAGATTTTAAATGTATCCTATATTCTTCTTCCTTTTGTCCATAAGAAAGCATAGACACTACCAAGAAAAAGAATGATAGTGATATCATTCTTTTTATATATTTTCTATTCATAAGATTATATTTTTAATTTGTTGTTTTTTATGCAAGTATTCTTCTGTCAAAAAATATTCCATTTAGAATTTTGGCATAGTTTTAACTGCCTTTTCTATTCCCTTTGTAAAAGAATAAATAGTTCTAACTGTCCTTACGGCATCATCTCCCATCATGCGAGGCGGCTCTAAAGGTTTTACTTTTTCCATTTCGGGTAGTGTTTTTAACAAAAATTTATCCCCTGTCAGATTGTTACCATTTTCTCCACCATTAGCAGTAATATAAAGATTTCTGACTACTTCTTTAAGTACGTAATAAGTACCTACAAATTCAACCGTATTATTTTTGTCTAATCCAGTTGGAAAATACAAAGACATAGTTAAACAATGTGCACCGCACTGTTATGTGTATGCTTGTAGCTACACATTTATTCTATCCTATCTTCCAATTTACTTTCCCCACCCTTTTTCACACCATTATTATATTCTGCTTCAAATATTTTTTCCCCAGAAAAATACCTAATTGTTTTGCCATGTAATTTATCATTTAGGTACTCCCTTTCCATAATTTTAATATCATCAAAAACTCCAACAAAATTACAGTCATAATAAATTTCTTTGCCATTTTTTAATCCTTCAGTATAATTTTCAATTTTAAATACACAATCTTCATTAAAATAATACTTTAATTCCTTTGTATTATTTTCCTCAACCATATAACCTTTAAATCCAGTTAGTTTACCATAATTAAAAGTTTTTTCATATTTTATTTTTTTTATCTGACATTTTCCATCTATTTCACAATTTTTTGATATAAATATAATATGCCATGTATCTTGTTTAACACCATTTTCAAAATAGCCATATCTTTTTTCCGTAAAAGGAATAGTCGAAAATGATAACCAATCAGTAATTTCTACCCATTCACCTTGTTTTATACCATTTCTGATAAACCCATATTCAAAATAAGGCACGTGTTTACTAAAAGGTTGACCCGAAGAATATAAATACCATCCATTTCTTAATAATGAATAATCTTTTTCATAAATAATATTTATATTGGCAATTCGCTTATTGTCTTTGTATAAAATAATACTATCTAAAATATTAAATCTCATATTTTGATAATAATACCACAAACCATTTTTTTTGTTTTTTTCATAAGAACCGATTATTTTGTCAGATATATGAAATTCTATAATTTCTTTTGTAGATAAATTAATTGTAAATAGTGAGTCTTTTTTATTTTCTGTAGCAGTAACAAATTCTTCATAATATTGGTTAATATTATCTTTATTATTAAGGTCGCACGAACTTATTGTTAGAACAATAATAAATGTTAAACATAGTGTTTTCATAAATAGTGTTTTCATAAATAATTATTTAACATCTGTATCAGAATCCATTACATATTGTAAATTAGCTTTAAAAAATTTCCCAAAATAAGAATTCATTAAATCATCAAAATTATAAGTTTGATTTGGATATGGGTCTGTATCAGCAGCACTTTCCACAATTGTAATTCTCATACCTTTAAATAAACTTATTACATTATTTCTAAGTTTAATTTGATCTGCATTTGTAAGATTAAAAGGATTTCTATTTGGGGCTTTTTTAATAAAGTCTTTAATTTCATCTTGTTTTTTACGAATAATTTCTTGAGGCAAGATTGTTTCTCCTACTCTATCAACTCTATTAGGTAGAACAACTATTGTTCCCAAATAATAATCTTTAAAGTAAACATTATAATGAGTCCCATCATTACCAACTAATCCAACTTGGTATGCAGCAACTGTTGGTTTATACTCAAATCTCAAATTATTTACAAAAATATCTTCTGTTTTACTTGGACCTACAGGATAGTCGTTATAAACACGATCTGAAGGAGGTCTTGGAATGCCTGTAAAGTCAAGGAAAGGCTCCTTAAAATTACTCATATAAGATGATGTTTCTTTAGCCAAATTATCAAGGTAATAAGCCTTTAGAGTTGCATCACCTTGTTGAAATTTAGACAAAAAGCCTAATTTATTTCCTAAACCTATCCCTTTAATTTTGGTAGTTATAGGACCACTAAGCTTAGACGCAGTTGTTATTGTTCCACCAAAAATATTTTTTAAAAAACCTGCACCTTTTACCCAATCTCCTTTTGGATCTGCGAAATAAACAGGATTATTTCTAAACGCTGCATAACCGCTTTCCCAGGCTACAGGTTTGGGTTCATCACTCATCCATCTACCTAATCTAGGGTCGTATTGTCTCCAATAAGAAGTATATGAGTTACCTACTCCTTTAGTTTCATTATCACGCTCCATGCCGTTAAGTCCATATCTGTAAGTGCCTGCATTAAGGTTATTGGCATTAGGCATGACGCTACCGAATGGATAATACATTTGTCGGCTCGTAATGTCTGCCTCGTAGGCTATTATTTGGTTGGTGTTGTGGGCAATGTCCACACTTACATCGTCCCAGTAGGTAATGCCATAAGGGGTGTATAAACGCAGGGTTACTACCAGGTTTTCTACTCCTGTTGCCGGTACGGTATAGTTAAAACCCAATTGTTGCCAATGGTCTACCGTTTGTAGGTTGGTAGAGAGGGTTTGCACTTGCTGAGTGGCTATTATCTGCATGTCGCACGCATCTTTTAACTCCAGTATAAAACTTCCACCGGATGCAGCAGGGTAAATGTTGCCCCAAATAGAAGCATTAATTACATCTCCATCTTTAATATCGGTAAGGTCTATACGCGGTCCGTAACCCGAACTGCTTGTGGTAGTTATGGCATAGGTACCTGTTTTTACCGGGCTGGTAGTTTGCAAGGCTGCATAGCTTCCTGTGGTAAACAGTTCGTAATCGCCTCCTTCAAAACTGCTAGTAATTACGGTATTGGGCAGTGTGCCTGTTACGGGTAATTTTTTATCGCTTACGGTAGCCAATACATTGCCCAAATGGTTGCTTAGCTCTAAGTTCTTTTTACTTAAGGTTCTGTTTACCAAGTTGGGGTCGTCTGTTTTTATGTCAGTATTGGTGATGCTAATGCCGGTAAATCTTTTTGTTTGGAGATCAAAAGCTGCAGTAAAGGTTTGCTCTACCAAGGTTTTTTCCATGGCATCCGTTCCTAATCTGCTGCTTCCGTAAAGGTTCATTTCGCTAACTTTTAGTATGGATTTATATTCCGAAAATCCTGCTAATTTAACAAAAGTTTTTTGATATACCGCTAAAATATTTCCACCGGCATCGTATTGGTAATAGGTATATATCCAGTTATCCTCTGATTTTAAACCACTTCCGTTGCGGGGTTTAACCAATTTCATAATTCGGTTGCCCATGGCATCGTACTTAAATTCCAGGTCGTCTTTGGTACTGGTGGCAGTTCGGGTAATGCTTTTTACTTTTCCGTAAACGGTCCATTGAATGTCGTCTATTTCTTCAGATGGATCGGCTATTAGGTTGCCTATGGCATCGTAGGTATAATTTGCTATTCCGAACTTAATATCATCGGGGTAAGAAAGATGATCGGGAGCAGCATCATCAATAGCTGCCAATTGGTTGGTACCTGTGGTATAGCTATAGCTTATGTTATCCATGGCAGTTTGTATAGCACTGGTACCGTTTCTGAGCAGGGAGCCAATGTTACCGTTAGCATCGTAGGTAATTTCGGTAAAATAATCGGTTATAGCAGCGGATGAAGCCCATCGGTTGCTGCCTACATCTACGGGGTCGTAAACGGTAGAGGTAATTAATCGGTTCAACTGGTCGTATTTATAGGCATTGCCTAAAATGTTCATGCCTGTAATGGCTGTTACCATGCTTCGGATGTTTCCGTTAAAGAGTTCGGAGTTGCTTACATCAAAAGGAGTTCCTGTAATTTGAGCTTCAAAATGGTCGGCAACAGCGGGTTGGCTAATGGCTTTGTAATCACCATTAAAATAGCTTAGCGAGTAGCCAAACGCATCTTTCGCCACCGATTGATGGATGTTAGGGTTATTGGCTAAATAGCCTTGTGTGGCATCTTTGCCTATGTCACGGTCTTCGTCCAAGGTATTGGAGTTTACGCCTTTTAGCCATCCTTGTATGGTATAGGCGAGGTCTATGCCCTGCACTTTTTCATCGCCCAACTCAATTCTTGCCAATGGTCCGTGTGCATAGTAAAAATACTTGGCGTCTTTTTCCCAAATAATGCCGTTTTTAGAGGTAAGCACTTCGTGTATTCTGTTATCGGCATCGTACCGGTATTTATGATAATATTGGTCGGTTTCACCTTGTTGAAAAATGACTTGTTTTACGTTGCCACTTACCAAATCGTATTCGTATGTTAAGTGTTTTAGTCCATTAGCCATTCCAGACAATGCTTTGTTCTCCATTACGGCATGTTTTACATTACCTGCCATGTCGTAGCTGTAATGAATAGCGTTACTATAAATGGAAGCACCAGTTTCATAGTAGGCTACGGTAGCTACACGCAATCGCAGGTTTTCTTGTCCGTTAGCAAAATAAGCATTGACTATAGCATCCAAAGGTTCATCATAAAAAGTTCTGGTAATTTGTACTTTTGGTCCGCTGCCTAACCAAGCATCTAATAATGCAGGGTCTTCAGCCATAGTTTTAGTTAAAGCAGATGATGGTTTTATTTCTCCTACTTCTATGATTCTGCCTATATCATCATATAGAGTATAACTATAGCTACCGGGAGTTACTTGTTTCGCATTTTGAGAGGCTACTAACCTTCCGGCAATGTCGTACCAGAATTTGCCTGTGGAGGCATCTGGTGTTTTTTGCTCGGTAAGCTGGTTGTAGGAATTATAGCGGTATTTGGTTTCTAATACGTGTGGTGGTGTAAGCACCCCTGAGTTATTTAAACGGTAAGTATCTGCTTGAGGAATATCGGCAGCAGGGTTAGCAAAAGGTTTAACTCCTGCAGGGGGAACGGTTTGTACTAATCCGCCCGATTGGTCGTAATAATACAAGGTAAAATGATGTTCCTGATCCCAATAAGTCATGTTAAAGGTTTCAGGAGCCAACATGCATTTGTTTTTAAGGGCAGCAGTTACTTTGTTTTTTTCTTCTAACAAGTAATCTAAATAAGCTGCTAAGGCGTTATCTTCTGCTGTTTGTATGAGCAAGGCAGTACAATGGTCTTCTTCGGTAATTTCAAATTCATTTTCTTTGCAAAGGGCTAAGTCAGCAGCATCATCCACACAGGTAGCAATAGGATAACAGGTAGAAGTTCCTTCTATGGTAACTACTTGGCTTTGTATGCCGGTAATAATGGTAGCATCTATGTAAAAATCTTTGGTATTGGTGCAGGTGGTTCCTCGCTTACGCAAATTGCTAAAACTGATAATGTTGCAAAAATTAATGTCGTAGCCGTTGGCTATAGCAGTAGTAAGATCCAATTCAATGGTGCATTGGGAAGCTCCTCCTGATGTGCCAACATTTAACTCTAAGGTGCTATTGCCACATGCATTGGTAGCTGATGACCAATAGTGATAATCGGTAGTATGTTGCTCTAAGGAAGTTGTTCCGATGTAGGTCATTAGGTCTATGGGGGTGGTTTCGAATAAATCGCCCCAAGTGGCGGTTTTCTTCAATAGCCATTCTAAATGCAGCCTTTCGGGTGTATCGCCCCAAACGGTATTTCCCGGAGTGCCAAGAGAAGTACAATTTTCAAAAAATTCTTCAATCTGAGCTACAGAAAATTCCTGGTTATAGGTAAAATTGATATAGTTGGTTAAGAACAAGTCATAATTAGGGTCAGAGCTTAGGAAATCATAACTTCCTGAGGCATCGAAATCTGCTTTAATGGTTGCCATTTGTGAGCAGGAAAAACATTCTTCGCAAGCTAATGTTTCCATTACTACCATGTCTAAATTGGTTAAATAGGCTAATTCTACCGAGCCCCATGTAAAGGTTGGTGACCAGCTTCCACCATCGGCTTCGGCAGCATTGTTACACTCGCACACCAAGTTTTGGTAATTGAGCGGCACAAAACCGTAGGTATGGTTAAACAATTCTTCTGCGGTGGTCACCCCTGAAGGCAAAGGGCTTACATTTAAGAAATCATATTCGTTTTGCAATACTTTGTCGCAACCGCAATCGGCTAATTTTGGTGCATTATCTTCGGCATAAATAGGCATGGTAGGTTGGGGTTGCATTAACAACCAAGTATGGCACCCTACACTTGTTGGAGGATTAGCAGCAGCATAAAGACCGGAAATCCAGTAGTCTATTACTTCTTCTATGGTAGCATTGCCGTTGGCGGTAACCAAAGGAGGTACACTTGTGGGGTCGCATTGAATTTCGCAGAGTTCAATCAGTTCGGCTTTAAGGCTGGTTTCTGTACCTGAGCTCATGCCACAATCGGCTAATTGGTCTATCCAACCATCTGCATAATCGGCACAAGAAGCAGTACAAAAATCATCAATATCTTGCTGCATTTGTGTGTTTACAGTATCTCCACTTGGAGGGAAATTGGCAGGAGAATAATCATCATACACGGTTCCGAAAATTTTAATTTTATCGGCATAATTGGCGTAAGTAAGGTCGGAACAAGGTTGATATAAATTTACATTATGGTCTAAGGTGCCATCATATTTATCTTTATCGGCAGCACACTCAGGATTTTGATCCATAGGATAGCAATCAAAATCAAACGCTGTTTCATCAAAGGAGGCTGTACCTATACAACCGTTGTAGCAACCGTTTTCAATGGCATAGTTGGTCATTTCTATATCAAAAAACTCACTTTTTTTCGCAAGATAGAGTTTTCTGAACATTTGCCATACTTCATCTTTTCGGCAATCATCAAGACCAAAATAAGCAGCAGAATGAGTGCTAATGCAGCTAGTAACATCTGTAGTGCTAGTTAATGAACCGGGGCAATATACCAAGGCAAATGCCGCCTGCCATATATCTATGGTGCCATTAGCATCTGTAAAGTAGGAAGTTAGTGCATTTTTAAAATCAGTATCCTTTGCAGGATTCAACTGTGCCAAATAAGCAAGAAAAGGATCGCCAGAAGACACATAGGAAAGTGTTGGAGTTGTTGGTACAGCATTGTTCACAGGGTTTAAATAACCTGCTGTATCTGCATCATCATAGCGTTGCACGGCTAGCATGTCTTGGTCGTATAAGCCACTGTTATAAACATGCATTAATCCGTTCACATCATCTTGTGCATCACATAAGAAACCTAAGTAACAATATTCCGGATGATACGTTAACAGGGAATAAGCCCAAGAAGGTTTCCAATTGGCTAAGAAATCTTCTACATCATCCAATTCATCAGGATATACATACCATGCTCCCGCAGTTCCGGAAACAGTAACGCCCGACCTTACAGCAGGATCATAAACACCTCCTCCTAAATCTATTACGGGTATAATGGAAAGTGTAATTCCATCGGCATCTAAATAAGGTGAAGCAGGATTTGTCCAGTTAGCTCCTGTATCTGCTGTGGTGTTTCCGTAATTATCGGGTAGATCATTTTCAATGTTAAATACGGATAAAGGATAAATAGACGGATTTACCTCTTTGTTGGTAAAATCATAATACAAGCCGTATTGTCCTCCTTTACTCATATCCAGCATCATTTGATATTGATAGGCTTCACACTGAGATTTCGGGGCTTCACAATCTTCTATGCAACTATTAATTAATGTATTGTAATCGTTAATGGTTTGTGTTGGATTTGCCAGTAACCATTGTTCGGATGTTCCGTATTGTGATTGGCAAGAGAATAAACAAGGATCTACGTTACATCCTGAAAAATCTGTTGCTGCAATAAAGGCATCAAAAAAACTGTGGTAATCGTCTAAGCAAGTACTTTCGTTCATGTATTGATCCGCATAGTAATCTATAGCTGCCTGATTCACTTCTAATGTTTTAGTAATGATATAAGAGCCTATGGGTAATTCTACTTCCAACTCTCCGTTAGTGGGGCTGTTGTACAAGGTATTTTCACAGGTGTTATTTAAAGGATCATTACCACCTATGGTTACTACAAACGGCCCGTTGGTTATCATTTCTTGCATGGTATATACATCTTTTACACTGATAATCAAATCATACACACAATCATAACATACTCCTTGTGGCAGGCATTCGGTATAGGTTTCGGGGTCTAAGCTATAGGTAAATTCATGTAATCCGCCTGCTTTTGAAATATAAGCTTGTGTGGTAGTTAAAGAACCGTATCCATCCTGATAATCAACCGTATTATCTAAGATAGGTGCTGTAATTTGTTCTTTGGCTAAATGACTCGGAATTGCTTCTAAATTGTCAGGAGGATTTCCTGCAAGGTTGGTGATAATCACTCTTCCGGAGGCATCCATTACCGAAACAGAGGCTTGTCCGTTAGGGTCGATTACCATGGTTTCGCTATAGGCTCTGCTAAAACCAGCATCTGTACCAAATAGTGCGGTTAGTTTATATTGCAAAGGTTTACCGTAATAAAATGTAGATTCATGACCTGAACCTATAGTATGGTTGGCACCTAAGCCTCCCTGACTTTTTACTCTTCCTGTTAAATCGTTGGTATATAGTGTTCGTGTAAAAGGATATTCTTCTGCATCGGGAATGTAAGCATTTACTCCATCCTGATTGGGATTTAGAGGGGAATAATAATTAGATGCTCCGCTATTGGTACTCATTTCCGGATTGGTCGGATTATCTACATCGAAATCATCCGCAGTGTATTCCTGATTGCTACTGTTTTGGTTAAAAGCACTTCTGTATTTAAAGGTTCTTTCATCAATGGGTGTAGGTAACACGCTTACAGCAGGACGCCCTTGATAATCGTAAAAGGTTTCTTGAACCACTACTTTATCTTCGGTATTTAGTTTGGAGAGGTTTTGTCTATTTTTTAATGCTCCATCAAAATAAGAAACTCCCTCTCCACGGATACCATTTTCTGTAAAGAAGGATTGGTAGCCCCAATTAAAAGCATCCAACTCATGAGGGTTGGAGTAGTACTTTTCTGTATAATCGTTTACAGTAGAATAGGAATATGCACTGGAAGACCAAGCTCCTTCCACTCGTTGTTCAAAATCGGGAGATAACTTTCCTACTCCTCTTACTCTGTAAAGGATATAGCCTTTTTCATACACCAACGGTATTTCATAATAATTATTTGAAGTGGTAATTCTGGTTGCATTGTTCTTGAAATCAATTGGTTTGCTCAATGCCAACGAATTATAATCGTCTATAAATGTCCATTCTAAATCATATTCTTCTGCCCCCGGTACTACCGGCCATACAAATTGCATGGTTCTATCAATACTTCCATCTACATCAATTATGTTATGGCTGATAGTAGGTGTTGCTGTATGGTCAAAATTATAGTAACGCTCAAGGTCTATTTCACCTTCTAACATTACTCCATCAGGTATAGCATTTCCAAGTAAGTTGGTGGTTATTGATGTTAATGTAATGGTCATTTTATGAACATCTGAGAAATGATAGGTAGCTATATCAGTGGATGATACTCCTGAAGCAGGGTCATAATCGAGCTCAAGAGTGGTAGTAAAGTTATTATTAGACAAGGATTGATCTACATAAGTAACTGAAATATTAGCTGTAGCAGTAAAAGCAGGGTGGTCGGTTTTATGTGTGGGGTCTAACTTCAGTGTGATTTTACCTGTTGATGTTCCTTTTATTTTAAAGGAGTTTTGCCATGTAACCGGATTAGCAACCATAAAGTTATACTTATCATCTGACACGGAAAATGAAGCTCCATTTGTTAAATCACATG
>OJGX01001026.1_pt1 | contig 12214 bp, 11 predicted proteins | sample 1594661 | NCBI WGS metagenome assembly OJGX01 (sample SAMN05416839, study PRJEB24817) | seawater metagenome | isolation source: Sea water | place: Canada:Atlantic | collected 2013-07 | reverse complement strand
GGCATACGAGATCATGCCTAGTCTCGTGTGCTCGGAGATGTGTATAAGAGACAGGTCTTTGTCAGTGGGAGCACTGTCAGTCGCGCGACGCTCCACAACGAAGAAGAACTCCAGAGGAAAGACATCCGTATTGGTGATACGGTTGTCATTGAGAAAGCGGGCGAGATTATCCCTGCCGTCGTCCGGGTGGTTGTCGGCAAACGAACGGGAGACGAAACGCCTTACGAATTCCCAAAAGAATGTCCCGAGTGCCAAACACCGGTCACGCGAGACAATGAAGAAAAAGCTGTGGGCGTTGTCATCCGCTGCAGTAATCCAAACTGTCCAGCCCAAGTCCGAGAACGACTCGAGCACTGGTGTTCTCGGGGGGCCATGGATATCGAAGGCGGCGGCCAAGTTCTAGTCCAGAAACTCGTCGAAAAGGGACTCGCAATCAATGTCGCTGAACTCTACAAACTCACGCTCGAAGAAGTGTCAGCCCTCGAGCGGATGGCTGATAAGTCCGCTCAAAACTTCTTGGACGGACTCGAAGCGAGCAAGACCCGTGACCTCTGGCGCTTGATCTTCGGCTTAGGCATTCTTCATGTCGGTGCCGGGGTCGCAAAAACCTTGGGACGTCATTTTTCGGACCTCACCCACGTAATGGAAGCCAATGAAGAACAGCTCGTTGCTATCGACGAAATCGGTTCGGTCATTGCCCATAGCATTGCCACCTGGTTCGATGATCCAAGCAACCAAGCGCTTGTCGAGGCCCTAGAAAAAGCCGGGCTCAACTTCAACTCGGCCCTCCATGTTCCCGAGACCGAAGACCGCCCTTTCAAGGGCAAGACCTTCGTTCTTACCGGTTCCCTACCGAACCTGACTCGATCTGCGGCTAGCACAAAGATTGAGGAGGCCGGAGGTAAAGTAGTGAGCAGCGTCAGTAAAAAAACAAACTACGTCGTCGCCGGAGACGAAGCGGGATCAAAGCTCGAGAAGGCCCAACGTCTGGGACTAGAAATCCTGACCGAAGACGCTTTCCTATCACTACTAGCAAGGCCCCAGGAAGGGGCAGACACGTCCGCGTAGCAAGGATTTATTCCTCCCTAATCAGAACCTCAAGGAGTTCACTCCAAATCACTGAATCGACCGGCGCAATAGGTTATGGGTCATTTGCTGGACTCGTTCATCAGGTCCGTGGGGCCGTGACCAATGCGACCAAGGCAACATGTGGCCTGGCGGATGCGAAAGGCCCTGACACCAGAAAATAGTCGATGCATTAAAGACAAAATTACCCTGAGGCCCTGGATAGATTGTAGCCGCCCACTGCTGCGGATTATCTCCTCCCTGAAGCGCTGTGCCCTTAGCGACAATTTCCAGCCCAGTCATATCGCTCGGCGGATCCCCATGGTATTCCCAACCGATAAGTCCAGGGATTCGGTCTCCCTTTTTGAGATCAGTATCCTGAAACATCCAGTGATCGGGCTGATCAACAATCCAATCACCACCACCATTGACGGGCTCAACATTGCGTGCCCCAATTAAATAGCCTTCATCAGGGCCGCGATGGGGAAACGGGCCGTTCAGACGTTCACGCAATTCTGCCCATTGATACTCACCTCCGTAGGGACCGCCCCGAAAGAGAATCCGCTTCTCAACCCCACTCGAGCTCTTCCTGAAAGGACTGACCCAACAAACCGAATTACCCGAGAAAAACATCAGATTCACGCCGGACTCCCGCAGTTTCAACGCAGTCTCATACTGACGGATATCCCAATATTCATCGTGCCCTACACTCAAGAAGGTCTTACAGCGTAGGGCTCGCTCTGGAGTGATCATATCACTATTGGAACAATAGCTCACATCGTATCCATGCTTCTCAAGCCAGTAGGCAAAGGGAAACTCAAAACAGAGCCACTCGCCCGATCCGACCGACTGCGGATTTTCATAGATCTGGGCATATTTGCCATAGGGCCGATCAAAACTCACGTCCGCCCACGGACCCTGGTTGCCTTTGGGATGCGTGTAGACCGAGTAGTTGTCTGGCCAACGATTGTACGCTTGCCAGGTATTGTCACTACACTGAAAAAGAATATCCGCCGGACGTTCGTCTCGCACAATAAAGATGACATAACTTTGCCAGGCCCCCTTCGAAACAGAATCTGGCACCAAGGATAGCCGTCCAAGATATACCCCACTCGGCCAATCCCCTGGGATTCGAATCGTTGTCGTCGGCTCCCATCGACACTCTCGAAGATTCTTGGCACCGATCGGGGGCATCGCTTGCTTGCGCCCCTTAAACGGCCCCAGCGTCTTCATCAATCGCGCCCCTCTACCGCCATAGTAGCCGGTCCGAAAGATCTCGATAACAAACGGTTCCTCGGGATCTGTCGATACCATCAAATCCAATGAATCGCCCGCCTCCACACTCTGCCGAGAACAAAAGCCCTCGATCCTTGGAGAACGAAATCCGTTCCGATGATCCAGTCGCACTCGAGTCAACTGCCAATCACGGGCCCCTGCCAGTCGGTTCTCACGATCAATCAGTTTGGGGTCAGCTAAGGCCCTTTGCTCTTGGCCAACCACAGGAATCGCACTAGCCAAAGCACTCCCCGCGACAAGGCTCGATTCCTTCAAGAAATTTCGTCTTGAGACTATCCGGTGGGATGGGTCAGATCGCTCTCTACTCTCGTTCATAACGGACACATTCTTTCTAACGGATAGTGAAAACAGCGGCTTCTAACGCAAGGAAACAATTCGAGAGCTGGCATGGACATGCGACATGGGAGGTGCCGGACACAAAAACATCCACAATTTCTGTCTTGAGTGTTTTGCCAAGACAAGAAAATAGGCACTCATCAGGGCGGCGATCATAATGCTAATGAAGAGTTCAACGAGATGAGGCGACGAAGCCACCTGGCGACCCATTCCAAACACCCCGGCCATCAACATAGCCATTCCAATCCATAGATACAGAACGAACGCAACAACCGTCACGATAAGAATCCACCCCAACGCACTGGTTAGAGTAGCGCTCCGAGCCCCACGCCAAAGAGCATACCAAAAGGCTCCATAGAACCAACAATATCCGGCGACGCCATCGATACAGAGCTCGATCAATTTCAATCCAAAAACCTTCGAGACCTGAGACCAATTCCACTGAGACGACAATTGCTTTGTTAGCCCGGACAAGAGAGGCGCGGTTGAATCACTATTGATAGCTAAAGCAGCCTCTCCAACAAAAGCCACTAGTTTGAGAACAAACACCAGCATGACCGCATAGAAAGCAAAACGGCGGGAATATTGACCCAATTCATGGAAAACGTCCCTCAGACGAATCGGTGTTGTCAGAAGCAGCTCCAGGCAAGCTCGTCCCTCGTTGCCAACGAAAATCCGACTCCCTTCCCAAATAGCAAGACCGAACAAAAGCCAGGTACAAATGGCTTCAACACCGATCCGAAGAGGCGCCAAAGCAGCGGCAACAACACCTAAGAAAAGCACCAGAATCGCAAATCGTTTTCCGTATCTCAAAGAACTCCGTCGATTGAGCAACGATTCCAACGGATGCTTTTCTCCCACTTGCCGCACCCTTGGAGGCAACAACCAGCGATGTTTGCCATCCTTAGCGTTCCTCGCAGACTCAGCCGCACCGCCCCCCTCGATCTGCCATCGCTTTTCAAGCACAACGCCCGAGAGCAATCCCAACACGAAAACGACACTCCACAAGACAAGCAGTGAAATCCAGAATGTTGAGGAATCAAACTGAAACAAGCCATCGAACGAACCCGAGAACAGACTCCAAGGAGAAGGAAAGAAACTTCCCATCGCTTTCGAGGCGATCACCGAGGCAAGATTCCATATCAAAACCACTGCCAAGGAAGTCACAAGCGACCGACCGGCAAAACGAGACTGAGCCGAAACGAACCCCCCAATGGCAAGCGCGACTCCCAAGCTTGAGACTAGGGCCACACATATTCTCAGATACTCATCAAAGGTCACACCTCCAAGCAGTATTAGCATACCTAACACCGGAAGCGCCGCGACAAGATTGAAGGACGAACTGATCATTCCAGAGGACAACTTCCCCATCACTACTTGTCGCCCCCTCATCCGAGTCAAGAACAGGAGACCGATGGTCCCCTCCCTTTTTTCACTACTGAGACAATCGGACGAGTTTCGAAGTCCTTCTACCAAGCAATACATCCACAAGAAATAGGCACACAATTGAAAAACCGGGGTTCCAACCCGCACCGTCCCGGAACCGAACAACATCGGTAGTCCCTGGAAGACCGCAACAATCAGGATCGAGACAACTGCAGTTAATGGCCGCACCATATAGGTTGATCGACGACGAGAACGAACGAGAAACTCTCGATGCAGAATCGGCGGAATAATTTCCATGCTCTCTCAAGCCTGACGCTCCCCCAAATCAAAGTCGAGCCGATTCCCCAGGATCACGATTCCAGAATGGCTGTTTTTTCGTAATTTGACTTCATCAATAGACCGTCTACTTTAAGTGGCTAGACAAGAACTATGGAATACTTCATTCGAGGAGATAATCACTCGCCTGTAACGGGCCCTTATACCGTAGCCCAACTGAGGACAAAAATAATCGAAGGCCACATCACATCTCAATTTCTTGCCTCGAGCGACCTGGGAGAATCCACCGACCAACTAACCAAAGGACGTCTCTGTGACTGGTTTTCCGTTCGACAGATTCCCGGACTCCCTTTTCAACCAATCACCCATAAGGATGCATCCAAACCAAGCGCCCCTGCCGCCCGGAGAAGAATCGGTGAAGTAGTCTCGATTCTCGCCAGCGCAAGTGTCGGCACACTGATCGAGTCACCGGTACTTAGAACACTCTTTTGGGCACTCATTCTTCTCGGCCTCCTTGATACGCTTGGAGTCTTTCATCCCATCAAGAGCCTCGCAAAGCGCTCCAAGCGGCCTGTCCTCCAACAATCCTCCAGGAAGTGAACATCCTAAATTCGCAATGAAATACGACTACATTGGTGTCGAGCTACTCAAGATCGCGGCCTTCCTCTATGTCGCTCGCTTCATCGCCGCTGCAATCTACATGGGTCCCGGCACCAAATCGTGGAGCGAAGCGTTGTTTTCAAACGCCTACCGCTACATCGGGAACGAGCTGACCGTCACCGCAAGCATAACCGGCCTCGTCGGCCTGATCAGCCTGATCGTTGCGGCCTCTAAAAACAGCAAAGCCTAGACAGAATCGTTGGCACGTACGCTTCCAGCACACCGAGCATTCCCTTTCAATCGCTTCGGAAATAACCTCGCCGGATCGATGTCACGATCATTTCCAGTATCTAGAATGGCTCCCATCTCGCGCAGCCCACACGAAAAAACCTCCTAAAAACGGCCACTCCCAACTCCGCTAACTACGGGTGCCAAAAATAGCAAATGTGCGTCGCTTTTTTGTTTAGTGGACGGATATTCCCCGCTAACCTTCGAGGCAGCTTTCTACGGGGAGCTGCATCCGGCTCACCGCATATTTCTGATCTACTAAAGCCTATGAGAAACCAACGTCCACAGCGTCAGCTCAATCCCAAGGGCCGTATCACGGTCCTGGCCTTGTTTCTTTCTGTTCTCCTCGGGACCTTTGCTTCCATCGAGAAAGTCGCAGCTCAAACAATCATCGACACTGCGCTCGAGACCCCCAATCTTGACTGGCAGAGCAATGGATTGTGGACATTACAGACCGACGTGGCGGCGGACAACGAAGACGCCCTGGCCAGCGGCCCGCTCGCCGACGAAGAGGCAGCCATTCTCGCCCTCACCCTTGAAGGCCCCTTGACGGGAAGCTTCTGGTGGAAGGTCTCGAGTGAAGCAGACTTCGATTACCTCTATTTTGCCATTGATGGGGAAATCATTGGCGAGATCTCCGGCGACGTCGATTGGGAACAAGCATCATTCGAACTCAGTGAGGGCGAACATGAACTTCAGTGGATTTACGAAAAAGATGAGGGGGGCGCAGACGGCGCGGATCGAGGCTGGCTGGATCGTTTAGAACTAAGTTTGCCTAATGTGCCTCTTAAGATCACCCAACAACCCAGCGATCAAACGGTCGTCGTAGGACAGAGTGTATCGTTTACCGTCGTGGTCGAAGGCTCAGGAAGCATTGCCTACCAATGGTACTTCGGCGATGAACCGATTCCCGGAGCTGATACCCCCAGCATCGCGATCGAGACCGTGAGCGCAGACGATGCGGGCGACTATTCCGTCTACATCGAAAACGAGACTGAGGAGGCTGAAAGCACCGTGGCTCGATTGACCGTTACGGATGCCACTTCCCCGACGACTCCATCCAATCCTGGGAATGGCAACACCAACAACGGCACTACCTGGACGATTCTCATCTACGGACATGGAGATCACAATCTTTCTACTAGCTTGGTAAGGGACATGTTAGAAATGGAGCAGTCCGGCAGCGCGGATGGCTTCAACATCGTCCTTCAAGCCGATTTCAACGCATCCGATAAAGACTTTGCCAGCTTCGCGATCGATTCAGGTATTCCCCGTGAACTCCACACCGGAATCACGCGTTATCTCGTCGGCAGTGATACCGATAGCGACCCAAACACATTCAACACGCAACCGATTGGTAGGCTTCCTGAGTCCATGAACATGGATCTCTCCAGCACACTCAAAGACTTCCTCACTTGGGGAATTCAGACTTATCCAGCAGATCGCTATGGCATCGTGTTTTGGAACCACGGCGGCCAATGGGAAGGCTTTGGTGGTGATACCCAAGACGGCGTCACCCATACCGACGGCCTGTCAACGGCAGTGATCCGCAAGGCGGTCAAGGAAACGATGGCTGAGCGATCCGTTTCCAAATTTGAATTCGTCGCTTTCGATACCTGTCTCATGGGTGGCGCAGAAGTGCTCATTGATTTCGTGGACATCTGTGATCTCTTCATTGCCAACGCCGAACTCGACTACGGTGATGGACTCGAGTACGGCGGCGAACTCAATATTCTGAAAAACAATCCTGGAATTGATATCTTCGAATTCGGACGGCAGGAAGTGCCTGTTTGGGACGCCCATCACCAAACCCAAGTAGACAACGCTCTCAAGGTCCACGCTACCTTCGATCTCCGAAAATTCTCCGCGTTCTCACAGAGCCTCAATGCCTTTGCCAAAGAACTCAAAGGACTCTTGGAACAGAACAACCTCGTCATTCCAACACTTCAGCGCCAAACCGTTCACTATAACATTGCAAAGGTCAGTGAAATTAGTAAGCCGACCGACTATATCGACCTAGGTGAGTTCGCAGATAAGATCGCAAGCCACGGTTCGTCAAGTGCCCGCCTCAAATCGACGGCACAAGCCGTCAGCCAAAGCATCGACAATATGATTCTAGGTCTGACGGCAGGCACCAAACGTCAAGGGAAAGTTCATGGGCTTTCCATTTACTACCCGACAGCAGGGGTCAACGAACAGAACGTCTATCTTGACCTCGCCTTCAATGCACTCCCCGACGCGGCTTGGCAGGGATTCCTTGGAGCCGTTTCGGAGCGGGTAAACGGTGATCAACAAGCCCCCGGTGTGAGTGTCGGATCAAGCGGCTCAGCCCGCCGCAGCGGCAACGATCGTGCCGGCGACTTCTTCTATGTGGGCTCCCTGGACGATCCCGCATCGCTCGTCTTTAATCTCGAAGAAGCGGACGACGCCTATGGGTTCTATTCGGCACTGATAAGCAACGGGGAAACTGGCGACCCTAACGAATACGTCTATCTCGGCGAAATCGCCAACGGACTCGCCGACGGCCCAGGAGAATACGAACTCCTTTGGGACACCACCATGCCAACAATCTCCGCCAGCGAAGACGACTCTCAACCCTATCTTGGGGGCTGGTTTCAAGAACCTGGTTCCGACATAATGGTGAGCTACGCCGATTACACAGCACCCGGCGAAGAAGAACCCATCGAAGTTGTCTTGATCACCCAATTAGGGGAAGAGGCGGGCGAAATCATTCAAGTTCTTGATTCGGCCAATGAAACCCTGTCAGCGGTTGCCGACGTGACGCTTGCGCCCGGAGGCAAATTGACCCCGGTCTATTACACCGAGCTTCGACAAGGAGAACCGGATACCTGGGACACTTATGAAATATTCTTTGAGGAAGATTTCATCATTATTCCTGAAGGCGGTATTAAAGATATTGCGGTGGACTACACGCCTGCCTTCCTTGGAGATTACACGGTAGAAATCCTCGTCACAGACATCTTTGACAATGAAAGTGATATCCTCAACTTCCCCGTGCTCGTCGTCGATGACATCACTGACCTACCGAAGAATCCCACGCTATCAATCGGACGTGGGGCCACCGGGGAGCTGCAGATCAGCTGGCCAGCAAGCGATGCGATTGGCTTTATTCTTCAATCCACCGCGAGTATCGGGACAACGTGGAGCGAGGTTCCCGCGGAACAAATCAACTATGACGAGGCAACCGATCAAGAATCCGTACTATTGACGAACGATTCAGAGGGTCAGTTCTTCCGCCTATTCAAGCCGCAACCAACCCCGTGACAAAAGAACGAAAAGCGAGAATCAAAGCACGAATGAACTCCTGGAAAACAGCGATGAAACTCTGGATAAGCACGCTACTACTGATCACTGTCCTCCCACTACTCAGCGCCGCACCGTTGGTCTATGAAGGCATTGAAGGCATTGGTAAGGGCAAACACATCGTGTTCGTTGCTAATGATCACGAATATCGCTCCGAACAGACCTGCCCCTTAATGGCCAAGATCATGGCGAAGCATTTCGGTTTTCGATGCACCGTCTTGTTTGGCCTCGACGATCAAGGAGACATCATGGCTGGAGCAACGCGTCTTCCAGGCCTCGAGGCCCTGAAGGATGCGGATCTGCTTTTCTTCTTCACTCGATTCATGAACCTTCAGGATTCCCAAGCAAGTCTCCTGGTGGATTACTTCGAACGAGGTGGCCCGGTTGTCGGCCTTCGAACGTCCACTCATTGTTTCAACGGTCAGAAGGGACGCTGGAGCAAGCTAAACTACAACTACAAGGGTGACGACTACTTTGGAGGCCTTGGCGAGCAAATCTTCGGCAACACCTGGAGACGGAATACCGGCCAATCTCACTATGGTTCGAACCACCAGATGGGCAGCCGCATCACACCTGTCGCCAGTGCGCGTTCACATCCAATCAACCAAGGCGTGACACAAATCCACGCCTACTCAGGCGCCTACGCTTCCCCCTTGCCCGCTGGAGCCACATCGCTTCTCGAAGTACAGGTCTTGAATACCTTTCATCCTAGTAAGGATATCAACCAAAATAAGCCGCTCGTCACAGCCGCCTGGACAAGACCCTCCTATGTTGCGCCCTCAGGAACCAAGAAAAACGCGCGCGTGGTTTACACCTCCTTCGGAGCGTCGGAAGATCTTCTGAGTGAGGATGGCCGGCGCTTTCTCACCAATGCCTGTCTTTGGGCCGGAGGATGGGAAGACAGCATTCAATCAGATCTGAACGTTAGCATCGTAGGAACGTTCAAGCCAAGCGCCTACACCAGCGGACTCTATCATAGCGGCGTCAAGCCTGAGGATTTGAGCGGGTGGGATAGCCAAATCATGCCCCAGGGATCTAAGCTAAAAGGAGCCGACAATCCAAAATTCACCAAGCGTATGGCGCGGATTCTTAAACATCGCCCACAACTCCAAAAACAACTCTCAGAACCATCTGGCGACTAGTTCTCGCACCTGTTCGAGGAAATTGGAAAACACTGCTGAATCCCGTACTTAGTAACAATGCACGGAGCAAGGGATAGCCTAAGCCGCTTCACTGAGGCTCAAGATTCGATCTATCCTCAAGTCCTGAGAGAGTTACGCGCTGGGGAGAAACGCTCCCATTGGATGTGGTTCGTCTTCCCCCAGCGGAGGGGCTTGGGTTCGAGCACCAACGCACACTTCTACGGACTGGCTTCGCTTTGTGAGGCGCAAGACTATTGGGCACACAGCATCCTCGGCCCTCGACTTATCGAATGCACCGAACTCGTCTTAAACATCAACGAACGATCCGCCTTTGAAATTTTTTCGTCCCCAGACGACCTCAAATTTCAATCGTGCCTAACGCTGTTCCTACAGGTTGAACCCAAAGCCCCTTTATTCACCAAGGCCTTAAGCCACTACTTCAACGGTGTTCCCGACCAACGCACGCTCGATCTTCTTTAACCAGTGACGTCAAGCGTTGGACCTAAGCCTTTCCCAAGCTCGCCGCCCTTAGCTCGCTTCCATCGAGCTTTGATTCCTTACTCGGCTTGGATGACTTTGCATTGACCAGAGCAATCATCAGCCCCCCACTCAGGGTTACGATCAAGCCAATCAATTGCGCCCCATTCACAGCCTCGCCCAGAAACCCCCAAGCCAAGAAAACCGTGGCTACCGGACCGATAGTACTCAAGACCGCAAATTGTTGAGCACCCGCTCGTCGTAGCCCTACTCCCAATAGAAAAGAGGGCACGACCGTCCCAAGGATCGCAAGGACTAGCGCATACTTATAAACGATCGCCTCCAACGTCGCCAATGTTTCGAAACGTCCCGTCATTCCATAGTGTACGAAGGTAAACAAACAGGACACGCAAAGCACGTTCGCCGTGAAGCGAATCGCCCCTAGACGTACGAGCAACTGACGCGAAAACAGAACAAAAAACGAATAGGTCATGGCACTCAACAGAATAAGCGCCGCGCCGAAGATGAGCCATCGGGTTTCCACCGTCGTGGCGACTTCTCCCGAGTATGCAATCACAATTCCCACATAGGTCAGCCCTACGGCAAACCAGGTACTTCGTGCGACTGTCTGCCGAAAGAAGACAAGACCTCCGACAACAACAAAGGTCGGATAGGTGTAGAGAATCATACGCTCGAGCCCGACACTCACATATTGCAAGCCAGCAAAATTCACGAGTGGTGAAATGTAATAGCCAATAAATCCAAACCCGAGAATACTTATCCAGTCTCGTTTCGTCATCGACTCGTCAGCCTTCCAGTTCAGCACCAATGCACACACAAGAAACACAGGAAAGGCGAAGACCATTCGCAAGGCCAGCACCGTCAACGGATCCGCGTTCGCCAAAAAGGACAGCTTGATCAGCACGCCCTTCGAGCAAAAACAGATCGAACACGCAGTAACGATAGCAAACGTTATTATGGGATTTTTATCTTTGGTTCTCACACAGCCGGTATAAACAAAAAAAACCCACTCCGGTTAAGGAGCGGGTTTAAGCTTTCTAATCCAATTAAAAGACAATCAAGACCGACGCTGTACCACTCCACAAGACACACTAAGCCACGACCAGAGGCCTCGCTTAATAATCGGAAGGAGTTGTTTTACAATCGTCATCCTAATGCGCTTACGAATATACTCAGGTCCGTTCCCGAGGCAACCCTAGAATTCAGAGATCAACCCTAGAAGCGACCCAAGTCTCTCAGCCATCAAACTATGAAATCAACGATGCCCCTCACCGTTCTCGGATCGGTCCTACTCGCTGTCATCGCGTTCTCTCCCGTAACGGGAGCCAAAACAACGCCGCTCCACATCGAAGCCTATCCCGACCAACTTAGTTATCAGCCCGGCGATTCCGTTCAGCTCCACGTTTCAACCTCAGTCAAAGAATACGCCCTTTCAATTAGCAGACGAGGTGCGGAATCAACTCTTGTCACAACAGTCGATCGCATTAAGGGGGCGTCCTACCCCATACCAGAAAATGCTTCCTCCCACGGCTGTGACTGGCCTGTCGGCTACCGATTCGAGATCCCGTCAACATGGATATCTGGCTACTACGAGATCACCCTCACCGCAAGCGATCAAGGAGGCCCCTATGTTCATCGGAACCATCGGACCGCCAGCACAAGACTCTTCTTCATTGTTCGCTCAGCAAATCCTGGAAAACAGAGCCGCATACTCCTACAACTAGCAACCAACACCTACAACGCCTACAACAATTGGGGAGGCTCGAGTCTCTACGCCTATCATGGCCGATCTAAGCTTCAAGGCCATCGTGTCTCCTTTGATCGCCCATTGACCGGATTCTTCAGCAAATGGGAACTTCCCTTTATCGCCTGGGCCGAAGAAAATGGCTACCGACTCGACTACGCAGTCAATTCAGATTTGGAACACCGACCCGAGATTCTCAAGAACTACAATCTCTGTCTCTTATACACATCTCCGAGCCCACGAGACTAGGCATGATCTC
>OJGX01001025.1_pt1 | contig 12214 bp, 9 predicted proteins | sample 1594661 | NCBI WGS metagenome assembly OJGX01 (sample SAMN05416839, study PRJEB24817) | seawater metagenome | isolation source: Sea water | place: Canada:Atlantic | collected 2013-07 | reverse complement strand
CTATGGTGTTGTACCTGTTGAAAACTCAACTGAAGGCGTTATTACTCACACATTAGATACATTTTTGTCCTCTTCGCTGCGTATTTGTGGTGAAGTTGCACTAAGAATACATCACCATCTTCTTTCTAAAACGTCTAACTTGAAAGAAATAACAATAGTGTATTCTCACCAACAATCCCTAGGTCAATGTAGACAATGGTTGGCAACAAATATCCCGAAAGTCGAAGTGGTTGCTGTTAGTAGTAATGCTGAAGCAGCAAGATTGGCGTCTGAAACACCAACAGCCGCAGCAATAGCGGGTGAAATAGCGGCAGATATTTATCAGCTGAACAGATTGGCGAGCCATATTGAAGATGAAACGCATAACACCACGCGATTTTTAGTGATAGGTGAAAGGGAAGTGCCAGTTAGTGGTGAAGATAAAACTAGCATGTTGATATCTACTAAAAATGTCGCAGGTGCATTACAAGGTGTTCTTGCACCGTTTGCCTATGCAGGCATTAGTCTTAATAAAATCGAATCACGCCCTTCTCGCCAAGGTGCTTGGGAGTATGTTTTTTTTGTTGATATTGATGGGCATAAAGATGATGAAAATGTTTCAAAAGTTTTAAAAGAACTTGAGTCAAACGTAAATTTTCTGACAGTACTTGGATCGTATCCAAAGGCTGTTATCTAAATTTATGATGAAATGTTGATAGATTGATGCACGATAAAAAATATTTTGATGATTTAGTAATACCGTCCATTAAAGGATTAACCGCGTATATACCCGGTAAACCGATTGAGGAAGTAGAGCGAGGATTAGGCTTAAAAAACATCATTAAACTGGCTTCAAACGAAAACCCTAAGGGGCCGAGTAAACGTGTACTAAAAGCCATTGAAATGGCGAGTAAAGATATATCTCAATATCCGGATGGCAATGGTTTTTATTTAAAACAAGCGATAGCCAAGAAATACGCTATAACTGATGACATGATTACATTGGGGAATGGCTCAAATGATGTATTGGATATAATAGCGCGAGCATTTCTTGGTCCAAATCGAGAGGCAGTGTTTTCAGAGCATGCATTCGTTGTCTATTCAATCGCAACGCAATCAGTTAGTGCTGTTTCTAGAGTAGCCAAGGCTTGTTCACCTGATTCAGAGCAACCTTATGGGCATGATTTGGCAGCGATGCGTTGTTTAGTAAACGATAAAACCTCCGTTGTGTTTATAGCGAACCCAAACAATCCGACGGGTACTTGGTTAAGTGATGAAGAACTGGAAGGCTTCATAAATGGACTTCCACAACACGTTATTGTTGTACTTGATGAAGCGTATTGTGAATACAGCGAAACGTATGACGATAGTGCGAGTGTTAAGTGGGTTCAACGTTATCCTAATTTGATTGTGACTAGAACGTTCTCAAAAGCTTATGGTTTGGCAGGCTTAAGAGTTGGTTATTCCATTTGTCATTCAGGAATAGCCGGTTTATTAAACCGGGTTCGGCAACCCTTTAATGTGAATTCTTTGGCATTAGTTGCGGCAAAGATAGCATTGGCAGATGACGATTATTTGGTTGAAACGAGGGCGCTAAACGCCAAAGGTTTAAAACAACTAGAAGGTGGTTTTTCGGCGTTAAACTTAAATTATATCCCGTCAAAAGGTAATTTCATTACCGTAGATGTTGGGGGTGATGCTGTGCAAATTTACGAAAAATTATTGCATGAAGGCGTTATTGTTAGGCCAATATCTGGTTATGATTTGCCGAACCACTTAAGAGTATCTGTTGGTACAGCAGAACAAAACGAACTACTGCTGAAAGCGCTTAAAAAGGTATTAACCTGTGTTTAATAAAATGTGCATCATCGGCGTTGGTTTAATTGGAGGGTCCATTGCACGAGCCTCCCGAAAAAAAGGCCTATGTTCACAAATTGTTGGGGTAGGGCGAGATACAAAAAATCTAGAACGGGCTGTTGAGTTAGGTGTTATCAATAGCTATTCAACAGATATTACGTCAGCTGTTATTGGTGCAGATATTGTTGTTGTTTGCACGCCAGTAGGCTCCTTTGAACGTATATTTTCTGCTCTTAAGCAGGTATGGTCATCAGATTGTTTATATACAGATGTTGGCTCTACAAAAGAAAGCGTTGTTAAATCACTTGAGGCAGTATTCGGTGTAGTACCAGATAATTTTGTTTTGGCACACCCCATTGCGGGTTCTGAAAATAACGGTGTTGAAGCATCTATTGATACGTTATTTGATGGAAAGCGAACCATTATTACCCCCCTAGATAAGCAAACAAACTCAACGTTTAAAGAATCATGTTCTACTTGGTGGCAGGGGATGGGGGCTAGTGTTACGGAAATGACTGTTCAACATCATGATGAAGTATTGGCGGCAACAAGCCATCTTCCGCACGTTATTGCTTTTGCATTAGTTGAGCTACTAAAAAACAAAGAAGATGAAAAAGAAATTTTTAAATTCGCAGCTGGTGGATTCAAAGATTTTACACGTATAGCATCTAGTAACCCAGAAATGTGGGCAGATATATGCATGGCAAATTCTAAACAAATAGTTAAGTTACTTAATGAATATCAAAAGCTTAACGAGCATATCTCAAGTTTAATTGAGTCTTCTAATAAAGATGGTTTGTGTGAGTTGTTTGCATCAGCACAAGCGGCTCGCGAGAAATTTTTAACATTACAAAGTCGATCATAAAGAACGTATGAATACTTTTTTAACGAAAGCGAGTACAAGCTTGTCTGGAATATTTCGAGTGCCAGGCGACAAATCTATTTCCCATCGCTCAATAATGTTGGGTAGCTTGGCTGAAGGTGTTACAGAAGTCAGTGGTTTCTTAGAAGCTGAAGATGCGTTAGCCACACTAAAAGCATTCCAAAGTATGGGCGTGAATATTGAAAGATTCGGTGAAGGCCAAGTTCGTATTCACGGTGTGGGTATGAGAGGTTTAAAAGCACCAAATGAAGAACTGTACGTTGGCAACTCTGGCACCTCTATGCGGTTATTAGCAGGTTTGTTGGCCGGGCAACCGTTTGATTCTGTTTTAACAGGTGATGCCTCGTTGACTAGAAGGCCAATGAAACGTGTCCTAGACCCGCTTAAAGAAATGGGTGCAAACATTGGTAGTAATGAAAAAGGTACAGCACCCATAAAAATTAATGGCGTGGCATCTTTATCGCCAATAAATTACTTAATGCCGATGGGCAGCGCACAAGTTAAATCTTGTATATTGTTGGCTGGGTTGTACGCAGAAGGTAAAACAGAGGTAACAGAACCTGTTATTACTCGGGATCATACAGAACAAATGTTAAGAGGCTTCGGTTACCCTGTAGAACGGGTAGGTAATACAATTTCGTTAGAGGGTGGTGGAAAGCTTACGTCTACATCAATTGATGTGCCTGGAGATATTTCTTCAGCTGCTTTTTTAATGGTGGCAGCATCAATTACGCAAGGCTCAGATATCACCATAAACCATGTTGGCATTAACCCAACACGAACTGGTGTGATTGATATTTTACTGGCGATGGGCGCGAATATTAGTTTGATCAATGAACGTGTTATTGGTGGTGAAAAGGTCGCCGACATTCGCGTTAAATCAAGCCAATTAAAAGGCATCGATATACCAGAAGAATTCGTGGCATTAGCTATAGATGAATTTCCGGTTATTTTTGTTGCTGCAGCCTGTGCGAAAGGGAAGACGGTGTTAACAGGGGCAGAAGAGTTGCGTGTAAAAGAAAGTGATAGGATTCAAAGCATGGCAGAAGGCTTAGGCACTATTGGTGTTGATGCAAGAGCGACAGCCGATGGTATGGTGATTAATGGCGGAGTAATTCAAGGTGGCGTTGTTGAAAGTCATGATGACCACCGAATTGCAATGTCTTTTGCAGTAGCGGGTCTTGTGTCACAGAATGGCGTTCAAGTGAACAATTGTGAAAATGTAAACACATCGTTTCCTGGTTTTGTTGAATTGGTAACAGGATGCGGCTTTAACATTAAAGCAAAAGTTTAATGAAAGATATATCACCCGTTCTTACCATTGATGGTCCGAGTGGCTCTGGGAAAGGAACAATATCAAAATGCTTAGCTGAAAAGCTAGCATGGCACTATTTAGATAGTGGCGCCATATACCGAGCATTAGGCGTTGCAGTAACAACAGCTAACGTGGATCTGAATAAAGAGCAAGCGGTATGCGATCTAGCTAAAAATATTGACATTGAGTTTAAGCAAGACAACGTAAAGGAGTGGGTTGTAATACTTAACAACGTTGAAATACAAGATAAGTTGCAGAGTGAAGAAATAGGTGATGTCGCGTCTAAAATAGCGGTATATCCGGCGGTAAGAAAAGCCTTATTGGATAAGCAACGGGACTTTAATGTATCCCCAGGGTTAGTAGCTGATGGTCGTGATATGGGCAGCACCGTGTTTCCAAATGCCAAATACAAGGTATTTTTAACTGCAGATGCACAAACGCGAGGCAAAAGGCGCTATAAGCAGTTGATTGAGAAAGGAATTAATGCTAACCTTCGCACCGTTATTGAAGATATTGAACAAAGAGATGAGCGAGATAAAACCCGCTCAGCTTCACCGTTAATAATTCCAGATGATGCGTTGGTTATAGACTCATCAAATCTTGAAATAAATGATGTTGTAAATCGTATAGTCAATTATATAAATAACTAAACTAAATATAGGTGATTTGGGCTGCAAAGGCTTAAATCTTTTTTTAACTTAACCTTTTCATATTCAGCTCTAGCCTGATAGAAAAGAAACATAAAGAGAATATCATGAGCGAAAATTTCGCAGAATTATTTGAAGAAAGCATTAAAGCAGCAGAGTTAACTCCCGGCACGTTAATTACAGGTCAGGTAGTAGATATTAATAACGACTCTGTTATTGTAAATGCGGGTCTAAAGTCTGAAGGCAATGTTCCTCGTTGGCAGTTTGTTAATGCAAAAGGCGAACTAGAAGTAGAAATTGGCGATGAAGTAGAAGTTGTATTAGACATGGTCGAAGATGGTCTAGGTGCAACATTACTTTCTAGAGACAAAGCTAAAAAAGCAGCTGCTTGGCGCACGCTAGAAAAAGCAGAGCAAGAAAAAGCAACGGTTATTGGTGTAATTACTGGAAAAGTTCGTGGTGGCTTCACTGTTGAAGTTGGCGGCTTAAGTGGTTTCTTACCAGGTTCATTGGTTGACGTTAGACCATTAAGAGATACAACTTTCTTAGAAGGTAAAGACCTAGAATTCAAAGTTATCAAGCTAGATGAAAAACGTAACAATGTTGTTGTTTCTCGTCGTGCGGTATTAGAAACAGAATACAGTGCTGAGCGTGAAGCATTGTTAGAAAACCTTAAAGAAGGTGCAATACTTAAAGGTATTGTTAAAAACCTTACTGACTACGGCGCATTTATCGATTTAGGTGGTGTGGATGGTTTGTTACATATTACTGACATGGCATGGAAACGCGTTAAGCATCCGTCAGAAGTAATTGAAATTGGCCAAGAGCTAGAAGTAACTGTTTTACGTTATGACCCAGAGAAGAAACGTGTTTCTTTAGGTATGAAACAGCTAGGTGAAGATCCTTGGGTAAATATCCTACAGCGTTACCCTGTTCAATCTAGATTGAATGGTACGGTGACTAATCTAACTGATTACGGTTGTTTCATTGAAATTGAAGAAGGTATTGAAGGCCTAGTTCATGTATCTGAAATGGATTGGACTAACAAAAACGTTAATCCATCTAAAGTAGTTTCTTTAGGTGATGAAGTAGAAGTGATGGTATTAGAAATTGATGATACTCGTCGTCGTATTTCTTTAGGCATGAAACAGTGTAAAGGTAACCCTTGGGAAGACTTCTCAGCTATTCACAAAAAAGGTGACAAGCTTAAAGGTGTTATTAAGTCTATTACTGACTTTGGTATCTTTATTGGCCTTGATGGCGATATTGATGGGCTGGTTCATTTGTCTGATATTTCTTGGGACGATAAAGGTGAAGAAGAACTTCTTAACTACAAGAAAGGTATGGAACTAGAAACAGTTATTCTTGCAATTGACCCAGATCGTGAACGTATTTCATTGGGTATTAAGCAATTAGATCAAGACCCATTCCAAGAGTTTTTAGGCAATAATGATAAGAATAGTATTGTTAAAGGTACTGTTAAAGAAGTAGATGCTAAAGGCGCGGTTATTTTATTAGCAGATGGTATTGAAGGATATTTACGAGCTTCTGAACTACAAACAGACCGTGTGGATGACGCAAGAAATCTATTGAATGAAGGTGATGAAATAGAAGCTAAGTTTATTGGTATAGATCGTAAAAATAAAACACTTAATTTGTCTATTAAAGCAAAAGATGTTGATGAAGAGAAAGCTGTTGTTAGTGATTACTCTGCGAAAAATGCAAGTGCACCAACATTAGGCGATATTTTTAAAAACTCAATGGATAAATAAAGCTAAGTTAGACGAGGGGATAAAGCCCCTCGTCTCTTTATAAGGAACGATACGTGACAAAATCGGAATTAATAGAAAAATTAGCAGAGCAGCAATTACACTTACCACATAAAGACGTGGAGTTAGCTGTTAAATGTGTGTTAGAAAAAATGAGCAGAGCACTTTCATCGGGTGATAGAATTGAAATTAGAGGCTTTGGTAGTTTTTCATTGCATTATAGGCCACCGAGAGTAGGGAGAAACCCTAAGAATGGGGAGGCTGTAGCACTATCGGGTAAATATGTTCCACACTTCAAGCCTGGAAAAGAATTAAGAACCAGGGTTGATGATTCTAAAGAGAAATATAAAATAAAGTTTTAAGAAAAGCCCCTTTAGGGGCTTTTTTCATATAAGAATATAAAGTAACCTGTTAATCTACCGATTGATTTTTTATTGCACTTGATAAACATTAAATTATGAAATTTATATATCTATTACACTTCATTGTATTTCTAGCATTAGGGTTCGTATTGTCTGTATCAAACTCAGCTCCCATTAATATAAATTATTATTACGGTTGGTTGGAAATGCCTTTATCTTTTGCATTGCTTACGACGTTGGTTATTGGGGTATTGCTTGGGTTAACGGTGGGGTTCTTTAAAAACTTAACGTTACGTAGAAAAATATCAACGTTATCTAAACAAGCTTCAATCATAAATAAAGAAGTCACTAACCTTAGGACATTCCCTGTTAATTCTTCGAATTAATGGTTGAATTAGCCCTCGCATTACTTCCAGTAGCAGCTGCTACAGGTTGGTATGTGGCGCATAAACACTATAAAAATAGTACCAAGCATTCTACTTTAGATCATTCAACATACTTTCAAGGTCTAAACCACCTGATTAACGAACAATCAGATAAAGCCGTCGATGTATTCGTTAACCTTCTTGAAATTGATAGTGAAACAATTGAAGTGCATCTTGCATTGGGAACATTGTTTCGAAAGCGCGGTGAAGTAGAAAAGGCTATCCGACTCCATCAAAATTTAATGGCTCGTCCTGAATTAGGGCATGTTGTTCGCTTGGGCGTTTTAAATGAACTGGGTATGGACTACATGCATGCAGGTTTGTTAGATAGAGCAGAATCTTTGTTCCTCGAATTAGAACAGCATCCAGAGCACCGCTTAAATGTTACTAAGCAACTTCTTTCTATCTATCAACAAGAGAAAGAATGGCTTAAAGCCATTAATTATGCCCGGAAACTACAATCTTTAGACTCACCCCCTCAACATGTTTTATTGGCTCATTTACATTGTGAATTAGCGCTTATGTTGATTAATTCGCATGATGCCAAAGAAGCAAAGTCTAATTTAAAAAAAGCGTTAAAGTATGACCAGTTATGTGTTCGCTCTAATTTAATCAATGCTGAAATTGAACTAGTTAATAAAAAATATAAGGTGGCGTTGGAATACTTAATGTCCATTAAGCAGCAGAATAATAATTTCGTCCCGGTGTTTTTAGAAATGTTTATATTGTGTTTTAACCAACTCAAAAAACAGAATGAGAAGCTTCAGTTCTTAGCGATAGTTGAGTCAGAAATTAACTCGGACTTATTGACCAATGCATTTGTGTTGGCGTTAAGTGAGCAAAAGGGCAATGAGAATGCGGTTGTATTCCTAAAAAATAAATTGTCTGAAAGCCCCCGTTTGAGCGATATAACCAAACTTTCATCAATGCTTGTTGATAAAAGAGGTGACTTAGAAATTAAAACTTTATCTGATGCACTAAATGCTCTTTACCATCAGCGTCTCCACTTTCTTTGCAACAGATGCGGGTTTGATTCGGAAAAATTAAACTGGATGTGTCCAAGTTGTAAACACTGGGGTACGATTACCCCAGTGAACAATTAACAGTTTTTATTAGCGTTGAATTGTATGTTCGTATTGTTACTTTAATCAATTAAAATTGATCTGCATCTAATGCCATCAAACTTGTTGAACCCGCCATTATTGTAGAAAGAAGCGAGCTCGTTTGGGGCAATACTTTTTGCATAAAGAACAATCCGGTTTTTATTTTATTATTATAAAAAGTCTCTGTCATATTGCCTGTTTTAGCATGAGCTTGTTCTGCCATCTGCGCCCACATATATGCCATTGCTACAAGTCCCATAAGACGCAAATAATCAGTTGAAGCCGCTCCAGCTTCATCTGGGTTTGATAAACCTTTTTGAGCAATAAATAAGGTGGCATTTTGTAGTCTGCCAAAAGATTTAGCTAGTGGTAAAACAAAAGGCGCTAACTCTGGGTTGCTTTGGTTTTTTTCAATGAAATTTGAGACAGGGTGAAAAAAGTGCCTTAATGACCGGCCAAGATGTGTTGGTAATTTCCTACCTACTAGGTCAAGTGCTTGAATGCCATTTGCACCTTCATATAATTGACAAATACGTGCATCACGAAGGTACTGTTCTACTCCGTTTTCCCTAATATATCCATGTCCACCATATACCTGAATGCCAAGACTAGTTACTTCTTCACCAATATCGGTTAAAAAAGCTTTTAAAACGGGGGTCAGTAATGAAATCAGCTCATCTGCTTCTTTTCGGACGTGTTTATCGCTTGCATGGTGAGATATATCTAATTGCAAAGATAACCATGTGCTTAAGGCTCGTGAGCCCTCAGTATAGGACTTCATTGTCATTAACATACGCCTGATGTCGGGATGTACAATTAAAGAGTCAGCAGGCTTGTCAGGCTGTTTCGTTCCTGTTATTGAGCGCCCTTGTAAACGTTCTTTTGCGTAATCAACGGCACTTGAATAGGAGGCATGGGCCAGTGCTAACCCTTGTATGCCAACATGGATACGCGCACTGTTCATCATCACAAACATCGCTTTCATGCCTTTGTTCAAATCGCCAATTAAGTAGCCGGTTGAATTCTCGAACTCCATCGCACAAGTGGCTGATGCTTTGATGCCCATTTTATGTTCTATACCGCTGCAGACAACATTATTATCTGAACCTAGAGAACCGTCTTTATTAAGGTTTATTTTAGGAACTAAAAACAAACTGATACCTTTTATACCTTCAGGCGCCCCAGGTGTTCTTGCTAATACAAGGTGTATGATGTTTTCGGTTAAGTCGTGTTCACCTGCAGAAATAAAAATTTTACTGCCGGTTATTTGATAACTACCATCTTCTTGAGGGATTGCATTGCTACGGATTAATCCTAAGTCAGTACCGCATTGTGGTTCAGTCAAACACATGGTGCCGCTCCATTTACCAGACACCATATTGGGTAAATATTGTTGCTTAAGTTCTTCAGCACCAAACTTATGAATAGCGTTATAGGCGCCAATCGTTAATCCCATGTAAATACTAAAAGATATATTGCCTGAGACAACCATTTCGTCGACTGAGTTGGCAATGTAGTGGGGTAGGCCTTGTCCGCCGAATTCAGGATCACAGGTGAAACTTCCCCAGCCACCGCTGGTCATTTCTTTATAAGCTTCCTTAAAACCGTCTGGGGTTGTTACAGCACCATCAATTAAAGTACAGCCTTGTTCATCGCCTGTACGGTTTAGGGGGAAAAGTAAATTCGCAGTAATATTAGCCGCTTCATCGTATATGGCATCCGTTAAATCAGGTGTCATATCTGAGAACGTTGGAACATCACTGAGTTTAGAGGTGTCTATAAACTCATTAGTGAGGTACTTTATATCTTCAAGGGGGGCTTTAAATAGTGCCATAATTAATTCCTTAATGGTTTGCCAGTTTCAAGCATGTGTTGAACACGGTCTAATGTACTGTTTTGTTTAATCAGTGCCATAAAAGCTTTGCGTTCAAGTGTTAGGAGGTCGTCTTCTGAATGAAGTTCTGCAATATCAGTATCATCACCGCTTAAAATAAGCGCAAGCTGATCAGCAATAACACCGTCGTATTCTGTGGCTTTTCCAGACTGTACAAAACCAGTGACAGCCAAATTGAGAGCAGTTCGTGCTGTTGCTCCTGGTAGCGAGATTTCCGGCGTTTCTGGTGTGTGGTAATCCATTGAAAGTTCTAACGCTTTTGTTTTAGCATCGAATAGCAAGCGTTCACGGTTCATCGTAATACCGTCAGTAGCAGCCATAAATAAGTGGCCTTTTGCCTCAGCGGCAGACGTCGAAACAGTTGCAGTACTTATCAGCTCAAAGGCTTTGCTTATTGCTGGCATAGGGCCTTGAGGGCGCTTTCTATTTGTCATCCACCGTGTCAGCATTTCTTTACTACCACCCCAGCCAGGAATTAAACCAACGCCTACCTCAACTAGGCCGATATAAGATTCAGCATGGGCCTGAATTGCATCACAATGTAGCAAGCTTTCGCAACCGCCGCCAAGTGCCATGCCAGAAGGAGCGCCAACAACAGGGAAGGGGGCATGTTTGAGTGCTTTGTATGTATCCTGTCCCGATTTCACCATGTCTTCTATTTGTGGCCATGCAGCGACATTGGCTGCAAATAACGCTAAACCAATATTTGCTCCGACAGAGTAATTTTCGGCTTCGTTATATAGAACAAGCGCTTTGTAATTGTTTGGAATAATCTTAATGGCTTTGCCGACCATGGTGAGTATGTCAGGGTCGATAGAATTCATTTTGCTGTGAAACTCTAAACAAAGTACACCGTCACCAATGTCCCATAAGCTAGCGGATGCATTGCTTTTAACGGGTTGTTGGTTGCGTTTAATGTCTTCTAGTAAGATGACACCATCACCACGTAGTAATGTTTCATACTCGCCATTTAAGTTTAAGCATTGACGTTGATTATCCTTAAACCGGTAAAAACTTTTACCCTTAGCAGAAGCTAGAAGAGGAGGAATAGTTATATTATCAGCTTCCAGTTTTTCAACAAACCAGTCGACGCCTAATTTATCAATCAGTTCAAAGGGGCCATATTTCCAGTTGTAGCCAAGTTTCATGGCGCGGTCAATTGCTTCAATATTGTTGCCTATTTCTGGAATTAGGCCGGCAGAATATGTCAGTGTTTTTGCTAATACAGACCAAGCAAATTGACCGCCTTTGTCATCAAAACTAACCAGCTTTCGCAAATCTTTAGCAATGGCTGGTTTTAATGATTTTAAACGAGCTTTTTGGCTGGTTGCATAGTCGCCAGTTGTTAGATTAACGGACTCCTTGATTTTTTTACCGCTGCTTTTGTTTAATCGATAAAAGCCACCTTTACCTTTACGTCCGGTATAACCTGCTTTAATCATGTTGGTAACAACATCAGGCATAACGGCTTGCTCGTGGAAGGCGTCGGACTTGGGTAATGAATGAACCATGGACGCTAATATATGTGGCATTAAATCAATACCAACCAAATCCATTAGGCCAAAGACACCTGTTTTGGGAATGCCCATCGGTCTGCCGCAAATAGCATCTGCTTCGTCGACTGTTAGCCCAAGACGGAGTGTTTCTAGCATGGCTGTTTGCATCCAATAAGCGCCAATTCGGTTAGCAATAAAACCTGGGGTGTCATTACAATTAACAATACCTTTGCCAAGTTCAAGATCGCAAAAGTCTGCGATTGAATCGACGGCATCTTGTCGAGTATTAGGGCCTTGAACAACCTCTAATAAGCGCATATAACGAGGTGGGTTAAAAAAGTGAGTAATGAGAAAGTCTTGACTAAATTCTTTTGATAGGCCAGCGGTTAAATCGGCCAATGGTAAAGTTGATGTATTGGAAGAAACGATACTGCCGGGTTTACGAACAGCATCAATCTTTTTGTACAAGGACTGTTTTATATCT
>OJGX01001018.1_pt1 | contig 12237 bp, 15 predicted proteins | sample 1594661 | NCBI WGS metagenome assembly OJGX01 (sample SAMN05416839, study PRJEB24817) | seawater metagenome | isolation source: Sea water | place: Canada:Atlantic | collected 2013-07 | reverse complement strand
CTACACGTAAGGAGTCGTCGGCAGCGTCAGATGTGTATAAGAGACAGGCCTTGAGCCGGTCCTTCCGCCCCTTCTCCTGTCGTTTGCGGTCTACCTTCTGACGCACCTTCTGGTGATGCGGCCCGCGTTCAAAGACTCCGGGGCGTTCCTCGGCAGGACTAGAGCCAGCCTCCTTACCAGGCCGAGAAGCTGGGTCCTGGACATCCAAGGGCGAATCACCTAGAGGCGCCCCAGGATCCGCAGACGCCAATGGCGCCTCAGGCGTCTGATCCACCTCAGCCAAATCAGCCTCCTCCTCCGGCGAGAGCGGCGCCTCCTGCAACAAACGTTCAAAGCGAGTCTGATCCAACCAAGCAGGCGGCTCCGCTGCCCGTGTCAGACCAGGAAGCCCAGCGAAAACCAAGGACAACAAGCCCCAACGCAAGCAACTCCCCATCCAATCAGAAAAGCCGACACCCCACCCAAGAAATACCTGGCCAAACAAAGACACACGTTCCTCCCTTTTCATAACGCGAGCCCCTCTAGCTAGCAGAATGCCAACAGCCCCTTTAGAACAAACTCAAGGAAACCAGAAAGAGATCAATTTTGCCTCGCACTAATCACAACCCAATACACCCCAAATACTTACGACCATATAGAGCCAGTAAACTTTTTTAGAAATATTTACTAACCTCCATTACTTCTTTTACTAAACACTCAAAAACTAAAACTACTAGCGTGCTGCTAGCTTCAACCAGGGCGCTAGTAGGTTTTTCATAAATCCGCCCTACTACCCCCGTAAAAAGACAAACCCCAAAACTAGCCACACCCAGCCTTGAGAAAAGAAGCACCCTGACCAAGCATTTCCTCCGCATACTGGATTGCTTCCAAGAAACTTGAGGGACAGGCTCCAATCTCAGGCAAAGGAATCATGATCAATCGATCTGTGAATGAAGAATAAGGTGAAGAATAAGGGACAGGTTAAGAACGAGGGATAGGCCCCAATGATGCCTTTCAAGTAAACTAATAGAAACCCGACTTATCACCCTGTAAAGAGACCAGCCAGGCAAAGCACGACGGAAATTGCAATCTGAGATACTTCGTAATCTCTAATTCTTTGCGCGAAAATTCCCTTGTTATTGAAACCACGCAAAGTCAGGAGTTCGACCGCGTGAGCCTTACCTCGCTTCCGGTCATCTTGAGTAAGGAAGAACGCAGGCTCAGGAGCCGAAGACTACAGAGCACAGGGCCCTTGTCCCCGGAATCGATTCGAGGCGCAAAGATTACAATACTTGCCGCGCCAAGAACGATTCCCTCTAATAACAACCAAGCCGGTTCCTCAGCGTTTTGAGTGGATACTTAAAGAGAGTCATGGCTCTCGACCGCTGACAGCTGTGCTAGGTGAACGCCAAAAAGATCGGATGGGGTTACGGGGATTGCACCCCGTAACCCTTCCACACCGCCGGATGCGGATCTGCATCCGGCGGTTGAACCCAGCCAAGGCCATCTCTTTGCCTTAACGAAGACTCACCGCACGGTAAGCCTTCATTAGGCACCTTTGTCATTTCCTTCCGCGGCCGTCCTTGACAGGGGCCCCATCCCTTTCCTCTCTTCTCCCATCCAGGGAATCTTTCCGAAGAAACCCGCCGAATGTTTGCCCGCCGGTATCGGATCCCTTTTCGCCAGGCTCGATCCAAGGTGGAAATCGGTTGACCTCTATTGGTTCTTCGGCTCTTCGCCCCAGCCATCTTTCGATGGCCATTCTCACTACTATGGCCTCTGCTGACTCCTCAATCACTCTCATGACTGAGACCTCCCCGGGTAAGGTGCATGAACTTTCGCCCCGTAGGGTCAGGCTCTATTTGATATGGCTTTCGGTGATATTCGGATTTCGCATTTGCCGGCATGCTCATCGCCCCCCCTGCCTCGTTGCCTGTTCTTGTTCCTACTTCGTGCCTTTGATCCAGACTGCTTCCAGCTCGCTCCCATCACAGTCGCGGACTTGTCCTTCTCTACGGTTGCTGTCAAAGCTCCCGTTCATCTCGGTTCATATGATTCGTTCATGCCCATGCCGGGCACAAGGGCTGAGGCGTCTCTATTCTGATCCCTAATGGGGGGAAACTGCGGCAAGATGCCGCAGCCACTTTGAGAAGGGCTGCGCTCGAAGCTACCCCTTTCCACTGATTTCGTGGAAGAACCCCGTTTTTATTAGTATCTCATTCATTCACTTGGACTTGGCCAGCTGCTTGCGCAGCAGTTTAATCTCCGTTGACATCACCTTTGGGCACTGAGTCCCCGCTGGCTTGCTAGCCTCAAGTTCGTCAAAGTGATCCCGCTTCCACCGGTATAACAGGTTCTGTGGCACTCCTAGTTGATCCGATACCTCCTTTGCGCTCAAACCGTCGATGATCAGCAGCCTCGCTTCCTCTTGCTTATATTCTGTCGTAAACCGTCGCCTCTTAATTTCTGAATCCTCTCTCCTAGAGAATCCCGTGTCCACTTTTGTCACTACTGATCAGCTCGCCTATTTTTCCGGGGTGGGATTCATTCCTATATCCGGGCCCTCAATATTCTTGTAAGCTCACTTTTTAAGGGCTATTCAACCCTTTCCGATCAATCCATGATCACAATCTCATCGTTAAAACGACTGGCACTGAGATGCTGGTGCTCACGACAGATTGCTACAGCCCTTTGCCTAGCGCTAGTCAGCGGGGCGGTAGGAACGCAGAGCGGAGCTGCGAAATCCTTCTTTGATCTTCCCGGCGGTTACATTGTAGATAAATGGAACGTCGAAGACGGTATCCCAGGAACTCAGATTCTCAGCATTGCACAGTCCTCTGACGGACATATATGGCTTGGCACGTACTATGGACTTGCGCGATTCGATGGCCAAAAATTCGTTGTTTTCGACCCAATCAATCACGATTTACCTCGGGGAGCAATTTTTCATATTACGTTTGGCCCCAAGGGGAGGATGTGGCTCAGCCAGGGCAAGGAACTCGTGTCTTATCAAAGCGGCAAATTCACCCGGTATCCAGATCTTCTCAGCGATCCAAACGCATCTACTCTGCAACTTCACCTCGTAACAGCGGACGGCAGGGTCCTCTACTCGGATACCCAACGAGCAGCGAAGCGACAACAAGTTCTACTCTTTAACCCGGAAGATTCAACCAAGACGGAACTGTCCGGCATCACGCAGAACCAAGTATTTTCAGAATTCAGTGCTGCAAGGTCCAGCGATCAAACAGTTTGGTGGGCCTATGGCAATCGACTTGGCAGTCTGAAGGAAGAACAAGTCACGATCCGCCATCGTTTCAACGAAGGGAGCCGCGTTTCTATCTGCAGTGATAACAAAGGGATGGAAGACATCTGGCTCCTGGTAGATGGAGAAGTGATGAGACACGATAGGCATAGACTTATCACCAACGAGATTCCAAACGATGTCCATCAAATTCTTTCGGGAGGCGAAAACTCGCTCTGGATTCAGCGAAGAAGGAACCGCTATGAAAAGTTCAGCAAAGACATCGACAATCGGTACGCCCGCACAAGGGCCTTCACGATCTCAGGTGGCAAATCAATCATCGATTCTGAAGGCACTTTCTGGTTGGCTGGAGGGATTGGCAGCCAAGGATTGTCGCGCGTCCGCCAGCGAAAATTCCACAACCTAAGCACAGCCGGCACCATGATCCGTAGGGTGCTTTCGATCGCTGAGACGGAACAACAAGAGCTTCTGCTCGGATCCAGTACCGGTCTCTATCGAATTCCGTTCGAACAAACGTTTTCGGACACCCCACTCCAACCTGAAAAGATTCAGCCCGGAAACATCTGGGCCCTGGCAATCGAGCGAGAAGAAGAGATATTCGGAGGAATCTATCAAAACAACCTAAAAGCCACGAACCATCTTAACCAACCAAAGACGTTCAAACTCACGCGCAACACCGTCGAACCCATTCACGGATTCGGGCGTCGTTCCGGTCGTCGAATCGTCGCTCTTTGCCACGACCATCAAAATCGAACCTGGATTGGAAGCAGTGATGCCGGTCTCGCCTGTGTTAATCAGGAACAGGTGATCCAGTTTGACAACTATGAGAATCAACCAGGAACTCGCATCTTGAGTCTCGCCTGCGATCTCAGCGGAGCGGTTTGGATCGGAACAGGGAACGAGGGCATTTTTCGTTTTCAAAACGATCGTTTTGAACACCTATCACGCGAGAAGGCCCTGAGCGCTACAAATATCCGCGCGATTCACGTGGGTCTAAGCGGAATCGTTTGGTTTGGTACCGGGGGACATGGAATCTACCGATATCAGGATGGCGTCTTCAACAATTTCACGACAGCACACGGATTACCCGTCAATGAGATCAGCACACTGATCGAGGACGGTCTGGGTTACCTGTGGTTTGGCTCCTATAACGGCATTCATCGGGTCTCACTGGACAGTATGGACCGGGTTTCCCAGGGACAGACCAAACATCTTTTTGCCAACTCATTCTCCTTGGAAGATGGACTCACCACACTGCAGTGCACTTCTGGACACCCAGCAAGCTTCAGGTCACGGGACGGGAGGCTCTGGTTCGGCAATGTGGCTGGGATCAACTACATCGACCCGAACTCGCTCCCGGTAAACGAAACACCACCCAATGTCCATCTGACCGAGATTCATTTGGACGGACAAGTCTACGACCTCTCTCAAGTCGAAGAGAATGAAACATTCACCATTCCGGCTCAAACCTCCCGAGTAGAAATCCATTTTACCGGAATCAACTTCACGGCTCCAAATGAAGTTCGGTTTCGCTATCAGCTAGGCGGAGCAGGAACAGTTTGGAACGAACTTGGAACACAACGGTCCGTCGTCTTTCTCGATCTCGCACAAGGCCCCCTCGAATTTCGGGTGACCGCAGCCAATCAAGGAGACGTCTGGAACGAAGAGGGAGTGTCGCTGAAGCTACAGGTCGAAGGCCCGATTTGGCAAACGACCTGGTTCCGCAGTTTAAGTGCCGTTCTTGCAATCGCCCTGCTCGTCGGCAGTTTTTACCTTCGATTCCAGCGACTGAAACAAAAACAAGCGCTGAAGGAGCGGTTCACTCGAGAGATCCTCAAAGCCCAGGAATCAGACCGTATGCGCATAGCCAGAGAGCTGCACGATAGTTTGGAACAGAACCTCCTCGTCGTCAAAAACCGGGCATCATTCACGCTACAGTCGAATCCGAGTCAGGAAAAAATGGCCACCGCCCTCACAGAGATCTCGGAGATCAGCTCTGAATCCATCCATGAAGTACGACAAATCGCCAACGATCTCCGCCCCTACCAGATCGACCGACTCGGGCTCTCAAAAGCCATGCAATCCATGCTCAACCAGATTGCCAGCTCAACCGACCTTACCATTGAGCATGAGATTGAACCCATGCCTGAGGGCCTATCACAGGAATTGAAAATCAATCTCTATCGCATCCTCCAAGAGGCATTAAACAATATCCTCAAACACGCCGACGCAAACTTGGTTACCGTGAGCCTCGTAGCGAACGAACGCACACTCTCCCTACGCATCAAAGACAACGGAATCGGGTTTGATTTCGAAAAAGAACAGCACAATAAGAACCAAGGATTCGGAATTGGCGGCATCCGAGAGAGGGTTGCCATTCTCAAAGGTGCTTGTTCCCTAAAATCGAGCCCCGGATTTGGTACTGAGTGGACAATCCGAGTTCACCACGCCCAATCGTAACCAGCCGCCCTCTCCCGCTCCCTCTCACGATCAATATCCCGCACGAACTCAACTCTTCTCGGATTAGATACACTTCCCCTGCCCTATAATCGAAGAGAAGAAACGAGAGTAGCAGGCAACACCGACACACCCCCTTCATTCTTGCCTCTCAACAAACGGAGTTTGATTACCTCCAAAACCTATTCGTTCAAATCGTTAGTCGAGAACTAGGGACAGGCCCCAACGGCGCACATATCAACGCATTCATCATTATTGCAAAGGCACCATTCACTTCAATATGGACGGTTTTCCCGCCTTCATAGCCAGACCACTTTCCGCACCTCTCCGCAAGAAACAGCTCTGAAACCTATCAAGGTTCTCGCTCACGCCACTGAACGAAAGATATCGCTGCTTGCCCCAAAGCTAGTAGAGTCTACTAGCGCCTACGAGAGTCCAATAAATCGAAGAATCATTCTCCGCGATTCTCTTATCAAAAGTTTTCTGGTCCCAAAAAACAGTCGTGCTTCCCAAGAAACATTCACCGAGCGGGTTATCAAAAAACTCAACTGAACTGAGGCAATAGCGATCCACCAGCTCACTCCTACTCCACATTAAACCACCACCACAAACTACTCCAAATCAACAACTAAGGAAAACACCATCGAAAGTCCTACCGAAAATCCCAGGAGGAGGATATGCTCTGAAGATCTCCAGGTGGCCTCGTTCTCGCCCGGGAGGCAATCCTGAACAAACGGCCCTCTTACTCACCGATCTTAAACGGCTTTGATAACAATCGGTACGAATCTTTCTTTTCGGGTATTCGCCGCGTTTGATTACCAGTCCGCGCAAGCGGCTAAATACGGATACTCAAGAGTATGGAAAGCCAGAAAAGCAAAGTCTTTCAGAAATCAATCATCGACACCGTGGGGCGCAAAGTCTTTCTAGCTCTTTCAATCGGCACCTGCGGCACCTACTTCGGCCTCTCGAGATCGTCGGATCTTGTCAGCGTTTTCCTCACACACCTCATCTAAACCTTACTTAGCCCTAAAATATAAAACCGCACTCGATCAGCATGGCACCGCAACCCGCTAGCAACGGGTTCACTCTCATAGAGCTGCTTACCGTCATCGCAATCATTGCCATCTTGACGGGAATGTTGCTACCAAGCCTGACAAAGGTCAGAGCACGAAGCTATCGAATCCACTGTTCCAACAATCTTCGTCAACTGGCCCTCGCCACGAGACTATACGCGGACAACAATCAAGAACGGTATCCAGTCTTGAGAAGCACCACACCCCATCAAACAAATCATTTCCGACAGACGATCAGCCCCTACGTTGACCATAACACTGCCCTCTTCCATTGTCGCGCCGATAGCCGCCCACTCACAGCGACGCACTCATCCTACCGCTGGAACCAGAGAATGAACGGTCGACTCATCGATAGCGATCGTCGGCAGCCCCAAGCAGCAGAGCCCTTGATCTCGGATGAAGAGCCGTGGCATCAGGGGATCCAAAACGTCGTGTTCGCCGATGCCCACGTTGAACAATCAAAACCAAAGTAAACTCCGGCCTCGAAACGTACAACACGAAGACATCAGGATGAAAAACAATGGATATACCACCTCAAGTCAGCGAGATCTCCGGACGTTTTACAATCAACCTCTCGCCCACATCGGATAGTGCCAATGATCACGGGATGAGTTACCAGAGCACCCAGCACAACACCCAGGGCTTCGCACTCATGGAGCTCTTAGTCGCCGTAGCAATCATCGCCATTCTCGCGTCACTAGCGGTCGCAGGCATCGCTCAATCCCGTTCAAAGGCCCGAACAATCGCCTGCGAAAACAATTTCCATCAAATGATCTTAGCCTGGGAACTCTATAATGGAGACAACCAAGAGCGCCTGGTTTCGAATGTCCATCTAGATCTCACAACGGGCTGGGTCCGTGGATCGGTGAGAGGTCTCGGGGCAACCAATCTTCTCAACCTCATCGATCACAGACAAGCGCTATTTGCACCCTACATCGATGTCGCTTCCGTGTATCACTGCCCTGCGGATGAAAGCCTGGAGACCATCAACAATATCGACTATCTAAGACTCCGTAGCGTTTCCATGAACCAGGCGATGGGCTATGAAAGCTACGCCGTTTGGTTGCCTTCAAAAGCCCTCGCCCGCCCCGGGCAGCAGGCTTTCAAGACCTATCGATTTTCAACGGACATCCAGGAACCATCAGATCGCTTCATATTCATTGATGAAAGTGAGATCACGATTAACGACCCTGCCTTTGCCGTGGAGATGCCTCAGAAAGATCAACCGGCCCGTTGGGTAGATGTCCCAGCGACGCGTCACGGCAGCAGAGGGGTGCTTGCCTTCGCCGACGGACACATCGAGGCCCACAAGTGGACCGACCGTAGAACGCCAAACGACCACTACAATCGAGATTCCGAAGGCAACGAGGACTGGCAGTGGCTAGCGAAGAGAACCTCCCAACAAATCTCGAGGCCCTAAGAAACAGCATTGCTTTGGCAGCCGCCCAACGAAGCAGGGCCCACGAAAAACTCATCAGAAGAAAATCATGAAAGTCTCCGCCGCTAATACCCGCGCAACAACTAGAGATTGAATCTCGGTAACGTCGAAACAAGCACACCAAAATCGAAGAATCTTTCTAAACCTAGGACTCTTGACAAGAACGCCTCGGCTAGAAATGACGCCCTTGGAGAGAATGTTCAGAAAATGTCTAAGAAACCCGGATCATAGGTTTCAAGGTTGCTGATTTGAATTCCAAACTCGAAAGGGAGAAAATCTTCACCATCCCATCCCATCCCATCCCATCCACATAGTATTGTATCATCGGAGATGTTTACGACCGACAAAGGGTGCCCACTCGGTACTATGAAGGCGATCCACCGGGATATGCCCCATCGAAAGTATGAGGCTCGCCAGCCACCGGCGGCAAAGACCTCAGAAGGCGAATCTACTCTACCATCTCTCGCGTCTGTTCTGTAAAAGCGCAAACAGCCAAGGAAATTAGAAGTTAAAGAAGAACAAAATCAAACGCGACAGATGAAACCCACCCCTACTTGTCACGAGCCTCTTCCAACTCAAGCAAGATTCGTCCTTGATGGAAGACGGTGACATGACGGGAAGAGCTGGAAACAACAATAGAGACCGAATTCGTCACGGCCGTTATCGAAGCTGCCGCACGATGCCGTGCCCCCAAACCCGATCTTAGTTTGATCCGGCTCGACGAAGCGTCAAGATAGGTTCCAGCAGAAATAAACTTACCCGTTCGACTGACCACAAAGGCCCCATCCAATGCTGCGAACTCTCGAATTGTGTCCACCATATTCGGAGCCTGAACGTCCCTTCGATTTGGACGGTGCCCGGCAAAGGGATTTAGCACGAGTTGCCGTAAGTGTGGGCGCAGTTCACTCTGGCTCCCTAGAACAAAGGCCGTTCCCACGGGACGTCCTTCGCGCCCTTCGGCAGCGATTCTGAGTGCAATATCAATCAAACGAGCAAAGGTCTTGGTCGCTAGCAACGGAACCCGGCCATCAAATTTCACGCTCTCTAACCACGGAAAGTCACGCTTCGGATTAGCAATGAGAATCGTATCCAGACGTTCTGAACCAGCGACTCCACACACACAAAGCACGGTCTCTTCGATCTCAAGAAACCCATTAAAGATTGCTAGAAACAGACCGATTTTAATCTGACTCATCCGAGACAAGCCCGTATCAGGGATTTGTAGTTGTTTCTGTTCGGCTGATATATCGGCCGGCAAGTCGAACTCTTCTTTACGAACAAGCCAAATCAATCGCTGCGTCAGCTCCATCTTTTGAATGAGCCGAACATCACTCATTTCGTCTGCTTGAATAATTACAGTACGAATGCTCAGCTGCTGCGCGAGATTGAAGGCGGATTGGACCAGTTGCCGAGCCTCTCGATGTTCACTCTGGATCGGATTGGAATTCGGCTTGTTGTTCATACTTTGGTAGAGCCACCAACGTTGGGTCCGAATTTAGCCGAAAACCCTGAAAAAACACGAGCATATTCGAACCCGCTATCCGAACGGAGAGCATCTCGATCGACTCCCGATCCATCATGTAAAAACGTTTCGATTGCTTTTAGATCACGGACATAAAACGCTAAGAATCTCCCCTAGCAATGATGCCCTCTCCAATGGAAGCCAGACGACGACGCTGAGACTCGAACGAAAAAAGGACACGAATCACTCCACTAGGACTGGTCACAAAAAAACCCAAGGCCTTCATCTCACCCAATAAAGTGAAACGAAACCCTTGGGCCCCAGTCACCTCAACACAGATCTCTTTTCGCGGATCCCATCGGAAGAGGCGATGGTTCGAAATCTAGCGATTAATTTAAAGCCTGCTCAACGGCAGCAGTTAACTCTTTCGACATCGGATCCGTCGAGGAACCGAATCGCTTTAAAACCTTCCCGTCCTTGCTGACCAAGAATTTGCCAAAATTCCAACGCACGTCACCGGGAAACGGGGCATCTTTGCCCGAAAGAGCGGAATAGATCGGATGCTGATTCGCCCCTTTCACATCGACTTTCTCATACATTGGAAAACTCACATTGTAGGTCGTCGAACAGAACTCCCGAATCTCGCTCGCAGTGCCTGGCTCCTGTCTTCCGAATTGATTGCAGGGAAAACCACAGACAACGAGTCCTTGATCCTTGAATTTCTGATACAAGGCCTCCAGCCCTTTGTATTGGGGCGTGTAGCCACAGCGAGACGCCACATTGACCACGAGCATCACCTTCCCCTTATGCGCTCCAAGACTGGCGGCTTCGCCTTCGAGCGTATGGATTGGGAGATCGTGGAGCGATTTCTCTTCGGCAATGGCCGTGAGCGTCAGTGCAAAAATCAGAGTTGATTGAAAAAAACGTTTCATCCTTCATTCCCTTCCATCTCCGATCGACTTTGTCAAATCGGGTCAGAACGTTTCATCCCGTCGGGCCGTTTCTTTCGACCTGAGTCCCCTCCAGAAATGGCGCTCCTCGCTGAAAGGCCAAGAGATTCTCAATCGTGACTCTAGAAATCTCGCTGAGGGCTTCACGGGTGAGAAAGGCTTGATGCGAAGTGATCAACACATTCGGAAAGGAAAGCAGGCGCGCGAGTTCGTCATCCGCCAACACCTCTCCGGAAAGGTCCTCAAAGAAAACCCCTTCCTCTTCTTCATAGACGTCGAGCGCAACCCCTCCAACGTGCCCGGACTTCAGTGCCTGAATCAAGGCACCCGAATCAATCAACTTTCCTCGACTCGTATTAACAATAACGACCCCTTTTTTCATGAGTGCAATCGTCGAAACATTCAGCATCCCGATCGTATCAGGAAGCAACGGGGCATGAAGAGAGACAATGTCGCTCGACTCCAACAGGACCTCAAACGGGACGTAACGAGCACCCATTGATTTCGCCCATGTTTGGTCCGGCACCGGGTCGCACAACAACACATCCATTCCAAACCCACGAAACAACTGACTGGCAATGCGTCCAATTTTGCCCGTTCCCACGACCCCGACCGTCTTACCAAAAAGATCAAAGCCAACCAATCCGCCGAGGGAAAAATTCATTTCTCTCACCCGATTATAAGCTCGATGGATTTTTCGGTTGAGCGTCAGCAGCAATCCAATCGTATGCTCAGCGACGGAATGTGGCGAGTAGGCAGGAACACGTACAACGGCAACCCCTAGTTCATCTGCTGCATCAAGATCGACATTGTTGAAGCCGGCACAGCGTAACAACACCAAACGAATATTCAGACCGGCGAGTGCAGCCAAGCACGGGCGGTCCACCCGATCATTGACAAACACACAGACAGCCTCGGCACCCTGCGCCACAGAAACGCACTCCTCACTGAGGCGAAACTCGTGAAAGCGCCAAGAGATTTGCGCCCCCTTTTGCGCCCCCATCAAGTACTCACGGTCGTAACTCTTTGTATCAAACACCGAGACAAGCATCATAGACATCGTTTGTTTCTTAGATTCCTAATGAGTTTCTCACTAGGACTTTGGAGAGGAGACAAATCTGGACGACAGACAGGACTGACACGCTCCATCAAGATGCGGTCAGCGAAACCGGAGACGTCGCCACCTTTCGTGCGGACCGCCTCCGAAAGAGTTTTCGTACCTCTTCAACCCACAACACCATGCTCGCAACGGCCCCAATCAGCAAGACATGAGACAAGGGAATTGGGACGGTGTAGAAAACCCGATTTAAGGGTTCCCAATAAATCACCAAGAAATGCAGCACGTTACCGATGATCAAGCCGCCCAACAGCCAGTAGTTCTTGAACAGTCCAAAATTCAAAGCCGACTGGGTTTCACTTCGACAATTCAAAACGTTGAACCATTGGCATACAGCCAAGACCGTGAACGTCTCGGTTCGAGCCAAAACCAGGTCCATCCCTGAAGCAAGACACCAAGCGAAATAGGCGAAGCTCGAAAGAGCCATTGTCGGCGTCATGAGGAGCACCCGAGAAAGAAGCGCCTTGTCCAAGAGCTGTCTCTTATACACATCTCCGAG
>OJGX01001010.1_pt1 | contig 12271 bp, 8 predicted proteins | sample 1594661 | NCBI WGS metagenome assembly OJGX01 (sample SAMN05416839, study PRJEB24817) | seawater metagenome | isolation source: Sea water | place: Canada:Atlantic | collected 2013-07 | reverse complement strand
ATGCCTAGTCTCGTGGGCTCGGAGATGTGTATAAGAGACAGCAGATAAAGTTTAGCAAGATTTAACGTTAAGGGACTTTAGCCTAGCCAGAGTGGCTGGTAGAATAGCCGCCGATTTCTAACCTATACCTAATTGAGAAGCTCACGCCAATGCGCACAAGCCAATATTTATTATCGACCCAAAAAGAAACACCTGCTGATGCAGAAGTCATCAGCCACCAGCTTATGCTACGCGCAGGCTTGGTTCGCAAACTAGCATCAGGACTTTACACTTGGTTACCCACTGGCTTGCGTGTACTAAACAAAGTCGCGCAGATCGTGCGCGAAGAAATGGATCGAGCTGGCTCATTAGAAATACTCATGCCTGTAGTGCAACCTGCTGATTTATGGCAAGAGTCTGGTCGTTGGGACGAATACGGCCCAGAGCTTTTACGCGTAAAAGACCGTCACTTTCGAGATTTTGTTTTAGGCCCAACTCATGAAGAAGTTGTGACCGCCTTGGTCAAAAACGAAGTGAGTAGCTATAAGCAATTACCGCTAAACGTATATCAGATTCAAACCAAATTCCGCGACGAAGTACGTCCGCGCTTTGGTGTTATGCGTGGCCGTGAATTCACCATGAAAGATGCCTACTCGTTTCACTTAAGTGACGAATGTTTAAATAAAACTTATGACGAAATGTTTGCCGCATACTGCCGCGTGTTCGAGCGTATCAATTTAGAATTCCGTCCGGTTATTGCTGACAACGGCTCTATCGGCGGAAACGCTTCCCATGAATTCCACGTACTTGCTGAGTCAGGTGAAGACGATATCGCTTTTAGTAACGCTTCAGATTACGCTGCTAACATTGAAAAAGCCGAAGCGGCAGCGCCGCAATTTGACCGCCCAGCCCCAAGCGCTGAGCTAACCAAAGTTGCCACGCCAAATGCCAAAACCATTGAGCAAGTTAGTGCACTATTAAGCGTTCCTGCCCAGCAATCAGTGAAAACACTTATCGTGCTGGGTGATGCAGATGATAAAGGTCAACAAGGACTGGTTGCTCTAGTACTGCGCGGCGATCATCAATTAAACGAGCTTAAAGCAGAAAAATTAGATGGCGTTTTTGCTCCGCTTACTATGGCCAGCGAAGCACAAATTGAAGAAGCTATTGGTTGTGGAATTGGCTCAATCGGCCCTGTTGGTTTAAACATTCCTGTGATTGCAGATCACAGTGCAGCGGTGCTAGCTGATTTTGTATGTGGTGCAAATGAAAATGACGTTCACTACAGCGGTGCCAACTGGGAGCGTGACGCAAAAGAATATCAACAAGCAGACATACGTAACGTGCAAGCGGGTGATCCATCTCCTGATGGCAAGGGTACGCTTGAAATAAAACGTGGTATTGAAGTCGGCCATATATTCCAGCTTGGAAGCAAGTATTCAGAAGCGTTGAACTGTGGTGTGCTAGATGAAAACGGCAAACACCAAGTGCTTAACATGGGTTGTTATGGCATTGGGGTTTCACGTATCGTGGCCGCTGCCATTGAACAAAATCACGATAAATACGGGATTATTTGGCCTGATGCAATTGCCCCATTCAAAGTCGCTATCGTGCCTATGAACATGCACAAATCTCACCGTATTCAACAGGTTGCTGAACAGATGTACGCCCAGTTGAAAGCCGCGGGAATCGAAGTGTTATTTGATGATCGTAAAGAGCGCCCAGGCGTTATGTTCAATGACATGGAGTTAGTCGGCGTACCTCACACGATAGTGATTGGTGAGCGTAACCTTGATGAACAAAAAGTAGAATATAAGAACCGCCGTAGCGGTGAAAAGCAACTGATTGATATTCCTCAGATTGCAGATTTCATCGCCACGTTATAAAGCGACTTTCAGCAAGTCTAGCTAAACTGGCCGACACCCTCGGCCAGTTGATAATAAAAGCGCATAGATTGCGCTTTTTTCTTGCCCGCAATATACCCGTGTATAAGATTAAGGCTTATTGAACGCGCGCATTAGTGCTAATCTTGGTAGATGCGAAAAGCGTGCTATTAACTGTGCCAATCAATCACTTTGTACAGCCCTAGCGCCTAATAAATGAGTATATTAATGGAATTGACCTTTTATGGTGTACGAGGCTCTGTGCCCACGCCTGGCGCTGAGTATGTGAAGTACGGCGGCAATACTGCATGTGTCCACATTGAATTAAACGACGGTACCGACATCATTATCGACGCAGGTACAGGCATACGGGCGTTAGGTCAAAAACTCGTTAAGAAAGATGCAGATATTCACCTTCTTTTGAGTCACAACCATTGGGATCATATTCAAGGCTTTCCTTTTTTTGCACCTATTTTTCAGCCAAAACGTAACATTCATATTACCCCTGGACAAACTACCCTAGGGGAGCACGACAATATTTTAAAGCAAATGAGTGGCAGCTACTTTCCTGTACAATTTGATACCTTGCCATCCTCTATTTTGCTAGATGTAAAAGCCGAAAACATTCAGCAATGGCACATTGGCGAAGCGAAAATCACGCGTCAAAAAATCAACCATCCGGGTGGCGGCAGCGCCTATAGTATTATCGCTGATGGTAAGAAAGTCGTGTACATTACGGATAATGAACTTTACCCACCGTACAAGAAAAGCACTGACTTTTTAGATTGGGTTGAGTTTGCCCGAGACGCCGACTTGGTGGTGCATGATGCCCAGTATATGTTGGCGGACATGCCCGGCAAAGCTGGCTGGGGTCATTCGGTAGCAGAAGAAGCAGTAAAACTGACGATGGCATGTCGAGCAAAACGCTTGGCCTTATATAGCCATGATCACTCGCGAACTGACGATAACGTTGCCGCGGTAGAAGCTCACTGCCAAGAGTTAGTTGCCATAGCAGAGGCAGATCTTGAATTATTTGCTGCCGCTGAAGGAATGTGCATCACTTTATAGAAGAATGAGTAGGACCCAAATTGACCATACATAAACGTCATCATTATGCGTTGCTTTTATCAGGTGGTGGTGCGCGCGCTGCTTATCAATTAGGCGTACTTAAATCCATTAGTACTTACCTACCTCGCAACCAAGGTATTCCGTTTCCTATTGTGTGTGGTAGTTCAGCCGGTGCAATAAATGCCACTGGGCTTGCGTGCTATGCCTCATGTTATCACTTAGGCATACGCAAATTAGAGCATGTGTGGAAGAACTTCACCACGCGTCAAGTCTATGGCAGCGGTATTCGTGATGTGTATTCCCATTTAGCGCAAAGTTATTTTCGTAGCTTTCAGTCAACCCTTAATCAAAAACAAGCCAGCAGCTTATTAAATAACGCCCCTCTTCGAAAACTCATTCGTAATCGCTTAGATTTCAAACGTATCGACAACAATGTTGCCAGGGGCTACTTACGAGCGATTAGCATAAGTGCATCGAGCTATAGCACGCACGACTCAATTAGTTACTTTCAAGGTCATCACGACATTGCGCCTTGGCACAGGCAGCAACGCCGTGGAATAAAAACCGCGTTGCACAGTGAACATTTGATGGCGTCATCTGCTATCCCTTTAGTCTTTCCACCAGTCAAATTAGACGGCGAATTTTTGGGTGATGGCTCCGTACATCAATTATCCCCTTTAAGCCCCGCCATTCATCTGGGTGCTGAAAAAATTATGGTCATTGGTGTTGAGCAACCCGAAAAAGCCCCTAGGTTCACTCAAGTCGCTCACTACCCAAGCAGTTTAGAAATTGCCGGCCATTTGTTAGACACCATTTTCGCCGACACTTTGCGCTCTGATTTAGAACGTATGCAGCGCATTAATCAAACGCTTGAACAATTAACGCCGCAACAGCGCCTACAGAGCCCTTTAAAAACCATAGAGTGTTTAGTCATCAACCCAAGTATCTCGTTTAATGACATGGCTGCACGACACTTTCATCAAATGCCGTCGGGGATTAAATCACTTTTGCGATTAATGGGCTTGCACAACAAAGCTGACTCGTCGCTACTCAGTTATTTAATTTTTGAACAAGAGTACTGTAAGGAGCTAATTGCCCTTGGGATGAAAGATGGGCTCGCCAGAGCAGAAGAGATCCGCACTTTTCTTGGTATATGAGGGCTCCCTTATTAATATAAAAACAGACCGTGAGACAGGAAACCGTGAACAGTGTTACAAAATCACTACTTCCTTGCCGCAATCATATTGAGTTTGTTGAATTAAACTGCGATCACTGTTTAACCAGCCCTGTTTGCGCATAGTACGTAAATTTTCTGCAAGTTTAGGGGCGAGTGCATGATGTTTACGATGAATGAAATGATAGCCATAGCGTACAAGCGATGCTTCTAATTTAAAAAAATAGGTGTCTTGGCTTGCTTGGCAAATAATTTGTTTACCTTCAAGCGTGGTGGCTAAAATTGACTGCACCAAACCTTTATCAAGTAATTTGACCAACGCTTTGGCAGACGACACATACTCACAACTCAGGGCAAATTGTGTGCATATATCTTTTGCTCGCTCAAACCCTACTAGCATCGCGATTTTTTGTTTTTTTGAAAGATCGCATTGGGCTAATTGAACACAGAAAAAACCTGTATTCCCTACCCCTATTGGTTCTTCAACCCGAATAAGATTTGCATAGCGTTGGCCCACAGAGGCAAAACGATAGGCCTCTGCATCGATCTCCCCTGTGTTAACCATAGCTAAACCGCGCTTTGATGGAAGGTAAACCAAGGTAGGATCGATATCGAGATTTTCATACAAACGTTTAAACAAACGCAGCGTACTTTTTTGCGGCACAGGGCCTGCTGCTTCAGTCACATTAATCGTGAACAAATCATGATTTGTATTTGAATTTGACTGCACTTGAAGAGAAAAAAGTAGCGTCATTAAAAGTACAACGTACGTCAGTAACATAGGCTTATTCTTATTTATAGTGTGTTTAATGTAGCACGCAAAAATAAAATCAGCAGTACTTTACACTTACACTTTAATCTAATGTAAGAACAGCAAAAGCCCGCAAAAACAGGTTAATCCTTTTGGGCTTCACCCCTTAATTTTAGCTGTAACCCCTTTAGAAAGTTTCTCAAGAACTGATCCTGACACTCTCGATAATGGCGATTTCCTGGCTTACGGAACAAAGCACTTAATTCGTGCTTGGAAAGACGAAAGTCACTTTTTTGCATAATGTCTAGAATATCTTCTGCTTGCAGATTAAGCGCAATCTTGAGTTTCATTAAAATAATGTTGTTGGTTAACACTCGCTCTACTGGAGCAGGTGCGCCTTCTCGCTTGCCGCGTTTTAAGTTAATCAAACCATTTAAGAACAGCGCAAATTGTAAGTCGGTAATTCGCACAAACTCTGGCTCTTCTTCTTTACGCAACCAACTATGTAGTTGGGTTGTTGTCGCTGGGTATTCTGCCTGAGCAAATACGTCGAGCATTTGCTTATCATTGAAGTCAAAAATATAGCGAATACGACGCATCACATCGTTATTAATCATTTGTTATTCCTATTTGGGCACTGGCTCAAAGTCGTCTTTGAGCGTTGAATGGCGCTATCATACCCATGTTGCCAGTAAAGCACGATCAAAACCGCCTGTTGGCGTTAAAGAATAGGCAGCTTTTATGAAAATAACGTTTGTAGGATCGCCGTTCGAGTATTTGCAGGATCAATAACGGCATCAATTTCAAGTACACTCGCCACTTCCGTGGCTTGACCGTTTGCGTATTGTTTTGCAACGAGCTTTTCAAATAACTGTTGACGCGCATGTGGATCCTCTTGCGCCGCTAGCTCTTTACTGAACCCCAATTTAACCGCTCCTTCTAATCCCATACCGCCAAACTCACCGGTTGGCCATGACAACATATATTGCGGTTTCATCGTGCTGCCACCTAACAAGGCCTGTGCGCCAAGGCCGTAGCATTTACGTATCGCCACGGCAATTAAAGGGACAGTTAGCTTAGCACCAGAGGTGAATAACGCTGACAAGCGTCGTACTGCCCCTCGTTGCTCGTGCTCCGGCCCCACCATAAAACCTGGCGTATCGCATAAGCTTATCAGTGGGATTGAGAACGCATTGCATAGGCGCATAAACTCAGCGGCTTTTTCACCGGCTTCTACATCTATCGCGCCGCCTAATACCTTACAATCGCTGGCTAAAACCCCCACCGGCTTACCTTGCATGCGCATAAAGCCAGTAATAATCGCGCCCCCAAACTGGCGCTGTAGTTCTGTAAAGCTGTCTTCATCGCCCAAGATCGCTATTGCTTTTCGTATGTCGTACACAAACCGGCGGTCATCTGGTAACACATCTCTTAGCGCAATCTGCTGAGCGTCTTTCTCAACCTGTTCTTGCGGCGAATATTCAATGGGGCCTTGAAAGTAACCTAAGCAGCGCTTTGCCAATTCTGCGGCATGAATTTCGTCATCGGCAACAATATCCACCACACCGTTCGATGCTTGTGTTTCAATGGGGCCAATGTCTTTTGCGCTCACTTTACCAAGACCGCCTCCTTCAATCATGGCGGGCCCTGCCATACCAATCCAAGATTTTTTTGTTGCTATTCGGATATCTGCCGCACCAAATAATGCCGCGTTACCGGCAAAACAATAACCGTTTGCTATCGCAATGCGTGGCACCACATCACTTAACGCTGCCCAACTGGAAAACGACGCACACTGCAGCCCCGAATTAACGATAGTGATATCAGTATCTCCTGGCCTGCCACCTCCGCCTTCGGTAAACATGATAACCGGTAGAGATTGCGCTTGGGCCACGGCCAGAATACGGTCCAACTTTTGGTGATGAAAGAACCCTTGAGTGCCAGCCAGTACGCTGTAATCATTAATCACTATGGCCGTTTTATAAGCTTGAGTTGATGCAGATGCGCCCTGTGGTCGGTTGATCTCACCTACACCTGTGATGATGCCATCGGCGGCGGTGGCCGTTTTAAGTTGTTGATAATCGCGGCGCTGCCTCTGAGCGGCAACGGCAAACTGCCCATATTCCATAAATTGCTGAACATCGCATATTTGCGCCAGGTTTTGCCGTGCACTTCTAAAACCTTGAGCTTGGCGTTTCGCTAGTTGAGTGCTGCGCACCTCATCAAGAGTCGACGCTTTGCGCTTTTCAAACTCACTTAACGCTTTATCAGTATTGGACATCACTTGTGTTTCTGTTGCTTCTGTTACTGCCATTTGGCTTTCATCCACAATCTCAAGTAGTTTTTGCTCAACCTCTACTTCATCATCAACCTTGACCCAAACACGTTTAACCCTGCCAGTATGGCTGGCAACAACCGGCAAATCCGTGCCCATGATATGTAAGGTTAAAACAGTTTGCCCTTTGGTGACACTTTGCCCCTGCAATACAGAGATATCAGAAACAACAGCGATGGAACTAGCAGTGATAATGGTCGAATGAGACATAGTACTTCTTAAAGTTAGTATAAACGTTAATATAAAAGTGAATAAAAATAGCCAGTTAACATTGCGAAGAGCAAGTTAACTGAGAAATCCGGAGGTTTTCTTAGCTAAACGGATTAATCGCCTTCCAGTAAAAACCGCTCAGCTCGCTCAACACGCCTGGGTTTTCCGCTGATCACCAGTACATCACCTATACTTAGCACTGTGTCTGATGGAGGGCTTTCTAATTCAATATTGTCTCTACGCAGACCCTTAACCTTCACCCCCGAACGGGTAATATTCAGCTCTGTTAGAGACTTACCTACCGCAAATGCGTTATTTGCAATAACCACGGCATGCATAAATTCCAATTTGTCTTGTTTTTCATAGCTTAATTCTGTGGTTTCACCGGGGAAGAAGCCATGCATGTTGCCATAGTGCCCTTTACGCTCTTTACGCACCCGTTTCAAAATGCGTGACATAGGAATACCTGACAAATGCAACACCTGAGACACCAACATCAAGCTCCCCTCTAGAATTTCAGGTACCACCTGACTGGCACCTGCACTGTATAGTTCGCTCATACGGTAGTCTTTACGAGTGCGCACAACGATAGGTAAATCTGGATACAAACTTGAGATAAGCTGAATAACTGCCATCGCTTTATTGTGCTCGTCAAAGGTAATGAGCACGAGCTTCGCTCTTTCTATCCCCACCGCTCTGAGAATATCTTTTTGCCGAACATCACCAAAATATACCGGCTGACCAGCACTTTGACTTTCGTGTACCCGCACTGGATCGGCGTCAATCACTAAATACGGGATCGCCTCGCTTTTCAGTAGGCGGCTAACGGACTGACCGACACGACCAAAGCCCATGATTATCACATGGTCATGCATCTGCTCGTGTTGACTGGCAAGGGTTTCACTGGCCTCTAACGCCGGAGCTGGCGCATTGACAATTCGCTTGGCAAAATCAGAGCTTCGGGTCACTAGCCAAGGCGTCATAGCCATACTCAAAATACCAATACTGAGAATAAGCGAGCCAACTTGCGTAGACAGAATGTTGTGATCCACTGCCAGAGCGGCGATCACAAAACTAAACTCACCCATTTGGCATAACTTAAAACCTGCTGCCCATGCGTCCTCTTTCGGCACACCGAACAACCCGCCAGCTAAACGAATGATGATCACTTTAATCAGCAGCATTCCGCCTAAGCCTAATAATGCCCAGTGCCACTGTGCTAATAAATCAGTGAGATTTAGCCGCATACCTATGGTAATAAAAAACAGGCCCATCAAAATATCTCGAAACGGCCGAATGTCCGCTTCTAATTGGTATTTATATTGACTCTCACCAAGCATCATGCCGGCTAAAAATGCCCCTAGCGCCATAGACAAACCAAACGAATAAGTCAGACCGGCAGCCATTAACGCGACCAAAATAGTGGTTAATACGAAAAGCTCATCAGTGCGCGTTTGGGCAACTTCGGTAAATACCCTAGGGAGTATCCATTTACCGACAGACATCAGAATAAATACCACCACTACGCCTTTAACAATCGATAAAGAAATAGCCACACCGAGACTTTGCCCACCGTCAATGGCTAAAAGCGGTACCACGATTAATAAGGGAACTACGGCTAAATCTTGAAAAAGCAGAATACTGACTGCCATTTGCGCGCGGGACGTATTTAAAATACCCATGTCATTGGTTTGTTTGATGACAATCGCGGTCGAGGAAAGCGCCACAATACTGCCAACGATAATCGCGGCTGGTAAACCAACTCCGAGCAGCATGCTAATGCCCATAAACGCCACTGTGGTCAGTAACATCTGGCCTAAGCCTACGCCAAATACCATTTGTCGCATGGCAATCATCTTCGGCAGAGAAAACTCTAGCCCCAGAGAAAACAGAAGAAAAACCACCCCCAACTCAGCAAATGTTTGCATGTCTTCCGGGTGTTCAAATAACGCAAGTAAATCGGGACCGGCAAGAATACCGCAATACAAGTAGGCCAAAATAGGCGGCAAGTTTATGCGCTTAAACAACCACACACTTGCCACAGCGACGGCCATTAATATCACTATATTTGAAAAAATCCCATGCATTACAAGGGTTACCACCTCTTATCCGATAAAATCCATTTTTGGGCACGAATACTGCTTAGACTAAGCATTACCGTAAATCAGAGTGCTATTTATAGCGAGTTCGCCAATTTTTTGGCAGGAGTCAGTGGTGGAACAACTTAATCAGCTTTATGAACAACACGTGGGTGAAAATGTATTTAATCCAGGTCATTACGCCCCTGTTTTAAATCAACATGAACTCAGTGCTTTCTTTCAAAAATGGTTAACCACTATTGACCTGACCGTACTTAGCGAGCTATTTTTTCAGCAACTTCAAAATACGTTACCCCTGTGTGGCTTAAAAATCCAGTGTAATCACAACGACATTCACTATGGAGAGCTAGCGAAAAGTCGACATCATAAACACTTAGCTGTGCGCCAAGATGAAAAGCAAATCGCTATGATCCACTATGCATTTTCTCGTACGTTGGCCGTGCGCGAATGGCAAATCGTACAGCAGTTGCACATGTTATTTAAAAACCCGTTAAAAAACGGCCTAGAATATGAACGCATAAAACTTGCAGCGACTAGAGATAACTTAACAGCACTAAGAAACCGCAGCAGCTTTAATGACACCATGCATCGCCTATTTAGTCATGCAAAACGCCAACCCAGTCAATTTGCGCTTTTAGTTATCGACCTTGATAAGTTTAAACAAGTGAACGATCAATACGGCCATTCACATGGGGATAAAATACTTATCGCCTGCGCTGACACTATTTCAGCCAGTTTGCGTGACACAGATTTTGCCTTTCGCTACGGTGGTGACGAATTCTGTTGCCTACTCACAGACACCTGTATTAATTCCTGTGCACAAATTTCACAACGTATCCAACTAGCGTTTAAACAAAATAACTTTCTCGCTCAGCACGATATTGGCTGCAGCATCGGCAGTGCTATTTATCAACAAGGCGACACAGAACATAGCCTGTTTACGCGCGCAGACGCCGCCATGTATCGCAATAAAAAGTAATCTCTTTGCTCATACTTCATTAAAATACCTAGTCCCTTTCACGGCAAGTTCACTTGCTGAATAGATATCTATACTTAAAAAGTGATTGAGCTTATCCATGGTTCAATATAACGTTGTGTCATAACAACAAGATACCTATGAACACGGTTAGATGGATTTAGTGTGATTAAGATACCTCCTCAGGCTCCCATCAGTGAGCTACATGTGTTAGTCATTGATGGCCAATCTTTAGTACAAGACACCATAAAGTCAGCATTTCATGAAGTAGGCATTGAACATGTTCGCTGTGCGCAAAATGCTTTTTACGCTATCCGTCTGTGTGAACATATCCGTTTCGACGTTATCTTAGTAGCATTTGACGTGCGCAGTGATAAAGACGGCTTTAACCTTTTGGAAGAAATGCGCTTTAAAGGGTTTATTGCTAAAACCACCAGCGTCATTTTTCTCAGCGCTGATACTTCCCCAGAACTGGTCAATTGCGTAATGGAGCTTCAACCCGACGATTTTTGGGTTAAGCCATTGGATAAATATCGCGTTGCCCAGCGTATTAATCATATTTTAAAGATTAAAAGCCAATTGTATCGTTTGAACTATTGCTTCGATCATCAAGAATACCCAAGCGCTATTTACCTAGCACAACGTCAACTTGAAGACGAATCACTTGCTCAATATCGACCGCAAATCAATCGCTTAATCGGTCGCTGTTTATTTAACTTGCAGGAATATGCTGACGCAGAAACGTTTTACCGAACTTTGCTCAAAGAATGTGACTACGGCTGGGTGGCAGTGGGGTTAGTCAGAACCTTATTACAGCAAGATAAGATAGTAGAAGCACAAGCGCTAGCAGATGATTTATTAGAGCGCGACGATACCCGCTTTGCTACATACGATGCCCTCACCGAATATTACATTAGCCAAGAAGACTATGAGAAAGGGTATGAGCTGATTAAAGAAGCCAGCAAGCTAGCCCCGCGTAATATTCAGCGACACCGAAAAGCATGGGATCTTGCTCGCCTTAATCACGATCCTATGGGCCAATATCTGGCCACGCAGAATATGGCAAAATATGCTAAAAACTCAATTCATGACAGTCCCGAGCTTATTCTCAATGTGATACGCGCTGGCATAGACTTAGCCAGCACGGTCTCAACCACGCAAGCGAAGAACTTGCTAGCAGAGACTGAGCGCAAACTACTCAATGTCCAACAAGAGTTTGCTCATATCAATGGCTTTAAAAATCAATTGATTGTGATCCAAGCGCGGCTATTAAGCTTGAAAGACAAAAAACAGCAAGCAGAACAATTGATGCAAGAGCAAGCTCAGGTTAACAGCTGGCATTCGGTTGAAGACAACTTAGATAAGGTCAAAGCGTTTCATGAGATTGGTCAACGAGAGCAATCATTAGCGATTCTTGAGCGTATGAAAGAACAAATCAACGGCAATGATTTTACCAACCAAGTCATGGCTGAATATTTAGAGCAAGAACAATTTGAACGTACCGAGATCCACCACAATCCAAAGGAATTGGCCGAAATGGCCTCAGTACACTACAAAAACAAACGCTTTTCTCCAGCCTATAAGCTGCTCACTCAAGCACTACAGTTATCCCCTAAAAACACCAATATTGGCCTAAGTTTGTTAAAGGTACTGACACGATTAGCCCAAGATGATGGCTTAAATGAAGAGCAAGAAAGCGGTTTAAAGCACTGCAAGACCCTATTAAAAACCGCTGACCTAAGTACGCCTGTCTCTTATACACATCTCCGAGCCCACGAGACTAGGCATGATCTCGT
>OJGX01001007.1_pt1 | contig 12289 bp, 7 predicted proteins | sample 1594661 | NCBI WGS metagenome assembly OJGX01 (sample SAMN05416839, study PRJEB24817) | seawater metagenome | isolation source: Sea water | place: Canada:Atlantic | collected 2013-07 | reverse complement strand
TCTCGTGGGCTCGGAGATGTGTATAAGAGACAGGTTCCTATGTGGTGGGGTCCAGGTTGGGATACCGCCTTATTAATGTCAAACAATGCGCGCCCAATTCCTGGCATAAGTATTAACCGCCAACAAGCGCTTGCTTTTGAAACGCCTTGGTTAAGCTGGATTGGACCATGGTCTTTTAACTCTTTCATGGGGCAACTCGAAGATAATGGTCGTGCAGTACCTAATGCATTACTCTGGAGTAACCGGTTAAGTGTTAGGCCTTTACCTTCACTAGAATTAGGTTTTTCTCGTTCAACCATGTGGGCTGGCGATGGCAGAGACAGTGGCTTTTCTGCTTTTTGGGATATAATAAAACCTAGCGAATCAGACAATAAGGTTCGTGGCGTAGGCGACGTAAATGACCTAGGCTCAATTGACTTTAGATGGACAAGTTCGCTTTTCAACCAACCTTTCGGTTTGTATTATGAAATGGGCTTTGAAGATTATGGCATCAGCACTATAGCGCCATCAAAAAGAAGCCACTTACTTGGAGTTGATACAGATTTATATATCTTTGACACCTTAGTAAGTCTTTATGTTGAAGCGTCAGACACCTATCATGCTACTTGTCAGTGTATTTATGAGCATAGCGAGTACAAATCAGGTTATAGGTATAGGGATAGGATTATTGGCAGCACCTACGGTAACAATGCAACATCCTTAACTTTTGGCGTTACCATGCAAACCGAAAAACATTCAAGCATTAATGCCAGTCTGCACTTTATTGAACAAAACAAACAAAATGAGCAAAGCAGTCAAAACACGACAACCCCTTATGAAGAAATTCTAGAGCTAAATGTAGAGTACGTATTTATTTTTGCTGACAGTCGTTGGACATTAGCCACCACAGCTAGAAATAGTAAAATAAACGCTGAAACAGATAATGATATGGAGTTTTCATTAGGCTGGGAATATAAATTATAACAATAATTATTAAGCAAAGGGTTTAACGATTGCTGGCTGAACCATGATATGGTTCAGCCAGATAAAGACAATATTCATTATCTAACGGTTAAACATCTTACAAGATATACAAACGAAAACTTATTACGCTAAGTCTACGCCATTTAAACCCAAAAATTCGCTTCATCGTCAGCATTAAAAGTACATATAGCTATCCAACTAAAGCTTCCAATAATTAAGGTTTTTTCTCATCTTAAAGTTTCGAACCATATTAAATGGTTTCGATTTCTTTGGCAGGCTATCACCTGCTAACATTTGTTCTGCCGCGTTGATAACACGCTCAGCTGATTTTCCGTCTTTATAAGGGTGAGTTTGGTTCACAAATTCAGTGATATTTTCCATTAACGCTTTAGGGCGTTTTAATGCTGTCTCGATGCTGGTTTCTAAAAGCTCAACATCATTAATATCCAAGTTATGTGCTTTAGGATTGGCATTTTTAAAAGTAACAACTGGCTTCTCTAGTAATAAGAACATAGTGATAATCGACGATGTATCACTAACCATAACGTCAGCTCGTTGCAATAAAGGGATCACATTATCAGTTTCAATAAACGTCAAATTTTCACTTTGAATTGACTTATATTTCTCTACAGTTTTCGCATCCATTTTCGGATGAAATTGTACCAACCATTGCCAACGCCCTGTTTCACTCAAACTTTTAACTTTATTAAATATATGCTCAGCGCAACTTAAACTTGGACTAAAAGTAGAACACAAAAGTACTGTTGGTCGTTCATGTTCGCTATGTTCGCCACTATAAAGTGTATCAATTGCAGGCCAACCTGTTTCTTTAACATTAAAGTACTGATGTTTTTCAGCTAAACTTTTAAATGTTTCAGTGGTATTTGGCCCTTGCGTACAATATAAATCAAAACACCCCCGAATATTAAAATGCCCACGCGAACCACTTCGCTTCTCTACATTGAAACCATGAAAAACAGCCACCTTAAGGCCAGAGATAAACGAAGGAACCACATTGCCTGGCACAAATACAGCATCAGGTTTATAAGCAATTACATCGTGAATATTACTTAAGACTAGCTCGCCATCTTTGATATAATCAGCATTAATATCATTACCGTGTAAAAACCAATGTACAATATCTCCACGTCTTAATATTTCGGCTTGTAATGGCCTTAAAATAGCAAAACCATAATTCTGGCTTACATAAAATAAATATTTTTTAGGATTCATATGGCTAGCATCTTTACGGTAGGTATAGTTGATTCTTTATCTGTTCACTTTAAATTATCTCATCAATAAGTTAATTAAAAGTTTTGTTCGAATTTGTATAATATCACGTAAAAATAATAAATTAAGGAAGATTTCTTCACTCACCCTATATCTTCTTACTGTTTTGATATAACAAAAAACTTAAAATCTTACTAAATTGTTTTAATCTATCCATTGACAGATTAATGATAAATGCGTTATTAATATCTCACTAACTATTTATCTTCTAAGCAACTAGAAACATAGCAATGAAAAACTTCACCAACAACATTTTTATTAACCTCCTCCTCGTATTATTCATGCGCGGCTAGGTTTTATTGGTTGAAATATAAATAGGTAACATAATAAAACACTAAACCCGCGCTATTCAACGCGGGTTTTTTTATGCTCGTTATTTAGCGTAAACACTTTTAAATCAGGGATAAACATGGGCACTTCAAACGATAAAGTAATAATTTTTGATACAACATTACGTGATGGCGAACAGGCACTTAATGCAAGTTTATCGGTACATGAAAAACTGCAAATAGCACACGCTATTGAACGCCTTGGCGTTGATATTATGGAAGTGGGTTTTCCAGTTTCTTCTCCGGGTGATTTTCAATCCGTGCAAGAAATAGCGAGAACGGTAAAAAACTCACGTGTTTGTGCCTTAGCCCGCGCTGTTGAAGCTGATATAAAAGCTTGTGCTGATGCCTTAAAACCTGCTGACCAATTTCGTATTCATACTTTTATCTCTACCTCTGACGTACACGTGCAACAAAAGTTAAAAAAGAGTTTTGATGATGTACAAGCCATGGCCGTTAACGCTATTAAATATGCTCGACGCTTTACCGATGACGTTGAGTTTTCGTGTGAAGATGCTGGCAGAACGCCAATCGACAACTTATGCCGTATGGTTGAACATGCGATTATCGCCGGCGCAACAACTGTAAATATTCCAGATACCGTAGGTTACACCTTACCAAACGAGTTTGGCGGCATTATAGAAACTTTATTTAATCGCGTACCTAATATCGACCAAGCAATTATTTCGGTGCATTGTCATAATGATTTAGGCTTGGCAGTTGCTAACTCAATGTCAGCGGTACAAGCGGGTGCAAGACAAATCGAATGTACTATTAATGGCATTGGCGAGCGTGCCGGCAATTGTTCGTTAGAAGAAGTAGCCATGATCATGAAAACTCGCCAAGAGTTATTGGGAGTTCATACGGGTATCAATCATCAAGAAATTGCCCGCACCTCAAAATTAGTCAGTCAACTTTGTAATATGCCGGTGCAACTGAACAAAGCTATTGTTGGCGGCAATGCTTTTAGCCACTCTTCAGGTATTCATCAAGATGGCATGTTAAAAGCCAGTAATACATACGAGATTATGACACCAGAAAGTGTCGGCATTAGTAAAACAAAATTAAATTTAACCTCTCGCAGTGGTCGCCACGTTATTAAGCACCGTATGGAAAGTTTAGGTTACCAAGAGTCTGACTACGAAATTGAAACCCTTTATGCTGACTTTCTAGCATTAGCAGATAAAAAAGGCCAAGTCTTCGATGACGACTTAGAAGCCTTACTTTTTAATATTAAACAACAAGACCAACAAGACTTTTATCACTTACAAACCGTTAATGTACAAAGCGGGGGTAGTGAGTTTTCTACTTCAAGCATCAAACTAGCCTTAGGTGAAGAAAGTAAAATTGTTTCAGCAACAGGTAATGGCCCTGTCGATGCACTTTATCGCGCGATTAAAAAAGCCATTGATATTGAGTTTGAAGTAAGCGATTACAAAATTTCTAACAAAGGTGAAGGCGAAGACGGTCTAGGTAAGGCTGATATAGTAGTATCCTGGCAAGGCCGAAACTTTCATGGCTATGGCTTAGACACAGATGTAATTAAAGCATCAGGCCATGCTTTAGTTAATGCGCTTAATGGTATTCACCGTGCTATTACTATCGCAGAGTTAAAAACAGAAATGAAAACCGATTTCAATAAAGAAGCTGCTATTGATGGCCAAAACCAAATATAGCTAAGCGAGTGTTTAACAAATAACAGTTCGCTTCATTGAAGCTAGCTGTAAGTCAGATTCATTTATTTAATAAAATTTATAGGTTTAAAACAATACTATGTCGAAGATTGCAATATTAGCCGGTGATGGAATCGGTCCAGAAGTTATGGCACAAGCAGAAAAAGTTTTACAAACGGTTGCCAAACAATATGATTTTGAATTATCTACCACACATTACGATGTAGGTGGTTGTGCTATCGACAATTACGGTGAAGCGTTACCTGCAAGTACAGTTAAAGGTTGTGAACAAGCTGATGCTATTTTATTTGGCTCAGTTGGCGGCCCTAAATGGAGTAACTTACCACCAACAGAACAACCAGAAAGAGCATCTTTATTAGGTTTGCGTGGTCATTTCGGGCTGTTTTGTAATATGCGACCAGCACAGTTACAAAGTGCTATGTCTCATCTTTCGCCATTACGCGCTGATATTTCACAAGCAGGTTTTGACATTTTAGTAATACGTGAACTTACCGGCGGAATTTACTTTGGTGAGCCTAAAGGACGTAAAAATCAAGGGCAAGAAGATGAAGCAGCCTTTGATACCATGATTTACTCTCGTAAAGAAATTAGCCGTATCGCACACCTTGCCTTCCAAGCAGCTGAAAAGCGCCGTAATAAGGTTATATCTATCGATAAAGCCAATGTATTAGCCTCATCTCAATTATGGCGAGAAGTGGTTAATAACGTAGCAAAAGACTATCCAAATGTAGCTGTTGAGCATATGTATGTTGATAACGCAGCTATGCAATTAGTGCGCGACCCTGCGCAGTTTGACGTAATGCTATGTTCGAACTTGTTTGGCGATATTTTATCTGACATCTGCGCCATGATCACAGGTTCTATGGGACTTTTACCATCTGCAAGCCTAAACGAACAAGGTTTTGGTATGTATGAACCCGCCGGCGGAACGGCACCAGATATTGCTGGTAAAGGTATTGCAAATCCCATCGCACAAATTCTTTCAGCGGCATTAATGTTACGTCACAGCTTAAATCAAGCTGAAGCAGCAACAGCGATAGAAAACGCGGTAGCGGCAACGTTAAATGCGGGTAACTTTACCGGCGACTTACTTAGCCCAGAAGAGCGCCACAACGCTAAGTCTACCAACGAAATGGGCGATATTATTTGCCAATACATTCGTGATAATAAAACAACTTCAGGAGCAAAATAGCATGGCCAGCACTTTATACGAAAAATTATGGCAAAATCATATCATTGAAGAAAAAGCCGACGAAACGCCATTAATATTTGTTGACCGTCACCTAATTCATGAAGTGACATCACCACAAGCTTTTGCCAATTTAAAGTTTCACAACCGTGTTTTACGCCATCCTGAACGTACTATTGCGACGATGGATCATAATATTTCTACTCGTTCGATTGAAATTAATGCCGCTGGCGAAGGCGCAGCCAATCAATTAAGAACATTAGAAAAAAACTGTAAAGAGTTTGGTGTTGAATTGTTCGGCATGGGCCATAAAAACCAAGGTGTTGTGCACGTTATGGGGCCAGAGCTAGGCTTAACTTTACCAGGCACAGTTATTGTTTGTGGCGACTCACATACTGCTACTCATGGTGCATTTGGCGCGTTAGCATTTGGTATTGGTACCTCTGAAGTTGAACACGTGTTCGCTACACAAACTTTACGACAAACTAAAGCTAAAACCATGCGCATTGAAGTAAAAGGCCAAGTAGCTGCTGGAATTAGTGCTAAAGATATTATATTAGCGATTATCGGTAAAACTGGCAGCGCAGGTGCAACGGGTTATGTGGTTGAATACTGTGGCGAAGCTATTGAGCGCTTAACCATGGAAGAGCGCATGACTGTGTGTAATATGAGTATTGAATTTGGCGCTAAAGCTGGTTTAATCGCGCCAGATAAAACCACATTTGAATATTTAAAAGGTCGTGATTACTCGCCTAAAGGTGAGCTTTGGGAACAAGCTGTAGCTGATTGGAAGCAATTAAAATCAGATACTGATGCCACGTTTGACAGCTACTTAACACTTGAAGCAAAAGACATTAAAACTCAAGTGACTTGGGGGACCACACCTGGTCAAGTGACTCAAGTTGATAATGTTATACCATCACCAGAAGACTTTTCTGATCCCGTTGAGCGCGACTCTTGTGTTGCTGCCCTAAAATACATGGGCTTAACGGCCGGTACAAAAATTACCGATATCACCATTAATAAAGTGTTTATTGGCTCTTGTACGAACTCTAGAATTGAAGATTTACGCGCTGCAGCTGCTATTGCTAAAGGTAAAAAGGTATCACCGACTGTTGATGCTATTGTTGTACCGGGCTCTTATCGCGTTAAAGCCCAAGCCGAAGAAGAAGGTTTAGCACAAACGTTTATTGATGCTGGTTTTGAATGGCGCTTACCCGGTTGCTCAATGTGTTTAGGTATGAACGATGATGTATTAACTGAAGGCGACCGTTGTGCTTCAACAAGTAACCGTAACTTTGAAGGCCGACAAGGCCGTGGTAGTCGTACTCATTTAGTTAGCCCTGAGCTAGCAGCAGCTTCTGCAATCGCAGGACACTTTGTCGACTTAACGACGATTAACACCCCCGCTAAAGGAGCATAACATGGAAAATTTTACCCAACATTATGGTTTAGTTGTGCCATTAGATGCAGCGAATGTTGATACTGACCAAATTATCCCTAAACAATTTTTACAAAAAACAACTCGTACTGGCTTTGGCCAACACTTATTTAATGATTGGCGTTATTTAGATAATGACGGCAAAATAAATAATCCAGAATTTATTTTAAATCAACCACAGTATAAAGACGCAAGTATTTTACTAACAGGTGAGAACTTTGGTTGTGGTTCAAGTCGTGAACATGCGCCTTGGGCTTTGCAAGAGTATGGTTTTAAAGTCATTATAGCACCGAGTTTTGCTGATATTTTTTACGCTAACTGCATTAATATTGGTGTATTGCCAATTAAGTTAACAGCGGAAGAAATAACCGAATTATTTAAACAGTCAAAAGATAGCTTACAACATTTAACCATTGATTTAGCCACTAGCAAGGTTAAGTCTGCCGATAAGGAATATAATTTTACTATGACGCCTTTTCATAAGTACTGCCTTGAAAACGGCGTTGATAGTGTCGGTTGGACGTTAAATAAAATTGCAAAAATAGAAAGTTACGAAGCAAAAATGCCAGCTTGGCAGTAAGTCAATATTTTAAGCCATCAGTCATAAAGCTGATGGCTTAAATGTTATATTTAAATTAAAAACATAAATATCATTAATTATCAATAGATCAGCAAAGCCAATCATTCAACTAACATAGCCAACCGCTATTAATTCCATGACGTTAGTGCGCCCATGGTGAATTTTTCACCTCTAAAGCTCAGTACCACTTTCTGTGGCAATATTTCATTTAGCAGTAATTCTCGACCAATATAATCACCTTCATAGCGATCTCGGCCATTAACTCTTACCCAGCCTTGACCATCACTAGCGTAAATATGCATTTCAAATGCTATTGACGGCACACCATCTTGCACCCACACAGGCATTTGTGTCAGTGGTATAAGATCACTATTCTCTACAACTGGTTTTTCAATAGTTTGTTCATCTTGTTTGGTTTCTTCGATAGCCGATTGAAAACTTGCCAATAATGCGTCTGACACCCCTGCTTCAGCTTCAACAACAAAGTTTTTTGGCGTAACTTTTTTTTCTGGCTCGATAAAGTCGTCTGCACTTTGTTGCTGAGCAACTTGTAGGCTAGCTAATTTTTTTTCCGCGGCAAGTATCTTTTTATTAGTCGCTAATAACTGTTGCTTTGCTGTATCGACCAACTTAGTGCTACCTATATTGTTATTAGAAAAAACAGTTTCATTATCAGATACTGTTTTTTCATTAATCAGGGCTTGAGTATCAACAACTGTATTTTGTACTAATGCATTTGCATTATTATCAACAACGGAAATGGTTTTTTCCTGTGTTACAGTTTTAGCTACCTTGATGTCAGCTTCATTTTCAGCAGCGGTTAAGTGCAACGCAGACTGCCCCCCCTGCAGTTGATAAGTTCCCCACCAAACGCCAATCACCAGCACAATACCCAATGTTGAAACTAAACCTCCGACCTTAACAAAGCGATTTTTCCACCAAGGGGTAACTTCAAATTCATCACCTAAGGCATCGTATGCGGCTTGTAACACCATTTTACGATTAACCACAGCATTGTTACTGTTATAAGCGTTCATTAAAGAGCGCTCTGCTAACAGGTTCATTAAGCGCGGTATCCCTTTACAGGTTTTATGAATAGCATTAACAGCACTTTTGTCGAAAATCTCTCGAAAGCACTTAGCTACCGATAAGCGATGTTTAAGGTATTGAGCCACTTCTTGCTTGTTTAGCGGTAATAAATGGTATCTTGCGGTAATTCGTTGCGCTAATTGGCGTAAATCTCGGCGCTGTAATAATTGTTGTAGTTCTGGTTGCCCAATTAAAATAACTTGTAAAAGCTTTTTAGTATTAGTTTCTAAATTAGTTAATAATCTTAACTGTTCAAGCACTTCAGGCTGTAAATGCTGAGCTTCATCGATTATTAGCAGTGTATTAATATTTTCACTGTGATTTTTCAGTAATTTTTGCTGGATTTTATCGGTTAGTGTTTTTAACGTAGCGCCTGTTTTTCGATAGCGAATTTTTAATTCATCACACAAAGTTGCCAGTAACTCTTGACTGGAAAGTGTTGGATTAAGAATAAAAGCCGCTTGGGTATTCTCAGGCAAGTTCTCCATTAAACGACGGCTAATGGTAGTTTTTCCAGTACCTACTTCTCCGGTAAGCAGTACGAAACCACCTGTGTCACCCAAACCATAAGTTAAATGATTAAGTGCTTCGCGGTGACGATCACTCATAAACAAATAATCAGGGTTTGGTGCAATTGAAAATGGCTTTTCTTCTAAACCAAAGTAGCTTGTATACATAGAAAATCTTAACTAGTGAATCGACCCTGTGAAATTAACCTGAACGCAGGCATATGTCAAAAATCAGCTGCATTTGTGTTAGAGTTTGTTGGTATAATAATCCCTTATTATTTACTTATTTATTTTCAGAGGTTTAAAGCGCTTACATGGCAGATATAACCCAACAACTTAATACGTTTTTAGTCGGAGGTGCAGTGCGTGACTCGCTGCTTAATCGTGCCGTTGTTGATAACGATTATGTCGTTGTCGGCTCAAGTGTTGATGAAATGCTTAAACTTGGCTTTATCCAAGTGGGTAAAGATTTCCCGGTATTTCTTCATCCCAAAAACAAACAAGAATATGCATTAGCGCGAACAGAGAAAAAAGCAGGCCAAGGTTATACTGGCTTTCACTGTAATGCCTCTTCTGATGTTACTCTTGAAGAAGATTTAATGCGCAGAGACTTAACCATTAACGCTATGGCAATGGCTACAGATGGTAAAATAGTTGATCCTTATCATGGCCAACTCGATCTAAAAAACCGCGTACTGCGTCATGTTTCATCAGCATTTATTGAAGATCCTTTGCGCGTTTTAAGGGTTGCGCGATTTGCGGCACGTTATCATCAATATGGCTTTACAGTCGCACCTGAAACACTTTCTTTGATGACACAACTGAGTGAAAGCGGCGAGTTATTGAGCTTATCGGGTGAGCGGATATGGCAAGAAATGGAGCGCAGCTTAGCTGATAATAATCCTGAAGTATTTTTTCAAGTGCTATATCAATGCCAAGCATTAAAGTCGCTCTGGCCTGATTTACATAACTTATGGGGCATTCCCAACCCTGCTAAATGGCACCCTGAAATTTGCTCTGGTTTGCACACCATGATGGTATTGAAACAAGCGGTACTATTATCAACAAAAACCACCGTAAGATTCGCCAGTGTTTGTCATGATTTAGGCAAGTCGTTAACTGAAGATGAAACACTACCGTCACATCCGGGTCATGAAACTGCTGGCCTACCACTAATTGAAGAATTCTGTACTCGTTTAAGAGTGCCAACAGCACACAAAAACTTAGCCTTAAAAGTTTGTCAGTTCCATTTGCATGTACATAAAGCGTTTGAATTAAAGCCTAGCACTACCTTAAAGCTATTTGATCAACTCGACGTTTGGCGAAAACCAACAGAGTTTGAAGACTTTTTATTGTGTTGCCAAGCCGACTTTACTGGCAGATTAGGGTTTGAAACACGCCAATATCTACAAAAAGACTATCTTTACCAAGCATTTGAAAAGTTAACGCTTATCACAGCGAAACCTTTTGTTGAGCAAGGTTTGAAAGGGCTACAAATAAAAGAAGCTATCTCGCAGCAGAGACTTAAGGTTTTAACACACTTTAAGGTTAACTATATACAGCAGAATAGTATTTCCGAATAAACCTTCAGCTAAGTCACCTTAAATCTAACACTCGATAGGCTCGTTGCTTAATTTAATAAAATGTTAGGCATAAAAAAACCATATCAATTGATATGGTTTTTTAGCTTTAACTTACTTTAGATTAAAAGTTATAAGTTGCTTTTACGTAGTAGAAACCGCCGTTGTAATCAAACGGGCCACTTTCGTAATATTGAGCACCAAGTACACCGTAAGATTCTTCAGGTAACTTTTGCGCTTCTTGGTCGAAAAGGTTATTTGCACCAGCAGATAATGTAATGCTGTCATTTAAGAAGTAACTTACTTCTGCATCAACAGTAATTGCTGAATCAGCAATTTCATTCCAACAGCCAATTGCACATGTATCATCAGCATGCGTTGCAAAGTACTCACCAAAGTAATTCACACGTACAAAGCTCGTTACACTATCCCAAGTTTGAGAAATAGTAAAAGTTGCACGGTGGTCAGGCATACCTTCTTCTAAACGATGTACCTTACCTTCATCTGTTGTATTAGGGTTAAACTTATCAACAGTTGTTTCATTCCAGTTATAAGCTAATGATAACATGGTATCACCGTCTAATAACTCCATTGAGTAGTTTGCAACTATATCAACACCTTGAGTCGTTGTATCAAAGTCGTTCGCAAAGTATGTTACCGCAGAAATTAACTCTGGGTTAGCTACACCAAGCGCTTCAAGTTCAGCATAGTCTTCAGCTTCAACATCAATTTGGCTAGATTGAGCTAAACGGTCGGTTACTTCAATATTGTAGTAATCAAGTGTGAAGAAGAAATCACCCGTTTGATAAACCATACCACCAGCAAAGCTGCGTGATTCTTCAGGTGATAACTCTTTACCGCCATAAAATGCAGAAAGTGGGTTAGTTGGTGGTGCAAGGAATGTTTGAATTAGCTCACCCATCACTAGTGATGTTTGCGTATTCACAACATTTGCTTGTCCAACTGTAGGTGCTCTAAAGCCAGTGCTGTGAGAGGCACGGAATGAAAACTCATCGTTAAGCGTATATTGTGCAGTTAACTTGTAGTTAGTTGTATTACCAAACGTTGTGAAATCTTCATAACGTACTGCTGCGCCAAGTAAAAAGTCTTCCGATATTTGAGCTTCAACATCAACATATGCGGCAATATTGCGACGGTCGTTACGACCTTGAGTTTCAGGACCAAAGCCTTTGAAACCATGTGAACCAATGTTAAAGCCTTGGTCAGCATATACACCAGCTTCCCATGACGCTTTCTCGCCTGAAACAATTTCAAAGCTCTCTTCACGCCATTCAATACCAGTTGCAACATTGACTAGTTCTTCTAGGCCCATATCAAACCCTTTAACTAAATCAAAGTTAAAGGTTTTTTCCATTTGGATATAACTACCCGTTTCAAAATCAACTGGTGTTTCTAAACCAAGTGATGGGTTTAAGGTGTTTTGTAAATTAAATTTAGATTCGTTACGACCTACTGAACCGCTTAAATCAAAATACCAACCTTCAAGCATGCCACTGTTAATGTCACCTTTAGTACCAATCGTTAATGAAGTATCAGTAATGTTGCCACCAAATTGTGGTGTGTAACCACCTGGGAATATTTGGTTCATTGAGAAACAGTTAGGA
>OJGX01001006.1_pt1 | contig 12294 bp, 11 predicted proteins | sample 1594661 | NCBI WGS metagenome assembly OJGX01 (sample SAMN05416839, study PRJEB24817) | seawater metagenome | isolation source: Sea water | place: Canada:Atlantic | collected 2013-07 | reverse complement strand
CCACCACTTCCCTCGCTTCGCTCAGTCGTGCTAGACCTCACCGGACTATCCCAGCCAAAAATCACAGATTTTTGTCGTTACACGGCGCGCAAAGCTACCGCTTTGCAAAAACGCTTGTTTCACCCTAGTGGGCCCACCACTTCCCTTCAATTTCGTCGAGTTACTCTTTAAGCGACGGACTATGAGCTTATATAGTCGGATTGACGGATTCGAAATCCGGTTCTAGTGATAGAGTGCCGGTTCAAGTCCCGCTCCCGGCACCAAATCTTTCGGTCGATTCAAACCGCGAAATTTGAAAATTTCCTTTCGATTCCTCCACTTGCCGACCAAAATGACAGCTACAACTAATTGCAAGCAAACAGAAAGTCTGCCTAGTTGATAAAGCCCTAGCTTCACTCTATTCATGTCGTTCAAAGGCCGACAAGGAACAAATACGTGTAAGATGCAGTTCCTAACAAAAAGATCATGAATTGAAAGTATGAGCGAACTAAAAAGAACTATCACTTGGAAGATTCTGGCCATATATGGATTGGGAAACATTTTAGGCGCTGGAATCTACGTTCTAATAGGAGAGGTTGCGAAAGAATCTGGAAATGCAATGCTATGGTCATTCTTTGCGGCAGGCATCATTGCGAGTTTTACAGCAATAACCTACGGAGCACTGGCGAGTGAATACCCAGTAAGTGCAGGCGCAGCAATATACACGGAAAGAGCGTTCAATTCGAAAAAGTGGAGCACTGCAGTAGGTTTGACTATGGCATTAACCGCTATAGTTTCCTCTAGCACTTTGCTGAATGGGTTCAATAGTTACTTTCAAGTTCTATTGGAAACATTAGGCGTTCAGTTTAATGCTCCTTCATCCCTAGTTATTCTAACAATACTTGCCATATTAAGTTTTGTAGCCTTAAAGGGAATTGGAGATTCAACCAAACTAGCGGTTCTACTAACATTCACGGAGGCAGGTGGTCTACTACTAATAATAGGCTTCGCTTTCTTCTATGGAGATCCAATGGATGCCATAGCAGTATCAATGAGCAGCATAGGTGAGATTCCTCCTCTTGCTATTACATTAGGTGCATTTATTGCGTTCTACGCCTTTATTGGATTTGAGGATATGGTGAACGTAGTGGAAGAAGTACAGCAGCCCGAAAGGCAAATGAAGAAAGGAATACTTACAGCGCTATCTATTGCAGTAGTACTTTATGGACTAACGATTATTGCAGCACTTGCGGTACTCACCAGTAGTGAACTGGCGCAAAGTGACGCGCCACTTGCCACTGTCTGGCAAACCGCTACGGACAGCGAGTTTCCACTCATTACCATTATCGGGCTCATCGCCATCACAAACGGAGCACTGATAGGAATAATTACATCCTCTAGAATAATATTTGGTTTAGCGCGTGAAGGCTGGATCTCGAATAAGCTCGCCAAGATATCGTCTAAAAGTAGCGTCCCAAGCCGAGCTACATATTTGGTAATAGGACTTATTGCAATTACTGCAATTGCTCTTCCACTTGGAACACTGGCACGCATAACTAGCTTCATTCTGCTCGTGGTATTCACAGTAGTACAGGCAGCAGCATTAAAATTGAAAGTGCAAAATAAATTGCCAAACCTCAACTACTGCATTCCAATAATTGGTCTAATTGCGAACATTAGTGTAATTGTTATTCAGCTTTTTAGTTGGTACTGACACGTCGCTTCCTAGTGGGTTCTCCACTTCTCTTGCTCATAGCAATAACTTTAATACATGACCTTGTAGGTTCCATGCTCCGAATTTGCCAAATCAGGCGGTAACTAATCAGTATCTGCAGCTATAGAAACTAGAGCGCGATGGGGATATATTGTCGCTAAGTAAATCATACATCACCGATAGGAGTGGATCATGACAAAAATGTTTTCGATGCGTGTCTTGACCCTTTTATGCACCATGGCTACCGTGTTGGGCAGTGCTACAATTCATGCGCAGCCTGCCGCTCCTCTCACTATCATTGACGGTGATTATGCTGAGCAATGCTCCATGGCGGCGCGCAATCCGCAAGCGGCGTCTGGGGTTATGTTCACCGGGTCGCGAGTAAGTATTTCGCCCATACAAATATGTACGCTAGCAATACAGCAGGATGGTAACTCAGCGAATCGGGCTGCGAGCTATAACAATCGCGGTGTACTCCACTTTGCGGCGGCCAACTTTGATGATGCAATGGCCGATTTCACTGAGGCCGTGCATCTGCAGGACACGCTGACCTTCGCTCACATCAATCGGGGCAATATCTTTAACCTGCGTGAACAGTGGGCGCAGGCCATCAGCGCCTTCGATCGAGCCATTGAACTAGGTATTCAGCCCAGTGAAGCACGAGAGGTACGTGAGCTGGCGAGGGCTCATTTCAACCGAGGTATCGCGCACGAAAACCTGGAACAACTCCGCGAAGCCTATCTCGATTACCTCAGAGCTTCGGAACTGGCACCGGAATGGGAGGAGCCGGTCCGGGAGTTAGAGCGCTTCGAAGTTGTCAGGTGATGAATCGTGGCTACTGACAAATTAACTCTCCAAGACGCAATAGCCCAAAGCCCCAAAGCGCGCTAGACAAGCTTTCGAACAGACGCTACCTTTCCCTTCTCTATAACCCCTAATGTTATCTACAAAAACGGGATTTCTAATGAAATTGTCCATACCCTTAGCCGCTCTGTTTTTCACGCTTGTGTTCGCCGCCCCTGTGCAGGCTCAGGCACCAGTTTATGTGCCTGCATCTAGCCCCGCTCGTGTGCACGCGCTGCCCACCCTAAGAGAGCAGGCGGTCGAGCAGCAGGCCTGGCTTGAGGCACGGCTTAATCGCGTATTGCCGACGTTGATGGCTGAGTACGGCGTGGATATGTGGATACTGTCGATGCGCGAGTATGCCGAGGACCCGGTGTTCTGGTCGATCACATCGCCCACTACCTTTGCAGCGCGTCGTCGCTCCATCTACGTGATGACGCTGCAGCCAGATGGCAGCGTCGAGCGGCTTGCACTCGGCGGCAGCAGTCAGGGCGGGTTGTTTGAAGCCTTCCGCTCAAGCCGGCCCGCGCCAACTCAGGCGACTAGTGAACTGGCCGGTAACGAACAGTGGCGACTGCTGCGTGAATTGATCGAAGACCGCGACCCGAGCAATATTGCCCTTAATATCGATGCGGCATGGGCGTTTTCGGATGGCCTGCACGCCGGCGAGCGTGAAGCGCTCGAAGAGGCGCTTGGCCCATATGTTGACCGTGTGGTGCGCGAGCCTCGCTTGGCGTTAAATTACATTGCGTTACGCCTGCCTGAGATGATGCCGCGCTACCGCAAGATCATGGAGACCGTGCACGCCGTCATCGCACAAGCTTTCTCCAACGCGGTGATCACGCCTGGCGAAACCACTACCGAAGATGTGATCTGGTGTATGCGCCAGCGCGTGCAGGAGCTCGGTTATCAGGTGTGGTTCCAACCTTCGGTGGATGTGTCACGCCAAGGTGAGGGCCGCATCAGCGGCGACACCGTTATTCAAGCTGGTGACTTACTGTGGACAGATTTCGGTGTGGTGGCCATGAACCTGCACACCGATACACAACATCTTGGCTACGTGTTAAAACCCGGCGAGACGCAAGCGCCAACCGGTCTACAGCAATGCATAGCGGATTCCAATCGCATGCAAGAGTTATTGCTAGAAGAAATGGAGCCGGGTCGCACAGGCAATGACATTCTCGCCGCGACGCTGGCGCGCGTAAGCGCCGAAGGGATTACCGGCACCGTATACACTCACCCCATTGGGGACCACGGCCACGGTGCCGGGCCATTGATCGGGCGCTGGGATGGGCAGGAAGGCGTGCCCATTCGCGGCGACGAAGTGCTATTAGCGTCGACCTGGCACTCTATCGAACTGCAGGCCACGCGCAATATTCCCGAGTGGGGCGATGAACCGGCGAACTGCCGACAGGAAGAAGAGGCTTATCTGGATGCTGACGGCGAGCGCCATTGGGTGTATCGCCGCCAAACAGAGTTTCATTTGGTTTGGTAGAACCAGAAGGGGTATCGAAATCCAAAGGCATAACCTTCATTGTGCAGCACGAACAGCAAGATCGAACCCTCCATAAAGGCATATATGAGATGCTCAAATCGCCTGACGGTAGTGAAATGGAATAAATTAATGAGTATCAGCGCTACCAATACTCCAGCAAAAAAACTTGTGAAAGCAAAGCTTGCTCCATATTTTTCCGCCACATGACTTTCAGTTGCCAGCTCCATCGGCAGCGTTAAGCCACCACCGAGCTTACAAAGTAGTGTTAACGCAGGCTATCAATCTCACGCTTAATGATAGGATCCCACAACTCATAGCCAAGCGCGTTCAGGTGCATTCCATCATCGATGAAAATGTTATCCTTTAGCTGACCATTGGCGTCAATCATTGAAGACGTTATATCCACATAATGCAGCGCTTCTTTTGATTCAGCGTATTCTAACAAGAGCTGATTTGTAAGCAGCTTATTCTCACGCACATCTTTGCCTAAAAAATCATCGATCAAGGTTGGCTTCATGGAAAGCAGCAACACGGGAGTTTCTGGAAAATCCTGCTCAATTCTATCCACCAGCTCTTTGAACGCGTTAACCGAAAACTCTGGTGAACGGCCCTGCTCCACATCGATATCGCAATACAGCAGCACCATAGAGGGATTGTGCTTTTTGATCACATCATCATAGTAGTGGATCACCTCGGGTAATGAAGCGCCACCAAAACCTCGATTGATAATTGGGTACTCTGGAAATGAATTTGCCGTTTCCCAAAACACCATGCTGGAACTACCAACAAAAAGAATCGGGTCTTTGGCGAGTGTATTGCGCGCGTCGAAACGGCGAAAGCTTTCAATAATGCTTTCGAAACGATCTATCTCAATCGATCTATCGCGCACATACTTAGCTTGTCCTTGGCGATAAAGATCCATGGCTTTTCTAAATTTCTCTGGCTCAGCATTATAGGCAAGCTTGTTAGGCATCCAAAATGCAAAGGATCTTCTATAGAACTGCGCTGTCGCCTCTTCACTAACTGTTGCAGCCGCTTGGGCGTCTTCTAGAAAGGCAATATACTGCTCGAGTGTCTCGCTCTGTGGACTTTCTTGCGCATGCAGATTCAAGCCAAAACATATGCAAAAAGTAATTGTTATTAAATTTTTAAACACTTTGAAGATTCCTATCAATTAGTCAGTCCAATTCGTGAGTTAAACAGTAAACTCCCCACGAATCAACTAGTAAGCAAACTGTCCTAATAAGTCACTAAGCAGCAAACGCTAACATACAGGCGTTGCATATGGTGCCATAGAGCATTAGCATCAACACACTTTTGACTTCGTGTAGTGTGAGACATGATTCATCTAATAATAAGAGCTTGGAAGCCTTTCCATCAGGAGTGTTGATTGATTCGCACAAAAAGAAACGCACAGAAACCAAAAAACTCTCTGCAACCCTCACCTTTTTACATACGTCTCGCAATTCTAGTTATTTTACTGGGCGGAGTTGTTAGCCTAATTCTTTTGCGCCTATTGGAGCCCGAACAAACTACGCGCACCCTAGGGCCTATTACTTTTATAGTGATTGGTGCAATTAGCTGGTTTCTAAGTAGTCGCGGCCAAACATCGACGACTCTGCTTGTATTAGTGTTCGGAAGCTGGATCAGCGCAACTGGCATGGTGGTGTTCAATGGCGGCCTGCAAGCTCCCATGGTTATCGTGTTTCCCGTACTAATCTTACTCTCGGGTTGGGTGGTCGGCTTACGGGCAGCTTTTGCTATATCTACACTGACCATATTAGTGACGTTATTTATTATGCTACGTCACGACATGCCTGCTCCACCGCATACTGACCCAGCTCTGCAAGGCTGGGTGCAAATTATCATCTATGTCAGCTCAGTCATTTTGGTGACATTTATGGCCCGTAGCTTTAACAGCAAAATGGAAGAGTTGCGCCGTCTAAGCCAAAACTTGTCAGAACGAACCCTCGATTTGGAGGCAGGCAAAACTGAACTGAACCGCGCTCAAACTGCCGCGAAAGTGGGGAGCTGGGTGCTCGACATTCAGCAAGATCTTGTCCGCATGTCCGATGAGTGTTGTCGTATATTCTGCTTGCCTGAAGGCACCACCATCACGCAAGACGCTTTTCTCGCGCAAGTCTATAAACAAGATCGCGCCAGTATGCAAAAAGCATGGCAAGACGCTTTCAACGGCAATAGCTTCGACTACGAGCATAGGATAGAAGTAGGATCAGAATTGCGCTGGGTACGGCAGAAAGCCGAGTTTCAATTTTGCGATGAAGGCAAAGTTATCCGAGCAGAAGGCATTACCCAAGATATTAACGAGCGGAAACTTTCCGAGAATAAAATTCACACCTTAGCGTTTTTTGACCAGCTCACTAGTCTACCGAACCGCACGCTCTTGTTAGATCGATTGAAGCAGATGATGGCTTCAAGCCAGAACTCAGGATTCTATGGCTCTGTACTTTTTCTCGATCTTGACCATTTTAAAATTCTCAATGACACTCGCGGCCATGAAATAGGCGACAAATTACTTATCCAAACAGCCCAACGTCTTTCCGCCTGTTTGCGCGCAGAGGACACTGTGGCTCGTTTTGGAGGCGATGAATTTGTTGTATTGCTGGGAAACCTAAGTGACAGTAAAAATCAGGCAAGTGCCGCGACGAAGCTTGTGGCTGATAAAATATTAGAAGAGCTCAAACAGCCCTACCAGTTGGGCGAAGTCGACCATTACGTTACAGCCAGCATTGGCGTCACTCTCTTCAATAGCACCGCGATCTCGATAGACGACCTGCTAAAACAAGCCGATCTATCGATGTATAAGGCCAAGGCGGCAGGACGCAACAAATGGTGCTTTTTTGACCCAGGCTTAGAAACAGCAGCCAACGAGCGTGCCTCCGTCGAGCGTGACCTGCGCAAAGCACTAAGCGAGCAGGAGTTCGAATTACACTATCAATTACAAGTGACAGACAAGGGGCAACATACAGGTGCTGAGGCACTTCTGCGCTGGCATCATCCTCAGCGCGGTTTAGTATCACCAGTTGATTTTATTCCACTAGCGGAAGAAACAGGGCTTATTATTCCAATAGGGAAATGGGTTCTGCACACAGCCTGCACACAATTAGCTCTCTGGGCCAGCTCTGCCAAAATGGAGCCGCTTTGTTTATCTGTTAATGTTAGCGTACAACAATTCAACCAACACGATTTTGTTGAGACAGTGCTTGAGGTATTAGAGAGCACAGGTGCCAGAGCGGCTCATTTAAAACTTGAGTTAACAGAAAACCTGCTAGTCGATAACGTGCAAAGCATTATCGAAAAAATGTTCACATTGAAATCAATCGGCGTTGGGTTTTCGCTTGATGACTTTGGCACGGGCTATTCGTCATTGGCCTATCTCAAACAAATGCCCTTCGACCAACTAAAAATTGATCAGTCGTTTGTGCGTGACATATTAATCGACTCTAACGATGCCGCCATTGCCAAAACCATCATCGCATTAGGCAAAAGTTTTGGTCTTGAGGTCATCGCCGAGGGAGTGGAAACCGAAGAGCAACTGGAGGCACTGGCACAAATGGGTTGTCGAGCATACCAAGGATATTACCTTAGCCGTCCAATCCCACTGATAGAATTCGAGAAGTTGATATTGAAAACCTGAAAGCATTACCTAATTAATGCTGTATTGAAAAATGCCAGAGAAGTACCCTCCTCTGGCATTTTTCGCCTAGCTTTTAGTAAATCGTTATTCCCGTACAGTCACCGTTAAATACTGGTCCGTATATAGCCCGCCATCATCAGCGCGCCCCCACAACAGATAAGTGCCCGGTTTGTCGAAGGTGACCGACACATCCACGATGCCATCCTCAGGCATCTTAGGTGGAATCCATAACCAGCTCCATGGGGAGTTCGCCGATGGGCGCGTGTCTTCCCAAGGCTTTACCTGGGGTGGATCAAAATGCACGTGATCCTGAACATTCTCAACCCCTTCAGGAGCCCGGTACACATTCCAAGACAAATATAAGCCGTTATTTTTGGCAACAGTTGGCTTGGGAGGTGGCATCTTCATCATCATACTGCGTACTACTTCGGGTGTGGCAAAAGCCGCCGCGGGGCCGCCGAACAGCCTAACTAGAGCCATAGGGTCGAAAGGCTCTGGGACACCGTCGTCAGTAACGCGGGTTTGAAAGCTCAGCGTTTCGCCCACATTCACCGTTCGAAACCCATCGCCTATTAGCTGTGAGCTCGGTGGAATGTTCGCCCTAGTGGCTTCATCGGACGTTCCTGACCCCAAGGCGCCGGTCTCAGACATGATGGTGACATTGTCGACTTTGTAGTCGCTACGCAAAGTGCCATAGGCCGTACGAGTCACACCGTTCGGCGAGGTTAGCTCCCAAGCCAGCTCATCGTCTCCGAAATCACCTGGAACAATCACCGAGAACGTGAAACGGTTCCGACGCGGCAGAAAGTGCGTTGGCTGGCCGCGATCAGGATCGCCCGTCGTGAAACGGTTATTCTCACCAATGGGAATATCGAGCTCTTCGTCCCAGTTGTGGTTGAAATAGCCGAACAACATCGTGATGGTGCCATCGTCGTTTTCTTTCCAACCTTCATAGGCGACTTCGGCATGTTGACCGCGGCTATAGGTTTGCTTGGTGTACTCGTAGTCCTGCTGCGCCAACACGGCAGTCGACGTCAACGCCAAACCACTTAGCAGCAACATACACACTGACTTCGATAAACTTTTGTACTTATTTTCCATATCCTTTTTCCACCCTTTTCAGAAAACCACTAGATTCCTGCAACATTGTCATCCATAGACTCATCGGCGTCGGCTGTGTCGGACTCGAGAGGCCATACCAGCGGCGCCAAACACAGAGGACAACCAATAATGTGATCATTGGGGCCAAGGTTTAGATTCTTGCGGCGTGTTTCCATCTCTTCCATAAACTGCTCGTCAGTCATGGTGACGCGGATCCCTAGGTCGATAAACATATTGGTGACCGAACGGTTACCTGAACCCTGCCAGTTGCGCGGGTCTGGAACATTCGGATTGGCCGTGGTGTTATCAAAATAACCGGTGATATGCAAAATCGTGCCTTTAGGCAACAAGGGCGTGTAGTTGTCTTCAAAGCCATAGCCTCGCACCCAGTTATGGTCATAGCCCACGCAGGAGATCGTCTCAACAGAATAGCCCCAGATTGCTTCGAGACACATGCGCTCGCCAGGGGCGTGCAGGTGCGGCTCAAAAGTGATGACTTTGGTATTTTGCGTGAGCACTTGATAGGCATGTAGCTCCTGATCCTTGCCATTGCCTTCAACGCTGATGTCGACACCGTTACCAAGGATACTGATAGAAGATTTGTACTTCGGCTCGTAGTCTCGTGGGTGGAAGCGGAAGCCTATTTCCAAGTGACCAACGGTGTCGCGACCATTGGAGTGCATGTGAACCGAATCGGTAAAGAACGCGCTGTTTGCTGCCAACAATGGGCCTGCATCTGGATCGAAGACATCGCCATTACGACCGACTTCGTGCACTGGGAACGAAACGGCTTGCCCAGGCACTATCTGACCGTTCTCATCCACGACCTCTGTACGCCAGATCATGTGGTGGAATATATACAAACCACCGACGGTATCGGATGCAGCAACGCCTTCGTTGACGTCGTTCACTTCAATGATTTCAACAGACTTTACATAGCGATCCTCTGTCATACCGGTGCTCACGCTAGGCAGTTCGCCCCACCAGTCGGGTCGCCCACCTTCCATGAGAAAATCTTCAAGCCTGACAATCTTATCTGGCTCGCCCAATTTCCACTTGGCATTGTCATCGAACACCAACGGCTCTGGCGCATCGGCTGCATCACCCTGTGGAGTGCCGGAGCGCGCCCACGTAGAGATCGCAGCGAGCTCCGCATCGCTCAATGAAGGGTCATCTTTAATATGTTGAATGCCAACATCTTTCTCGGCATAGAACGGTGGCATAGCACCAGCACGGTCGCGCAGGCTAGTCTTATATTCAATGAGTCCAGCAAATGGGGCTGTCTGCTCATAGGTGACTAGGGGCATAGGCGCAACGCCACCCACTCGGTGACAGGTCTGGCAGCTACGCTGTAGGATTGGTTCGATATCCTTGTGGAAGGTCACTTCCTGAGCGCTCAACACTGGCGAGAATGCCAGCCCTGAAACGGCTAGCAGCAAGCCTTTGTTGATTAATGACGAAAGTCGCATGATGGGTCTCTCCAATCTTCTAATAGGGTTCAGTCCTGCCCTTTGAGGCAGACACACAGCCGTCTAAATTCTCGTTCAACAACAGAGTAGCCTATAAAAGAAAGCGAATACTACCTTATAGCTTGTAAATACTTCCTGATTACTTACGAAAGCTGATCGATTTCTGCTAAAACGTCCGAATTCAAGAAATCGGTAAATGCTTCTGTCGAACACGCCCGCCACACCTTAAGGGGAAGTCTATTGATCGACCTGCATGCAAACCCTATACTGAAGTCAAAACGCCTACGGGCGATCTGATCAATCGCTCAATGAATGTGGGGGGAAGCAATGGATATTCAAGTGACTGGCATACTGGGCTTTATATGGCTTTGTATTATCATATGGGCCATTATTAAGGTTGCCGGAAGTACTGCAGGAGGCTTGGCCAAACTGATTTGGATTCTTTTATTGCTATTTATTCCTGTCCTTGGATTTATCCTTTGGTTTATTTTTGGCCCAAAAGCCCGTTAAGGCGACTAAAAGCTCTGACTGCAAGAACCTGCCCGAAAGCGGACGACTTACGCAACGATGCTCCCACAGCACTACCACCACTTACAATTTCAATGGTTGGCAAGAATACTAAACTCCAGAACTTATCCACTCGGCAATTGCACGCCCAATGGCATCGGGGGAAACTTCCTGCACGTAGTGGCTACCAAACACACTAACTTCCTTCTGATTTTTGAAACCTCGCACAAAATCTAGCAACGGCCCCTCTGAAATTAGCGCTCCTGGATTCACTCGAACAAACAATTTGGGCAAATCACTTTCTGCAAACCAATCCGAATAGCTCGTAACCAGCTCAACCGTATCGGCTGGATTACCTCCTCGAGGTAGCTCTCTAGGCCACTCTAACGTTGGCCGGCGACTCTCGCCGGGAGTTAGATATGGACGGCGATACTCTGTTTTATCGGCCTCTGAAAGGTAATATGATAAGCCGCCGATAAGAATCCGTTCTAGAAAGATATTATCTTGCAGTACAGCCTCTTCTCCTCTAGCCGATCTAAAAATATTGAATAGCCCACTCTCAGGCTCAGGGATTTGAGGTAGAGCGGACGGATTTAGAATTGCCTCCATATACGCAACACCACGCACACGTTCAGGAAAGCGTTGCGCGTAACTAAGTCCAATTCCAGACCCCCAATCATGAATCACTAATGTGACGCGTTCGCGCACGCCGATAGCCTCTAGCATGTCGAAAATATAGTCACGATGAATGCTAAATTTATAGACTCCTTCACCACTATCAGGCAACGGCTCAGAGTCGCCCATGCCGATCAAATCAGGCGCTATACATCGCCCAAGATGCTGTACATGCGGAATTATATTTCGCCAAAGATAGGAGGATGTTGGGTTGCCATGTAGAAACACGATAGGATCACCTTCTCCCACTTCGTAGTAGGCCATGCTCAGGCCCCGCACCTGCACATATTTCTTCTTTGCAGCCCATGAGGACTCCTGCGCAAGCGCCTTGTGGGAGCTAAGAGATAAAGGCAGCGCCGCAACACCGCCCGAGATGGCAACAGCCTGAATGAGCTTTCTACGATTAAACGTCAACATAGGTACAACCTTTTATTTATTATTGTTACTTTTATGTAGGTGATAGATATTGTAGGTCAAGGTTTCCTAAACTTTAGCGTCATTCGGTCACTCTCACCGATGGCAATCATTCTGTCACGCAATGCACGATTGAAAGTACTGCCTCGCAATGTAGGTGGCAACGAGTAAACACCATCAGGATGATCTTTGGTATCTAAGGGGTTAGCATTAATCTCAGCTTCATCGATTAATTCGAAACCAGCGTTTCTCGCCAATGATTCAACGTATGATTGATTCACATAGCCATCCTCAGCTTTCGGATCCTGCGCGACACTTTCGCGTCCACGATGATCCACAATGCCAAATACACCCCCAGACTTTAACATGCGAAAAATAGCATCATAGTATGACTGTGCAGGCTTGTCGTAAATTAAAAAACCATGGGCTCTAAATACCA
>OJGX01001002.1_pt1 | contig 12302 bp, 7 predicted proteins | sample 1594661 | NCBI WGS metagenome assembly OJGX01 (sample SAMN05416839, study PRJEB24817) | seawater metagenome | isolation source: Sea water | place: Canada:Atlantic | collected 2013-07 | reverse complement strand
GTCGTCCGAGTCTTTCAACTCAACCACAACAAAGCCAGTGAGCTGAAAGAGAAAGTGAAGAACATTCTCTCCAAAACCGGCACCATGGAGACCGATGACAATGCCAATAAAATCATCGCGACAGATTTTGCCGAGAACGTACAGCTCCTCAGTGACTTAATCGCAGAATTGGATGTTGTGTCTCTCACCGATTCAGTCATCGAAATCTTCGAACTGAAATTTGCCGAGGCCTCCGAACTATCCAAACTGCTTGATGGCATTCTCAGCGGGCAAAGCGTCAAGAGCAATAGCTCCTCCTCCTCGCGTCGCAGTTCCTCAAGCAAATCAGAACCCACCGGATCGACCAATGGGGTCCGCCTTTGGGCGGACACGACCACAAATCGACTCATCCTGTCATCCCCCAAAGATCGTATCGCAGAGATCAAGCGACTGGTCGACGTCCTTGATTCCGAAAAACCCACCGATGTCTCGGTCCGAGTCATCCCCCTCAACCATGTCGACAGCGAAGAACTGATGCGAGAAATCGCCCCCCTCTACGAGAAGCTCAGCGGAAGCTCCCTCAAAGAAACCATCGAGGTCACGGCCAATGGGCGCTCAAATTCTCTGATCGTTCTCTCCAGTGAATCGAACTACAAAGCCATGGTAGAACTAGTCAGACACCTGGACAACGAAGACGCCCAAGAGACGGTTATCCGCAGCGTCGCCCTGGAGAACGCTGATGCCACAGACGTCGCCGAACAATTGAAAGAGCTCTATCAAGGCGGCACCGGATCTTCCTCCCGCTACACCTATGTTTACAACTACGGGCGCTCCAATAATGGCTCAGAAAAGAAACCTAGTTTCGTTGCCGACGTTCGTCGGAACACGGTAATCGTTCAAGCGCCACCCAATTCTCTTGAGAGCATCGAAGAAATGATCAAATCCCTTGATCAACCGATCACCGACGACAGTCTGGTGCCGCGTATCTTTCAGCTAAAATTCGTCAGCGCCGTTGATATCGAGGAAGTCCTCAATGAACTCTTTATCAAGGAGCAAGGAAACCGCAGCTACTACGATTCATTCTTCTTTGGCTACGGATCTAATCGCTCCTCTGGAGAGAGCGATTCGGGACGCCTCTTCGGCAAACTGAAAATCACCAGCGAGCCTTACTCCAACTCCATCATCGTCACCTCAAATTCCGTTGAGAACATGACCGTCGTCGAGAATGTTCTGAAGCAACTCGATATTCCATCAAGCGCCGGAGAAACGACACTCAGAGTCCCCCTCAACTTCGCCAACGCGGTAAAACTAGCGAATAACGTCAATATCCTCTTCGCCAAAGGCGGCTCTCCACCAATGCGCCAAGATCAGAACCAGCAAAACCAAGGGCAGAATAACAACAACAACGGCCAAAACAATGGACCCAACGGACAGAGCAATTTTGAGCTCGAGCGCGAGCAAGCCGAGAACGCTTACTTCCCTTGGCTCGGAGGCCAGCAAGACAATCCCCGGGGATTCGGTGCCCAAACCGCAGTCCGCCCTGTAAGTGACCTCATCGGGCGAGTACGCTGTGTTCCGGATGGGCGAACCAACTCGCTCCTCATTACCTCCAATGTCCATTTCCTTCCCCAAGTCTTGAAACTGGTAAACAACATGGACACGCCAACGGCGCAGGTGCTGATCGAGGCAAAAATTATCGAAGTCTCGACGGATTTCCGAGACAAGATCGGTACGCGCTGGTCCCCTGACGGCGGCCAAGTCTTTGATGCGGAGGACTTCGACGGATCCTTTCAAGGAACCGGGCTCGGAGAATTCACCAAAGTGTTTGCAGGCAGCACCGGTGCAGGCGCCCTCAAGACCGGAATCCTCGACTCGACTGTCAATCTCGATATCCTCGTACAGTTTCTGCGTAAGAACACCGATGCCAACGTGATGGCTGAACCCCAAATCAACGTTGCCGACAACGAACTCGGCAAACTCTTCGTGGGTGCCCAGGTCCCTTTCATCTCCGGGTCACTCAACACCCGGGAAGGCGGACGCAACGACAGCTTCACTTACCGGGATGTTGGCATCATTCTCGAAGTCACACCGCACATCAATAACTCCGAAGAAGTCGCCCTCAAGATCCGTGTCGAATCGTCCAACATCCGCAGTGGAGAAACCCTATTTGGGGGAGCGATCCTAGACACCCGTAGCTTCCGAACAGACATGGTCGTAAAAAGCGGTGAAACTCTGATTCTAGGAGGCATCATCCAACAAGAGACCGCCGACGTCGTCCGTAAAGTCCCTCTCTTGGGAGACATCCCCATCCTTGGCTATGCCTTCAAAAAACGAGACAAGGTCGAGCGCGACGTCGAGCTCATGGTCTTCCTCCGTCCCGTCGTGACCCGAAGCTTCGAAGACGTTCAACGACTAGTCGAGGAAGTTGACCGCAAGACTCCCCGAATTGAAGCCTGGCGAAAATTCATCGAAGAAGAAGCAGAAAAAGACGCCCAAAAACTTCGCAAAGAATGATCTCAAAAAAAGGCATCATGGTTCTCGAGATGCAACTCCAGAGAAGATTAAAAGAGCAAAGCGAGGCCGTCTCAACCAAGCGATCATCCGATTCTAATCAATCAAAAACTGGAAAACCTTGAATCTTTGTTCGCTGATATCCAAGGGATCTATGTCATCCGTGGTCCAAGATTCGATCGCTCCTCAACAGCAATCTTCACTCGATGCTATCGTTCGGCCTGAATCACAGCATGCCTGCCTAACTCGAGGGATTGCTAATGACGCGTCAGCTCAAGGTGACCGAGATCGATTGGGTCTACGATCTTGCCCGATCCGTCGGAGGGCACGACAACCTTTCGTGCGACTGAAGCAATTCGTTTCATGCTCGTTGAGCGAGCGCTAGTCCTCTCTCGTTCATTTATGTGGACGGCCAGTTGGTAGGAACCGGGTTCAACGCCCTCGATTCGAAACTTACCCTTATGATCAATATTGACAGCGTATATCCGTTCTGAACTCCTGCGCTTTTGTCCCTCGGGTGACCGCCAATAGGCATCTTTCTCGGCAAAAAATCGTTGAATCGCCTCCGGATCCGCACGCTGGTCTTAAAGCGAAGGAGACGTGATATGAGGAGGCAGTGAAAGATCAGTCCTGAGATAGTAGGGCTCCCGATTCCAATTGAGGCCTTCAATTTCGGGACCAACCAGTTCGACCCGCCCCACAATCGTCCGTCCTCGTCCGCCTATGCTAAGGGTCGCAGTGCCTCCCGCTTCGACCTCAAACCGAGCCAACTGAGTCCCCTGCTCCCGGTGCAGCTGATACGTTCCAGCAGGGAGACCGGAAAATTCGAAACGTCCTCCAAGCCCAGTCACGGCATCGAGTGATACCAACGCTGCTCCTTGGTCAATCCCTTGATCAATCCGCCAAAGGCCAACCGTGGCCCCTTCAATAGGATCCGGTCCAGCTAGAAGTCTCCCCTCGACTCGAGACCAAGCTTGCAACGGCACCTTCGAATCAGCTTGCAAGTCAGCCAGATCAAGTTCAGCGAAACCCGATTCATGAACCAGCACCACTCCGGTCATGTCAGCCACTCGTGCGACTTGGGCGCGCCCGGCACTATCCGTCCGCCCAATTCTCGATTGATCCCGAACTCGCTTCAAATTGATCGTCCGGGGAGAAGAGAGCCAAATTTGATGATCCTCCTTCTTCAACTGCACCCACGTGGCGTCAGCAGCGGGAGAGCCGTCGGGACCTAAAACGGTAAGCAGAAGATCATTGGCAGGTTCAAGTTCAAATCGGAGCGCCAGACGACCCACACCGTCCTGGAAATTGCGTGATATCGACGGGGCATAGCCTTCTGCCAATACGGTCACAAGATGAAAGGCATCCGCGGGTTCCCGGATTTCCAATTCAAAGAGTCCCTGCTCACCGGTGCCCCGCTGGCGAATATTCATGACCGGACCATCAGCACGCTCTTTTTGCCCAAGTTCAAACTTGAACGAAGGAATCGCTTCGCCCGTTCTCGCGTCCACAACCGTACCGACCACGTGATCTGGTCGGACCATTTGGATTCGCAAGGCTTTGTCGACCGGTGAAGCAAAATCACGCACGGACTTATACCCCTTGGCGAACACCGTAAACGAGACGAGACCATGATTAGGCGCCTCTCGCCAAACAAACTTGCCATCGGAACCACTCTTCAAACCACGGTCAAAGGACCGAAACTTATACCACGACGATGGAATCACCTCAGCCTCACCGATCGGGTTCCCATCGACGTCGACGACGATCCCGTGAATTTCAGCGGCCTTCTCCAATTGAAAGACTCGATTGGTTTTGGAAGTATCATAGTCCCAATGAAACAGAGTCGGAGCAAAGCCCGAGGCGCGCACGACGAGATCCGGTTTAAACTGAGACTCAAGCACCGAGAATTGCCCCTCTTCGTCCGATTCCCCACGGGGAATGAACCACCAATCTCTCGTCCCCAATTCGTATTTGGCCTGAGGAACGAGCTTACCATCGGGATCCAAAACAGTACACAGAATCGCCCCTCGCTCGACTACTGTCGCTGGTTTCGTGACCTCAGTTTCCACAAGGGCCGCAAAAACACTGGGCGTGATAGCGTCGTTCGATTCGCTTGACTTACTAGGAAGCGCTTGAGTCAGCGAAATCAAGGCTACAATCACGCCAACAATAGCACCGACCAGTGAGAGTTTCGGGCGATGGCGAAAATCACGAATGAATCGTATACGCCGCGCCATCTCCTTCTTTCCCTCGACAACGCCCATCAAACCCGGCATCGGACTCATACGCCCAACCCGTCTCAACAACAATAGCATCGTTTCTCCGTAGGCCTGGTCACAGCCTCCTTCCCCGCACCGCAAAGCCAGGGCATCCGTTGCGACCTCGCAATCCCGTCGCATCTGGGACACGGCAAACCAGATAAGCGGATTAAACCAGTGAAGACATCGAAGAAGGTGTGCCGCCCAATGCACCCAAAGATCTCTTCGCTTTAGGTGAGCCAATTCATGAAGAAAGATGTGCCCTAATTGTTCGTCCTTCAATTCATCACGCATTCCCTCGGGCAGAACAATTTTGGGTTTCCACAGACCAAAGACGGCCGGAGTCGAAACGGTCGAGGATTCGAACACGCTTGGCAACCTTGGCAAATCGATCGCATTCGCCTGGGTTCGAAGCAGGCGGAGAACACTCGAGTCTTCGATTGGAAATCCCTGACAAAGAAACCGCGAAAAGCGAAAGTTTTGAGCCAGCATCTGGAACAGGAAGACCGCACAGCCCGAGAGCCAAATTGCAACAAATCCCCACTCCCAACTCAGTCGCCCACGTATCCCATTCGATTCCGGAGCAGACACAGGAGAGGGCGCCAGCTCTGCGGCTGTTCGAGTCGATTCCCCTGGTAAGCCACTGATCACTTCTGATCGTTCCACAGGCATCTCAACCAGCCGTGAATCCCATTCGTCTACCACCGAGGCATTCCCACGAGACACGAGAGAAGTAGGCACAGAAACCGGAACCCAATTAAAAAGACTAACCGGACTTGAGGGGAGCAATGGCACCATCAATTTGATCAGCAAGACAAGCCATAGTCCATGTCTGGCGCGAGCGGAAATTCGATCACGGAGAGCCCATGATGTACACAGAATAAGTCCCACAATCACACTCGCCTGCAATGAAGTCGTCAACACCCGGTGGAACAGAGCACTTAGAAATAAAACGACGTCATTCATCTATTCTTTCTTCTCCCTTAGCAAGCGTTCCAATTCTGCAATATCATCATTAGAAAGGTTAGTCTCTCTGACGACGTTCAAGATCATCGCAGCCGAATTGCCACCAAAGACGCGGTCAACGAAGGACCGGCGCTCCTTTTGCACGCACTCGTTCCGACTCACTGCAGCCGAATAGAGATAACGCTTTCCACTGCGCTTTTGGGCCAAGGCCCCCTTCTTTACCAGGCGATCTAGTAGGGTGCGAATGGTACGGGAATGCCACCCTCTAGCCGTCCCCAAACGCTCAACGATCTCGGAACTTGGGACCGGTTCATGTGACCAGATCAGATTCATAATCTGCCACTCGGATTCGGATATCGTCAATGTCTTCACAACTCAAACGCTACAGATGTAGCATGTTGGTCAACACGAAAATCAAACGAAAGAACGTTGAAAAAGAATCGCCTACCCTGCTACTCCCCAGCCAGTCCACGTCCGGCCTCCAAGAGCATTCATGAAATTCCGATGATTGCCATCGAATGCTTGTCGACACCCTTCCCTTCCATCACTCTCTTCCGGTTGGCCCGCTGACGATGACAACAAGACAACATACCGACGCCCTGAGGATTCATTGTATCGGTCACACTATCCCCCAACGTCCAGGTGATCGCCCCAGCAGAAGCGAGTACCCGGGACTTCCCAACGAGCCTCGTTCCAATCGAGCAGACACACGGACACTGCGAGCCAAGGTTGCCCCGCCCCAAGCCAGTGGTCGATGAAACAATCCCTTTCCATTCAAGAAGCTAGAAAACTGGTATTGCTTTCGCAGCGAATCCCTCCGGTGAAAGAAACTCGTGGGGCCGTCCCGTCGACATTATCCGCGATCGAACATCTTGGGTATATCCAGATCGATACCATTTCCGTCATTCAACGCGCCCACCATCATACACTTTGGAATCGCAATCCACGCTACGAGAGCTCCCATCTTGACCAACTTGTTGCCGAGAAGAAAGTCTTCGAATATTGGGCTCATGCCGCGGCTTACCTGCCCTTTCGTGACTATCGATTCAGCCTCCCTCGCAAACAGGCCATCGCCAAGGGAGATCTCGACCATTGGTACGAACCTGACCATCGCTTAATGAAATCCGTGCTCAAACGCATTGGAAACGAAGGTCCCCTCATGGCTAAAGATTTTGAGCATACCGGCAAGAAAACAGAAGAATGGAAAGCCAAACCAGCGAAACGTGCCCTAGAGCACTTGTTCATGCAAGGGGAGCTCATGACAGCCAAGCGCGTCAACTTTCACAAGGTTTACGACCTCACCGAACGGGTTCTGCCAACAGGCATCGAAATCTCACCGCCCACGCCAGACGAACACGCACGATTCTTAATCACCCGATTCCTTCAGGCAAACGGACTCGGACAAGCGACCGAGATCACGTACTTACTGAGAAACATCAAGCCCCAGATTGCAGCAACCTTACAAACCATGGTTTCTGACGGAGAAGTGCTATCCCTTCGTTCTGCCGGCAACGACTACTACGCTTTGCCGAGTTCGATGGCTCTCCTGGACAAACCGTTACCTCGAAGCAAACTGAAAATCTTGTCCCCCTTCGACAACCTCGTCATCCAGCGCAAGCGAATGAACGCGCTCTTCGAATTCGACTATCTCATCGAGTGTTACGTCCCCGCAGCAAAACGTCGATTCGGCTACTTTTCCCTCCCCATCCTATGGGACGGAAGACTGGTTGCTCGAATGGACTGCAAAGCCGAGAGAAAAACGGAACGATTGCACATCTACCATCTCGCTTTAGAACCGACACTTTCGAAAACCGAGGCATTCATCCAAGCGTTGTGCAAGGAATTGAAGCCCTTCCTAAAATTCAATCAATGCAACACAATCCAACTACACAAGACCACCCCACCGAAGATCGATCTACCGCTACGACGAGCGATCAAAGAATCGACTGACTAATTTCCACAAGCCATTCCAAGGCCTCGGGAATGCCGCATGATTTTCTCGATGTCCGGCTTTGATAAGCGTCGCATCGCTAGCCCTTAGGAGCGTGTCCGTTTCCAACTTGCCATCTTCATCCCTACCCAAATCAGAGCGGCGAAAACAAACATTGCCACATACTCGGTGACCGGAATCCAGCTCACCTGGTGGAGGTTTCCAAGACCATCGGGGCCGTAGATCGCGATAGCCCCTCCACAATAGAGTCCCAAGAACACCCACCGGTGCCATCGTTTCAAACCTAATCCATGCATTTGTGTCACGATAAACAGCCCAGCGAATCCAAAGAAAAACATCGGCCACATCCCATTCCCTTGATTCATCGCGACTAAGGTCCCGTGAAATAGAACGAGTATTTCGAGAGTAAAATTCCAGTAGCGGTTCACATGGGCACGAGTGAAAAACAAGGATCCCTGCACCATCAACATGAACATATAGAAGAAGCCGATAAGATGCCCCGACGTATTCTCCATAGGATGAAACCAAAAAGTGTAAACGATCGCCCAGGAAAAGACGTAGCCGTGGTATTTCCGAACGAATCTCCCGGTTTCAGAAAGAAAACGAACTTTCTTCCCAAAAAAGATCCCGCGCCTCTGATTCTCCATATGGAGGATGAGAACCAGCATAATGATGACGGACCATTGCGAGGACCAAACGGACACATCTTGCGCCAGACCATCATACCAGAATACCGTCTGGAAGAGATGCCAGATCACGAACACCGCATTCCCCGCGAAGGCTAGGAAATTGACACGATGTAAGCCGGTAGAGTAACACAGCTTATCCCGTTGAGCCTTCCAAATCAGAATCCAGAGAAAGGCTTGATGAGTCAGATAACTCCCCCAGGCACTCGCCCGGCTAATCCAATTAGGATCGGGTAATTTCCAATAGTAATGCGCTGCACCGGTATCAAGCGCGAAGTCAACCTCAGGCAACAAGGGCCTCACAAGATGAACGACGAGGACGAAAAGAAGACTAAAAACGACGCCCCCCCACATCGCCGAACTCCCTGAAAGTTCGGCGTTCGTTTTACTGGAAATTGCTTGTTTCAATGGATTCAACGGACCGTGTCCAACGGGACTGAAGCTTGTCTAAGAAAAACTGCCGAGACAAGTGAGGAATCGCAGCCTAGCATCGAACCTACGCCCTCTTTCATATTACCAGTTAGCCGGAACAACTAGAGACAGATCAGCCCAATGAATATCCTTTCCCTCATGGTCCACCGCAAATTCCTTCTCTGCTTACTCGTCTGCCTTTGGCAAAGCGCCCTAAAAGCCGGACAGACAGCCGAGGAAGAGGACAATCGTTTCCGCACTCATCCGCTGGCATCGCCATACCAACAACGAGAAACGGTTCTGCGAGTCTTGCTCCCCGACAACTTCAATCCAAAAGAGGTTTACCAGGTGCTCTATGTTCTCCCCGTGCATGAGCAAGGCGTCCACCGGCATGGCAACGGATTGCTTGAGATAAGAAAACACGACTTCCACAACAGGCACCAACTGATCTGTGTGGCGCCAGGGTTCACAAGTCAGCCATGGTATGCTGACCATGATCTCGCCCCGCATCAAAAAGATGAAAGCCACCTTTTGAAAACCGTGATTCCCTTCATCGACAGACACTATCCCACTCGAAAGGATGCGAAAGGTCGATTGATATTAGGGTTTAGCAAGTCTGGATGGGGGGCATTGGCGCTGCTTCTGAGAAACCCCGATTCTTTCTATCGGGCCGCAGGCTGGGACATCGGTATTCGAGTCGACACCGGGCCTATCGAAGAAGACGAACGCGCCGAACGGATCGCCAGAAACTGGGGAACGCTCAAGAACTTCAACGCCAACCGTCTCTCCGTGCTCATCAAAACGAGAGCCGAGAATCTGGGCAAGGAAACAAGGCTTTTCTACTTCTCAACCGAAGGGAAACGAGCGTTGGGAGGCATTGAAATTCATCGACTTCTGGTGCAACAAGGCATCCCCCATCGCTACGTGATGGAACCGTACCGAAAACATACGTGGGGTAGTGGCTGGATTCCAGAAGCCGTGGCTTTCTTAGTCGCCGATTAGAGACACCCCGCTCGGGCATTCAAACGAGACAATGAAGACTTGGCTGCAGGCATTTCAACGGTAGAGTCGTCCCCATGCGAGCCGCGTTATATTCCCTTCTACTCCTGGTTGTCGCTACCAACACGGAGGCTAGGCCCAATTTCCTTGTTGTTCTTGGAGATGATGTGGGATGGGATGCCTTTGGTTGCACAGAAACGAAAGAGGCCCGCACTCCCGCCATCGATCAGCTGGCCCGTGAATCCTGCATGATGGACCGCTTCTACTGCAGCGTGTCTCAATGTGCGCCGCTTCGAGCAGAGCTCTACACGGGCTTACTCCCGAACCACAACGGAGTTCTGGCAAATGCGCGTCGAGTGAATCGGCCGGGTGTGAAGAACGTAGCAGATCACTTACGCCCCCTTGGCTACCGGGTTGGAATCAGTGGTAAACGACATTTTTCCTTAGGAAAGAGCAAACTCGACACGATCCCCGGATTTCCTAGCAACGCCAACGGATCAAATCAAACCCACTCACTCAAGGGCATTCGCCAATACATCACGAACGCGAGAAACGCCGAAGAATCATTCTGCGTTTTCATCGGCTCTACCCACGCCCACCATCCCTGGGACCATGGAGACGAAACGAATTTCTCGATCAGTGGCGGTTCACTTCGCCCTCACTACATCGACAGCCCTTCAGCGCGAAAAGCGGTAGCGAAACATGCGGCTGAAGTCGAGGTCCTTGATCAACAGATTCAAGAGATTCGCGAAATGATGAAAGCGATGCAGCTGGAAAAGGACACGATTTTCATTTTCCTCAGTGAGCAAGGCATCGCTATGCCTCGAGGCAAGTGGTCCCCTTACGAACATGGTTCCCGCGCTCTTTGTTTAGCCCATTGGCCCGCACAAATTCCCGCTCGGAAAACGACCGCACTCGCCATGTATTGTGATATCGTCCCCACTTTGTTGGAATTCGCCGGCGTGCAGGCTCCTGACCTCGATGGTCGCTCTCTCAAGTCATTGTGGACAAATGACAACACCCACTCCCATCGTCAGTCCGTCTTGATATCCAATGTGCACCCCTTTTGGCAAAAGGCCATCGTCACCGAGACCTACAAGTTAATCTGGACAGGACATCCAGAAAGAGAACATATCTGGGAAAATTTCTATTCGAAATCTAAGTTCTTCTCACAGCCCTGGATGGAATGGAGGGCACAGGCCGGCAACGATAAGGCAGCAGGAGAGAAGCTGCACCGAATTCTAAGCCCGAACAGACTCGAACTCTACGACGTGGTTTCTGATCCCTACGAGCTCAACAATCTGGCTAAACATCCTGCCCATAGAACACGAACGGAACACTTGCATGAAGAACTCAAGCAACTCATGTCACAGTGCGGCGAATCACTGACGCCCGTCCTCCCGCGGCAAGGAAAGCGAAAGAATCAGAACTAAGTATCAAGCGTCGCCACCCTACTCCCTCGAGAGCAACGGGCCCGGATGATTGATTGTCATCGCATTGCGGGCCGCACCGGGCATTTCGGAATGAGGATTCCGAACCCTTGAAGATCCGGGAGGAAGAATCGTTCCATTTTCGATTCGCGGAGGCGCATGACGGTGCGGCGTGGGATGTTCTGGAATCGTATCTCCCGTCTGCTGGGTCCAGGCGGTGAGCAATCGACGAGCTCGGTCAAGCTCTTTTGAATAGTTCGGATTCTTAACGAGGTTGTTGAATTGATCCGGATCGTTGCTCAAACGGTACAGCTCCTCTGCCGGGCACGGATTGGCAAAAACCTGTTGCTGCTGCGCCGTCGTCCTTCCAGCGGCATGGGCTTCCCACAGCTCTCTTCCGGCTGGATAGTGGGTGTCGGATTCATAACAAAGATTGGGTTGGTCGGTGAAACTATTCTTGATATAGACAAAGTTGCCAAAGCGTAGCATTCGTTCGTGGTTCTTGTAGACGTGCCAATTGTGTTCCGAAAACACCACCTCACGGACCGAGACCTGAGGGTCTCTTAGAATAGGAACAAAACTGCGGCCCTGAACTGAGTCCGGACGATCAACCCCAGCCAATTCTAGACACGTCGCGCTGAAATCAATGACGCTGACGAGACTTTGAGTGATCGCTGGAGTCGTGATTAGACGAGGATAGTGAACGACCCAAGGGGTTTTGATCCCGCTGTCATACAAGCGAGATTTACAACGGGGAAAAGGACGCCCGTTGTCTGCTGCCACTACGATTAAGGTATCGTCTAGCACCCCTTGTTGCCTCAATTCCGCCGTCACCAAACCAATGAAATGGTCAAAGCGGCTCACCTCGTGGTAGTAGCCGCTGAGATCCTCTCGCGTTTTCTCGGTATCAACCAAATACGGGGGAATCACAATTGAGGCATTATCGTAGGTCGGGGCTTGCTCGTTCAGCGCCCAAGTCCGGTGCGCATCGCTCGCAGCAAACCAGAAGAAGAAGGGCTTATCCTTTGGCCGCTCCTGAACATGCGCCACCCAATCCTCCTGTCTCTTATACACATCTCCGAGCCCACGAGACTAGGCATGATCTCGT
>OJGX01001001.1_pt1 | contig 12309 bp, 12 predicted proteins | sample 1594661 | NCBI WGS metagenome assembly OJGX01 (sample SAMN05416839, study PRJEB24817) | seawater metagenome | isolation source: Sea water | place: Canada:Atlantic | collected 2013-07 | reverse complement strand
AATGAGTATAGTCAGCCCCTGTCGATTGGATTGTAACCAACTCGTCACTTCACACAGTTGGGCTTTTCCAATCAGAACCTGAAACATGGGCAGTGGATGAGGTCCTATAGGCCGATCAAATACCTGTCCAAGCACAACCGAGAAAATCTGACCGATTTTCTCGCGAAGAGTTTGTGCAAGAAATTGTTGATCGGGTATGCCCACATCGAAGTAGACATGGGCATGGTAGTGTTCTGTTTCAATCAGGCCCACGCTGGCACACCTCGATAGCGCTGCAGGTTGACTCGCAGAGCGCCGGGGCCTAGCAGGAACTGGACAAAGGTAGCGATCGCAAGAAACAGCGGATACTCATAGCCCCCACCTTCATTGGTGAACAGCCAGCCGACACCCAAGTGAGCCCAGGTAGCTCCGAGCGCCACAATAGTGAGCACTGCCGCAACCGGCCGAATGGCAATTCCCAAAATCAGCATGACACCACCAAGGACTTCTGCGGCAATGGTTCCGTAGGCGGCTATAGCAGGTAAACCAAGCGATTCAAAAAAGCCCACAGTTCCTGGCACAGTAAATACAACGACTTTCAAGTAGGCGCTGTGCGCGAGAAAAATAATGCCGAGTGTCACGCGCAACACAGTTGGGCCAAAGACTTCATAACGATTCATAACGATCTCCTCAAGTGTTGAAACAATGATTTGCTAGTAACGGCGGCGATTATGGTCCTTGCTTTATGGCAATAGAATAAGCAATATCTGCATTATTCATTTGCATTTATGCAAGTTCAGGAATCCGGAAAACCATGAACTGGAATGACTTGCCTACGTTTCTCGCTATCGCCGATTCTGGTTCTTTGGCTGGTGCGGCTCGCACGCTCAAGCAAAACCACTCCACTGTTTTCCGCCGCCTCAATGCACTGGAAGAGGATATGGGTGTGCGCTTGTTCGAGCGACTCCCCAGCGGCTATGTTCTGACCACGTCAGGCGAGCGCCTCGTTGAACTGGCACGGGAAGCCGATATAGCGGTACAAACCATCGAGCGGGAACTGGTTGGCAGAGACTTGGCGCCTTCCGGTAAAGTCAGAATCACGGCGGCACCTAACATCGCACGCACCATCCTTCCTGACGTGGTCGCCAAACTCTACAAGCAGTACCCGCAAATTATCATTGAAGTAGCTGTCGGTGATTCGGACTACGACCTCAATCGACGGGAGGCCGACATTGCGGTGCGCGCAACGATGAAACCACCCGAGCACTTGGTTGGCCGCAAGATCATGCAGCTGCATTGGTGGTTGTGCCGTAGTAAGAACTTGCGCCACAACCCACCCACATCGGCAGATCATCTGCACAATCTCAAGTTGATCGGCGCTGATTCGGCGATGATGCGTTTAGGAGTATTCCAGTGGCTTGAGGCGAGATACAGCCAATCAATCGTCACCCGCTCCAATGACTTGTCGACGATGGCGGCCATGGCCCGGGCCGGCATCGGCTATGCGTTACTGCCATCTGATCAGAGCGAATGGGGTTTGCAGCGCGTTCTCAAGATTCCCGATTCTGAAGGAGCGCTGTGGTTACTCACCCATCCAGATTTACGTGGTGTCACTCGAATCAAGGTCGTGTGGGATGCACTGGTAAACCAATGTACCGGGGCAGCAATGGAGTCATAACCAATGTGCTTGTAGCAACAGCTGGTATGAGCACGCCCCCACTCAAGCATTACGGTACAATGCGAACTGGCAGCCAGACGATGCCAATATCCCCGACATAAAAAAAGAAATAGATCTTCTTTATCCGAATTTGGACGCGCCCATGAAATCCAGTAAACCGTTAGCAGGACTCACAGTTATCGATTTCTCGGCGGTGTTTGCCGGGCCTGTTTGCTCGCGTTATTTGTTGGACTGCGGCGCCGACGTCATCAAGATCGAAACGCCCGGCATCGGCGATCATACCCGCGGCGTTAATGGTATGAGCCGCATCTATGCGCATTTCAATGCCGGCAAACGCTCCATAGCAGTTGATCTCAAGCACGCGGATGGTCAGGCACTCGTGCGGCGTTTGATTCTCGATGCCGACATCGTCATCGAAAACTTCCGCCCCGGCATCATGACGCGCTTTGGGTTGGACTACGACACATTGAGCCGCGAACATCCCGGTCTGATTTATTGTTCAATCTCCGGCTTCGGTCAAACCGGTCCGATGGCAACCCGTGCCGCCTATGCGCCCATCGTCCACGCTGCCAGCGGTTTCGATACCGTATTTGGTCAGTCACAGGACAATGACAATCGTCCGCCCAATTGGGAAATCATGATGGCAGACATTCTCACCGGCACACTGGCCTATGGCGCCGTACAGACTGCGCTGATTGGCCGTCAGCAAAGCGGCCAGGGTGACTACATCGATATCTCCATGATGGATGCCATGATGTCCCTCATTCCGGCTCATGTGCAGCAACAACAAAGCCTGCAATCAGGCAAACCCGATGTCATTGGCCGTTACTGCCCCGCACAGACCCAAGACGGCTTTATCATGATCAGCATTGTGTCCGACAAGAATCTGCAAGGTCTGGCCGCTGCCATTGATCGCCCCGATCTGTTAGCCGATGAGCGCTTCTCCCGCGCCCAACGCCGCGCCAGAGTCAAAGAGCTCATCGGCGAGATTGAAAAATGGTCACTGGCCCTGCCTGCTGCAGACTGCGAAACGATCCTGACCAAGGCCGGTGTGCCGTGCGGTATATATGAAAAGGTGGAAGACCTGTTCGCCCATCCGCAAGTTGTGGAACGGCAGTCATTTTCATCTGTCAGCGCAGAGCCATTGGGCGAGTTTCTGGTCCAGAACCTGCCTGCCAAATTCCGTCAGGCCGACACCGCTGTCACACCCTGGGCGGCCACTTTGGGCCAACACACTGATGAGATCCTCAGTGAACGCCTGCAACTTGATAGTGCGGAAATCAACCGCCTGCGTGCAGCCCGAGCCGTGAGTTAGCAGCAGATTCAGATTGCCACTGTGCTTGAACCGCTCAATCCGCGACACCCATGGCTGTTTATCCGGAATTGCAGCCAGCACCGCGGTCTGTAGAACCGCCAATAGCCCACAAAACAATGGGTCTGGCGGCATTCGTACGTTGCAAATTGTCATACAATCCCATTGGTTTACCGATACTGACTTCTGCTACAGTGTCCGATGCTGTATTAAAGAACCACAACAACAATGATAAGAAAATTCTGCCAACCAGCCCGGAGACATCCCATGACACGCGGACTGTCTGAACAACCTCACAAATCACCAATCCACGCCAGCAGGCTACGCAGTACATGCTGTGCCGTCTTGAGCACGTTGACCTGTCTTGCTGCTGTATCAGCCTCTGCACAGTGGGCCGGTCCTGACTCCTGGCAAGGTGATCTTGCGCCAATTGATGCCACTAGCTGGAACTATGAAGCCGCCGCACATCTACTGGAACGCGCTGGCTTCAGCGGCACGCCAGCGGAGATCGAAGCTTTGGCAGATCGTGGCCCCATGGCCGCGGTGAATCATCTGGTGCATTTCGATGCCGCCGCCAATTCGGCGTTAGCGCCATACAACGAATCAGACATATTCGACCCCGGCCTGGACCCCTTCCCGCCCAGCCGACCAGCGACGACTGAACTGGCCAAGGCCAATGGCGAGGCACTGGGTATCAAGGTCAAACCCGATGGCAATCGTCCGCTACAACCCATCGTTAACAAATTCTTTTATTGGCTGCGCGCCTCCTCATTGGAAACCAATCGTGTGGCGTATTGGTGGGCCGACCGGATGGTCAACAGTGAGGCTCCCTTGCAGGAAAAAATGGCGTTGTTCTGGCATGGCCACTTTGCCGTCAACGAAGGCAAAGTACGTGACTACCGCAAGCTATTGAAACAACTCGAACTGTTCCATGCCCAGGGCACTGACAGTTTTCGCGATCTGATGGTCGCCGTTGCACAGGACCCGGCCATGCTGGCTTTCCTCGATGCTGGCGTAAACGTTAAAGGCGCGCCAAATGAAAACTTCGCGCGCGAGATCATGGAGTTGTTCACCATGGGTGTGGGCAACTATAGCGAACAGGATATTCGCGAAGCCGCGCGCGCATTTACCGGCTGGAATTATTCTGGTCTGGAATTTGTGGTCAATGCTGATGAGCATGATACCGGCAGCAAACAATTTCTTGGCCGCACGGGTAATTTTGATGGTGTCGATGTCATCGATATCATCATGGAGCAACCGGTCACTGCCGAATACATCGCTGGCAAACTGTATCGCTTTTTTGTTCGCCAGAACCTCGACCCAACTCTGCAAGCCGAGTTAGGTAGTGTGCTGCGCGAGGCCGACTACGATGTCGCCGCCCTGCTGGAAACCATTTTCCTGTCGCGGGATTTTTACAGCCCTGCCTCGGTTGGCACTCACATCAAGAGCCCGGTTGAATTGGCTGTCTCCACCTACCGCAAACTGGGTCTGGACGATGCGCCTGGTGTCCCCGATTTTAATAGCGCTACCAGCGCTCTGGGGCAGACATTGCTGCGCCCGCCGACAGTGGCTGGTTGGGCAGAAGGCCAAAGCTGGATTACGCCAGGCCTGTTGTTGGAGCGTGGCAATTTTGCCCGCGATGTGTTGTTCCCCAACATCAACTTCATCCCCTATGACCGCTACAACGCCAGCGGTGAGATTCGTAGCGTCGCCAGCCGCATTCGTCAGGGGCAGGATATTACCAGCGCCACACAACCCTCTGGCATTGGCGACGGCATGATCATGGCTGAATCCAACATGATGGCCGACCGCGATGAAGACTTTAATACTCGCTACGGCAGTTTCCGTGGCTGGCAGATGGCAATCCAACGCGTCAAACCCATTTCCCGGCATACGGCGAAACTCGATCTTAGCCACATGATACTGACCGAGAATTTGTCCAGCACCGATGAAGTGGTCGATTATCTGATCGCCCGGTTCATGCGCGTGCCACCGGCGCCAGAGTCCCGCGCCATGATTGTGCGCTTTCTCGAAGATGAACTCGGCACCAGCGACATTGCCCGCGCGGAGACTTATATGGAAGACGCGCTGCGCATGACACTGCACCTGATTATGAGCCAACCGGAATACCAACTGAGCTAATCGCAACTAACGAGGCTATGGTGATGAAAAAACAACGAGCTACTCACAACGCTAAACACACTCGTCGGCGCGATTTTCTAAAAGCAGGCTTGACTGGCATGGGCTGGGGACTGGGCGCCAGTGCCGGTATTGCCTCGGTCGGCGGCAACGTCATCATGCCGTCGCTGTTCGGGCGTGCTGCAGAAGCAGCGGCGGCCGATGCCGCGGCGCGCGGCAAGATTCTGTTGGTGCTGGAATTATCCGGTGGTAACGATGGCTTGAATACCGTCGTACCTTACGGTGATGATGCCTATTACCGTCACCGTCCTAACATCGCTATTCCGGAAAATCAGGTCCGCAAGATCGACGATCACTTTGGCTTCAATCCCGGCATGGCTGGATTCGAGCGCTTGTTTAAAGACGGCAAGATGGCCATCGTCCACGGCGCCGGTTACGACAACCCCTCCTATTCCCATTTCACTTCCATGGCTTACTGGCATACTGCCGCACCCAATAGCGGCGAAGACTATGGCTGGGTTGGCCGCCTTGCTGACCAGATGGCGCCAGATGCCCCGGATAACTATGTCGTCAATATTGCCGACAATCAGTCTCTGGCCGTGCGTAGCGAACGGCATGTTCCTATTGTTTTCGACAACCCCGCACGCTTTCAACGCGAGTCTTTTTACGAGGAACGCGACGCCCTGACCACAGCGCCGGATATTGGCCCGGTCGACAATCCATCACGGCGCTTCCTGCTGGGTATTTCCCGCAGCGCCGACAACGCCTCCAATCTGGTGCGCCAGGCCTGGGCAGACTACAGCTCACCGGTAGACTACGGCATCAATGATCTGGATTTACCAAAAGTGGTTTCTCTGATCGACGCTGGCATGCCCACGCGGATGTACTATGTGTCGTATCGCAACAACGCCTTTGACACGCACGTATTTCAGAATGATCTGCACCAGCGCTTGCTCACGTATACTTCCGACGCCGTCGCCGCCTTCCAACAGGATCTGGAACGAATCGGGCGTGCTGACGATGTCGTGATGATGATTTTCAGCGAGTTCGGCCGCCGCGTTCCTGAAAATGTGTCACTTGGCACTGACCACGGCGCAGCAAACGCGATGTTTGTGGTAGGCAGTCAAGTCAAGGGCGGCCATTATGGCGACCTGCCCAGCCTGACCAATCTCGGCGAAGGCGACAATCTGGCCCACACCACTGACTTCCGCAAGGTTTATCAAACCATGACCGAGGGCTGGCTGGGGCACAATAATGCGCGGCAATTGTTAGGTGGGGATTTCGGGCGCTTCGACTTCGTGTAGTACTCAATAAATGATACGACTGTTAATAGTGTCACCCAAAGTAAGCCCGCATAGACTATAATGACGCCAGTCAGGTTCTGTGGCTGCACGCCATAGTAGAGCCTCAATAATTCAGAAATATGCCCGGATTGCCCGCCAGATGGCGGCTGAACTGCCGATTCAAGGCAAAATGCCAAAATAATCGGCAGTTGGTCTAGGTTTTTACCCCTGATAAACGCTTTAATTACGCCAATCAATACCAAAGAAGGAATACACAATGCTCCGCTCTATTCTTAATCTCACTGGTGCTTGCCTATTGCTGACTGCAGCCACAGTCACCAGTGCGCAATCTGACATGTATTATGCCTCGCACCATAACTATCGCGTTGTGCCAGTTGTTGAAGGGCTGGTCCACCCCTGGTCAATGGCCTGGTTACCAAACGGTGACATGCTGGTCACAGAAAAGCCTGGCCGCCTGCGCATCGTACGCGATGGCGAGTTGCTGCCAGAAGCGATTCCCGGCACACCTGAAGTTTATTATGAAGGTCAGGGCGGGCTGTTCGAAGTTCTGCCACACCCGGACTTCGAAGACAATCAGTGGGTCTACCTGAGTTTCGCCAAGCCTGTTGGTGACGGCTCCACGACTGCCATTGTGCGCGGTCAACTGGTCAACGATCGACTGACCAATGTGGTCGAAATTTTCGCCGCCAATGCCGAAGGCCGCAGCCACTACGGTGGCAAGATGGTCATTGATGACGATGGTTACCTGTTTCTCACCACTGGTGACCGTCAAGCACCCTCTACAGGCGACCTGACAGCGCACCAAGCGCAAGATACCCGCAATCATGCTGGCGCAATCGTCCGTTTGCACGACGACGGTACTGTTCCTGATGACAATCCTTTTGTCGGTCAGTCCGGTGCCTTGCCAGAGATCTGGAGCTACGGTCATCGCAGCCCTCAAGGTCTGGCGATTCACCCGGAAACAGGCGACCTATGGGAATCTGAGCATGGCCCACAAGGCGGCGACGAGATTAACCTGATCGAGCCGGGCAACAACTACGGTTGGCCTGTTGTGGGTTACGGTGTGAATTACGTATCCAGCAGCCCAATCCACGAGCGTCAGACACTGACTGGCATGGAATCGCCAATCCACTTCTGGGTACCTTCCATTGCCACTTCCGGTCTGATGATCTATGACGGTGACAAGTTCCCAGGCTGGCACGGCAGCATCTTCTCCGGTGCATTGGCTGGTGAGCAGCTGGCTCGCCTGCATCTGGACGACTCGTACCGCGAAGTGATTCTCGAAGAGACTCTGGCTTACGGCATCGGTCGTATTCGTGACGTGCGTCAGGGTCCTGATGGCTATATCTATCTGGCCGTTTCCGACCGCGCTGCTGCACCCACGCAGATCTTGCGCATGGAACCAGTTGAATAAGATTGCTTCGACATGAACCGATGCAGAACAAGGCATTGGTTTAGCTGGAATTTCAGCTAGTAAAAAGGGGCTCTCGAGCCCCTTTTTTATTTCCGCCTGACCCGTCCTGAATAGCGTTGACACTTTTTAATCACATGATTGGAGAGTGTTATGAATCCCAGTAGCAAACGAACTCAGAAAGATTATTCTCTTGTCTTTAAATTGGCTGTTGTGGACCAGGTGGAAAAAGGGGAGCTCACGTATATTCAAGCTCAGGAACACTATGGCATTCAGGGAAAATCCACGGTTTTAGTTTGGCTTCGCAAGCACGGTCGGCTAGATTGGGCTGAAGGTACTCATTATCAAGTCAGGCCGGGAGTGCTTATGTCAGGTTCGAAGACCCCGCTCACCCCAGAGCAGCGCATCAAAGAACTAGAGAAAGAGCTGGCGACAACTAAGCAGAAAGCAGAATTCTTTGAAGCAGTAGTTGATGTACTGAAGAAGGATTACGGGGTGAAAGTTGTAAAAAAGCCTCGAGGCAGGTCATCCAGCAAAAAGTCATCACCGGACTAACTGTCACTCAAGCGTGCCAGTTCCTGCACATCAGCCGTCAAGCTTATTATCAATCTTGTGCCCGAGCTGATCTGGCAATCCAGACCAATCAGAATCTTCTGTCATTCGTTAAAGCCGAGCGCGCACTGCAGCCCAGACTTGGCACGCGTAAGTTGCATGGTTTGATGAGACAAGCCGGAATCGCCCGTGTGCCGGGTCGTGACAGACTTTTTGATCTACTTCGGGAGCATCGCTTGTTGGTGCCTACAAAAAGGGCTTATCACAAAACTACCCACAGCCATCATCGATTTCATTGTCATCCAAATCTGACCAAGCCCGACGAGAATCAGCTTGCTGTGAAGCGCCCTGAACAGTTATGGGTCGCCGACATAACCTACTTGCCAGTACGCCAGGGAGAGGCTTACCTAAGCTTGGTAACGGATGCGTTTTCTAGAAAGATAGTCGGCTACCACGTCCATGACAGCTTGCGAGCAGAGGCGGTGTCAAAAGCATTTACTTCCGCCCTGAGACAGCGACAGTGGCCAGACAAGCCTTTGGTCCATCATTCAGACCGAGGTATTCAGTACTGCTCTGAGCTCTATCAGCGAATCCATAAACGGCATGGAATCCAGTGTTCGATGACCGATGGATATGACTGCTATCAGAACGCATTAGCGGAAAGAGTAAACGGCATTCTGAAGAATGAATACCTACTACAGAAGCCGAAAGATATTGAGGAGGCGGCTATTATGGTTAGGCAGTCGATCCGCTTGTACAATAACCGACGGCCGCACATGGCCCTAAAATACAAAACGCCCGATGCAGTACATCGGGCGTTTTCTTCGAAATAAGTGTCAACCTATTTCAGGACAAGACATGCCGATTTATTGTTCATGTAAGTATGGAGTTCGATGTGACGTTATCAGGTGATCAGTGATGAGTTCGCAGTCAACCAATCTTGAAGGTGCTTTACAGCTTGCGTTTGCGGATGCTTTTGCCCACATCTGTGTGCTCGATGTCATTGATTCAACAAATGCCGAGGCGATCAGGCGCATCAATGCCGGGCAGGAGGCGCGCCAAATAGTCGTTGCCCTAAGTCAGTCGGCAGGGCGGGGGCGTCGCGGGCGACACTGGTTGAGTCCGGCCGGGGCCGGGATCTATCTAACGTTTACATGGGATTTTGCTGAATCAGTGACTGCCTTGCAGGCGCTGAGCCTGGTGACTGCCATCAGCGTCCAGCAAGCGATTGCAGGGCAGGGATTAAGCAACGTGCAATTAAAGTGGCCTAATGACATTTTGGTGGCCGAGCAAAAACTGGCAGGCATTCTGCTGGAAACTTGCAATACTGAGAAAGGAGTTGTCATTGTGTTTGGCGTTGGTATCAATCTGGACCTGCCTGATGAGACGATTGCTCAGATTGATCGGCCAATCACCGATATGCGAAGAGCTGGCAGCCAGCAAGCAGACTTGCCAGTCTTGCTCACCGAATTACTGCAGCGCTGGCAAAGGAATGTGACGATTTTCCAGGCACAGGGCTTCGCGCCTTTTATGGATAGCTGGAATGAGCTGGATAGTTACAATGGCCGCGAAGTGACGGTGAGCGGTGGTACCAGACACTGGCAGGGTGTGTCACAAGGTGTCGATGAGACAGGGGCTTTGGTGGTCTTGACGGACGATGGTATACAGCAAATCAGTGGCGGTGAGGTATTGCCTACCTTGCGGCCGACTGGAAGGGATAGTCACGCAGATGCTTGACTCAGGCAGCGACGGCTTGAATCTCCTGGCAGGTAGTGCCACGGTTACAAATAGAAACTGATGAGTTGATTAGTTGCTTGGTAGGACAAGGACATCATGATTCTCGAATTTGATGCAGGAAATACGCGTATTAAATGGCGGCAGCTCTCTGTTGAATCCGGTTTGGTGCTGGATGAAGGCGTGTTTGCCGATCTGGATGCGATGTTAGCCAGTCCTTTGGCAGATACTCGGCCACTGCAGGTGCGAATGTGCAGCGTGCGTAGCGCGGAATTAACTGAGCGACTGCGGCAGTGGTCAGCAGTGGTGTTGGGCCGCGAAGCAGAATTAGCAGTAGTGACGCGTTCTTGTGGTGGCGTTAGTAATCAATATGACGATATGTCCCGCATGGGTGCGGATCGCTGGCTGGGCATGATAGCTGCCTATAACCGCATTCAGGGAGCCTGCGTGGTGGTCGATGCCGGTACGGCTCTGACTATCGATGTGGTCAGCGCATCGGGTCTTCATGAGGGTGGTTATATATTACCGGGCCGGCGCATGATGACGAGTAGTCTGGAGGCAAATACAGCCATCCGGCTGCGTCATATTGACAGCGATGCGGTCGATCTGGGCAATGACACGGATGCCGCGGTTCTGCACGGTGCGCTGGCAAGTCAGGTGGCACTGGTGGAGTGGGTGTTGGAGCGCTTGTCGCTCGACAATCGGATGCCGCGAATCATACTTACTGGCGGAGATGCCGACGCCTTGTTGGCAGGCATGACAACTCCTGGTGCCGAAATTATTCCCAGTTTGGTGCTGGATGGATTGGCCTATGCCTGCCCTTACACTCACACGCCCTGAATGGCCATTTAACTGATGCGTTATATCGCTATTTTTTTATTGGTCGCCAATCTTGGTTATGTGATTTGGAATTTCACGCAGACCGATCAGTTATTGCCGGGCCGGTCACCGGGCCAAGCGCGGGAAAACTGGGCTTTACTCAACACCGGTATTACGTTGGTCAGTGAATTCACTGCGCAAAGCGCAGAGCAGGAGCGGCTCAATGCCCTTGACAGCGCATTGTGTACACTGGTCAGCGGGTTTACGTCGATTGATTCGGCCAGCGCGTTGCTACTGGATGCCGAGCAGCTCGCACTCACTGGCGGGGTAATTTTGCTGGGCGAGCCACTACCTTCACAGTATCGGGTCTATCTACCACCGTCATCCTCCCGGGAAATTGCAGCGATCACGCTGGCGGGGGTTAGTGAGTCCAGCTCGGCAGCCGATTTGGAGATAGAGACCTATCTGATTACCCGTGGCGCCCTGGCTAATGGCGTTGCGCTGGGAGTCTTTTCTGCCAGGGAGAATGCCGATGAGGTGCGAGCGGCGGTGGCTGAGCTGGGTTATTCACCCCAAATCGAGGAAATTCCCCGCTCAGATGGCGGGATAGGGGTGTGGTTGCGCAATAGTGATTCCGGCCCCCTCGAAGAAGCCGAATGGCTTGATTTATCAACGGAAAGATCCGACCTGATCCGCTCAGAAAATCTCTGCCAAACGCTTGTACAAGCATCCCAATTCCCATAAAATGCCGCTCCTGAGTGAGAGAGCCAGGGATTTGACCCTTGGGAGATCTTGTGGGAGGGGTTCCCGAGTGGCCAAAGGGATCAGACTGTAAATCTGACGCGCAAGCTTCGGTGGTTCGAATCCACCCCCCTCCACCATCTGATTGCAGCTTGGTGTATATAGGCGGAGACGTTCTAATCGCGGGTATAGTTCAGAGGTAGAACCCCAGCCTTCCAAGCTGGTTGCGCGGGTTCGATTCCCGCTACCCGCTCCAATTACGTGGCTCGCTTAGCTCAGGCGGTAGAGCACTTCATTGGTAATGAAGAGGTCCCCGGTTCAACTCCGGGAGTGAGCACCATTTAATTGCGCACCGCTGTATTGAAGAATACATAGAGTATAGAAAGTACAGGGTACAAGAGTACAAACGGTACAGAGAGTACAGAGAGTACACAGCAAATGACACGCAGGCTCTGAACTGCCTGAAAATTTGCAACTTGATTTGAAGTTGAGCTTGTTGCTTCTTTATATATAGACGGAAGAAAACTAGCAACAAGTTCATTACGAAAACAACTTGATCTAAGCTAAATACGTAGGGGCAGGTGATGTCAAAGGAAAAATTTGAAAGAAATAAGGTACACGTCAACGTCGGTACAATTGG
>OJGX01000997.1_pt1 | contig 12333 bp, 4 predicted proteins | sample 1594661 | NCBI WGS metagenome assembly OJGX01 (sample SAMN05416839, study PRJEB24817) | seawater metagenome | isolation source: Sea water | place: Canada:Atlantic | collected 2013-07 | reverse complement strand
CTGGTCCTAGGATTGGGGTCACCTCAGAAGATGTCTTTCAAAAAGTAAAAGAAGATCTGCTGGACTCGGTTTCGAGTTCAGAGCGCCGACTTGTTCGAAGCGTTCGATTGCACATCATTGATGCTCCGTTTCCATTCCAGGCAGGTGCTTTTCAGGGTGAAGTGCCAGTTATTCGAGTAGGGCGGCCGTTTATTATAGGAGAGTTAGGATACTTGTCGGAATTACAAGCGCTTAGCACGCTGAAGCTGACAAAATCCAGTTTCTATGGTGAATACCTGATGTACTTGAATACTGCGGTAGCGTATGAAACGGTTCAATCGCCAGCGGAACTTGCCGGATTAGATCGAAAGGGAAAAGTAGAGCTTCATTCAGATTTTGCCAGGGCATTAGAGATGGGAACACACACAGAGTGCATGGCCCACATTTTCTTTCACGAGTTTGCTCATATTGTAAACCGACATTCTGGAGGTAGAATTTCTCCGAGGCGGAGTCGTCAACAAGAGCGGGAAGCCGATCAATGGGCGCTGTCGAAATCTGTCGCAACAGGTCATTTCCCTGTTGCGACACTCCCGCTGCTGTTCAAGATGGCACTAAGTGAGATTAACAAAACGTCCAACCACACGATTAGCCATCCTCATCCATTTGAGCGCGCTCAGATGATTGCTAGAGAACTTCCCGATATCGTTTCGAAAATTAGTGAAAAGTATCCTGATGCGGTGGATCCAAAACTTCGCCAAGCTGCAGCTGGGACCAGTGCGAAGCTTTCGAAGATTTTTGAGGAGGCCAAAGCCCGTAGTGAATATTCTTCACGCGAATGGCTATTGGCCGCAAAGGAGAATGACGTGGAAGCTATTTTGATGACGTGCCAAGATTATTCGGATGGAGCAAAAGGATTTCCATTGAATCGTGATGAAGCAATCAAGTGGGCATTGAGGGGGTGCAAGTTGGTGACGCCTGAAACACATCCATACTCATACAGTTGGTTGAACTATTTGGCTGGCCACCATCTGGCGTTTTCGAACGAAGTGGTGTCCAGGGAAACAGAAGAGAAAGGCAAAAGACACCTAAGAGCGGCGGCTAAACTTGGTTTTACCCCTGCTATTGTCACTCTCAGAAAGATTTCAGCAGAAGGTCGGTAAGGAAAAGATCTGTCAGTCGGGGATGAAATCTAAGTGATCTTGTGCGAAAAAGAAGATGTTCACATCAGGTTCTTTAGGACCGGTTAGGTGCATAGTTGAACGACCAGAAATTCTCCCCGTCTAAGCATTTGCAAAGAAAATTGAAGTTTTTTGTAAGATTTCCGATTTCGCTACGAACACTTAAAAGAAGGCTCTGTTTTTTTGACGTGACAGCGTTGGAAACGATCGAGTCCAGATTGGAACGGAACGGGTTTAGTTGAAGAATCAGTAGGGACTGAATGAATTACTCGAGAATTATCTCTTCGGGGCAGGTGCTCATTGCGGTATCGCTCATCTTTTCACAATTCACACCGCTCTTTGGTCAAAAGCTCGACGAGAGGCCAAGCGCGAGACCTATTACCCTAACCGATCTGGATCACTCAGATGAGGGATTTCAGATTACCGAAGCGGGGCCTCACCATCGAAAGTGGGAACGAGTTGAAACCTTCACTAATGAATTTGGGGAGGAAGAGGAGCGCCTTCACAGCTATACCGAACTCGGTGCCGGACTTAACCGATGGGATGAAGAGAAGGAAGAATGGACTGAAGCTAGCAATGTGATCGAGGCATTCGAGGGTGGGGCCGTTGCTCGATCTGGGCAAACGAAAGTGATCTTTGCTCCAAGACTTGGGGATCCAGAAGGAACAGTAGATATTCTAACGGATGAAGGCGATCGAATCCGAACCGTTGTGTTGGGACTTTCCTATTTCGATCCTGTGTCAGGAGATGACGTGGTGCTATCAGAGGTCAATCCAGATGTTATGGGCGAGATTCTTCCACCCAATCGAGTGATCTATCGGAATGCATTTACGGACATTGATGCCGACGTGATCTATGAATACCACCGTGATCGCTTTTCTCAGAACATTGTGCTTCATGAGAGACCTGCTGATCCAGCGGCATTCGGCCTTAGTAAATTTTCTCGACTGGAGGTGTTGAGCGAGATTCTTGAGGCACCGCAGCCGGTAAAAGACGTTCGTGTCGTAAAGGAGCTGGCGAAGGATTTGAATGAGCGCAGTCAGATGGCAGAACCAGACCTGATTGATGAAACCATTCGATTTACCGGAAGCTCGATTGGAAAAGGCAAGGCCTTTGACCTCGGTGATCCGCTTGGCACGGAAGCGATTGTGACGAAACGATGGGTTGAAGACGGGGGGCGGACGGTTCTCTTCGAGGGCGTCGAGTTTGAGGCTTCTAAGAAAGCGTTGAATAAGCTCCCTCGCCTCGAAGGGGGAGGCGGCCGTCCTCGGGCTGACGTTCACCGAGATAGGCAAAAAGGGCTGCGAACGATCCCTAATCGGCAACTAGCCCGTACGGATTCGAATCGGCATTCTTCGATTCAGATTGCGAGTATGCAGGTCCCAGAAAAAGCGGGTTATCTAATCGATTACGAGCTGGTTAGTGGCAATACTACAGATTACGTCTTTGAGACTGGAAAGACCTATCTCATCAGTGGTAGAGTTTATTGTTATGGTAGAACCGTTTTCGAGGGAGGCGCTGTCATTAAACACAACAACAGTCAGCTTGATACCTACGGGGACGTTGCGTTTAAAACACAGCCGTATCTTCCCGTCATCTTTACGTCAAAGCATGACGACAGTGTTGGTGAAATCGTTTCAGGGAGTACAGGCGTTCCACCTTCTTCCCCGTATGATTCCTCGGCCCTACATCTGATGGGGACCACCGGGCAATTGGTAGAGAATGTCCGGGTTAAGTATGCTCAGATTGGAATCTACGCCTTCCTGGGAGGTGGTGGTCACCGGTGGAGAAATATTCAAGCGGTGAACTGCTATATACCATTAATGGCTTACGGGTCTCCCAATTTACAGATTGAGAACGTTCTCTTAAATGGAGTTTATCGTGGGATTGAAAACGTGGCGTATTCTCCGTTGTCAGCGGTCCTGGCAACGCAGGTGACGATTCATGATGGTGCTCACGCATTCTACGGGATGGGTTTTGAGTTGAAAAACAGCCTCCTTGTCGATTGCACCAATATTCCATCCTACACGGGTCAAGGAGCTAGCCACAACGTCGAACTCTCGAGCGCTTCCGGAGTTTTTCAATCAGCTGGCGGGGGGCATTTCTATCTTGCCAACGACAGTCCTTACCGAGATCTCGGCACGAGTCAAATCGATCCTGGTCTCGCTACAGAATTGAGCGGGCGAACAACCTTCCCTCCCACTGTCCTAGCAGCGGGCCATGAACTAACGGAGAACACCCAATGGTCCTCACACGTTGCCAAGGACGTGGGCCCCCCGGATATTGGTTACCATTATCCACTTATTGACTACCTGGTGGACACCTGTGTCGTGGGTTCAGGTGTTGAACTCAGGGTGAACCCAGGAACAGTCATTGTCGCTACGAGTGCAGTCCCTTCGACTAGCGCGACTCATTTAGCGCTCAGAGATGATTCATCTTTGATAATGGAGGGGACCTTGCTGGAGCCAGTCATCTTTGCCAATGATAACGTTGTTCACGAAAATTCTCCCGGAACAATTTGGGCGAGCATTGGACCTTCTCCAGCTGACCGATATTCAACAGCCTTTGACACGATGGAGGAAGTGACGTTGCGATTTGTTAATTTCTATTCGATCGCCACACGTGGGTCTGGGGGCGGGATTCTAGCGACACAGTTTTCGAATGGCTTGGGATGGATAACGACGAAGTATGTAGATGTTACCGACTGTCAATTTTTCAGTTTTTTTACGAATCTGAGACCAACTTGGAGCAACACTATGGAATTTAACCGGAATACGCTCGTTAGAGGATCTTTCAAGATTGAAACCAACGCCGACTTAGAATTCCACAACAATCATTTCAGTAACCTTTCAACAGTTTGGCTAAAGCTATCTCTCTGGCCTCAGAGTGGAGCTACTTATTCGATTCGCGAGAACGTTTTTGACGTTTATTGGGTTAACTACGACACGAATCTTTACTTTGAGCCTTTTTGGGAAGCCGCAAGCAACGCCGTGATTGATTACTGCTGTATGGCACTATCTAGTACGGACATTCGAATCACCGGAGGTTTCGACTTTTCACCTGGGCCGTTTGGAAGCTTTTACCAACCGAACAACGGCGGCAATCCACTGATAGACGCTGGCAGCCGGACAGGCAGTGTAGCCGGCTTCTACCACCATACCTCTTTGGATGATGAGACGCCTGAGTTGAATTCTCTGATCGAAATAGGACTCCACTATCCAGCGGTTGGTGGAGATGGAAGATTGTTAGACACCGATGGAGATGGTGTTGCGAATATCTTCGAAGATTTGGATGGTGACAGTGTCGTGGATTCGAACGAAACCGATTGGCAAAGTTCTGAGAATGGAACGACCGGGGTAGCTGGACTGCAGATCTTCACTCGTTTGGAGTAGATCGTGCACAAATGCAAATTGACTTCATTCTAAATTCTTTCTTACTCGATCATGACTTCTAGAAACGTTTCTTCTATTCCATCCAATTTTTGGCGAGAAAACCCAGCTCCTGTGTTATTTCTCATAGGGTGCCTCATGTCTATTGGCTCAGTCATTACAGGCATTGCTTCGCTAAATTGCCTAGGCCTTGATGAGGGTGCGAACGTTCAAGGGCCTCCCACCTATCAGAGACAACCTCGGTTTGAGCAACCAAGGCTTCCTCGACGCTCTGAACCACGTGCCTCGAGACCTAGCCCTAGCAGGGTGGAAACGGCAGCATTCGCGGTTGGCAACCGACAAGAATTCCTCATTGAGGAAGGGCCTCAAGCCGGTGAGATCTCGATGGGAGAGCTCTTCGATCTTCGGGTGGACGTCTCTCCAACCTGCGGGCAATTACCTCACACAGGTGCCATAAACGGATATGCTGCCAAAGTGCTGCTCGGCACGTCCGCAGCAGCAGGCAAACGCTATACGCTTGAAGTGGAGATTTCCGGTAGCGTTCCTCGAAATAGTGGAACATCGAGCTACGGATTCGTTCAGCTCAACGATGCCACCGTCTTTTCAAGTCTCTCAAACGGTGTGGCTCCATTTGATCCGATGAATCACTGTGCGATGCACTCTTTCACGGTCAAGGTCCCGATCACAATCAGTCCCGGAGAGTTGGTTTCCTTACGATACAGCAACGTTGGACAACCCTATATTCACAATGGCTATGCCGAGATTACCGATGTCACCTGTGTTGATGGGACCCTAGCCCGCGACTTGGCCACTTGCACAGATTGTACTGCCCTAGGGGACGGTATCGTGAGTATTGGAGATGTGGGCTTAGAGGTCAACATCGGCACGGCTGATGAGTCCTCGCCTCAGCTCGGTAGTGTTGGTCGCCTCTGTCTCGCCCGAAAGTATACTGAGGATCCGAACCTGAGCTTGGATGGCTGTCTCATGTATGTTGCTAGCCACGACAACTATGAGATGATTCACGATTACGCCAATGGCCTAGCTATTCGGCAGGTCGTTGGATCCGATGGCCTTGCCGACGTTATTAAGCAAAGCAACGATCGATTCGATATTAAGATCTATTCCGAAGACCAGGTGGGATCCAAGGTTGGTGGCATCTACCAACTGACTGGGACGCCGGATCGAACTTTCACGGTGGAGCGAACTCATAATGCAGGTCTGAATCTAACAGAATCCCTAATTTGTGAGGTTGTGGGTTCAACCACTTCGACCAATTCCTTTACCCACAATGGGAATAGCCAGCTTACATCCTTGAGTCACCCCGATGGGCTTTGTGATGAGAGTTTGACGAGGACGACTGAGAGTGGGGGCACCGTCCGTGTAGAAACAGTCAATGTCTATGACCCTCAGAATGGGAACATTCTGGTTCGTAAAGAAATTAAGAAATATCAGGACTTGGGATGGGGAGACACATTGATTCATCATCAACTGGATCCTGACAATGGCGGGGAGATCGTGACCTACGATTATTATACGGGAGTCAACGACAACGGCTACAAACAATTGGAACAAGTGACGTCGACTAGAGGCCCAGATCTGCTCTATGACTATGATTCGTCGGGGCGAATCAGTGTTGAATATCGTGGGTTCATGAACGGGCCTGTCAATCGCACCACAAGTACGGGCCGCATCCGCTACTATTACTATACGCCCATGAGTGGTTCAGGAGACAATGGGAGCATCAAACCCGACGAGCCACGAAGGATTGTGGAGCACATTGATGGACAAGTGATTCGTGAATCCTTTCTCGTTCTTAAACCTGGCTATCGAGAGGAAATCGTCGCGACTACCGATGGTACAAGCTGGAATAGCTCAGGAAACCTTCGCACCATCACAACCCTGGGCACGACCGGCGTTTCTAAAGACCTTCCGCTAAAAATTGAGCATGCTGATGGGACACTTTCGCTCTTCACCTACACGGACAACGGGAATGGCACCAAGACCACAACCACCTGGATTGGAGAACCCAATGGAGGTGGAACCAGCGTGGTTTCAGGAACCAAAACAGAAACGCTACAAGGATCCTCCGGCGAAATTATCTCGAGAAAGCAATATGATATCGCGAGCAACAAGAAGACGGATGAAGTGGTGTATAGCAATTTTGATGATGAACATCGGGCGCAGGATATCGCCTATTTTGATGGGACGACGGAATCGCTGAGCTATGGTTGTTGTGGGATTGATTCCTTTACAGACCGTAACGACGTCATCACCTCCTACCTCTATGACAGTCTCAAGCGTGTGACCCATGAAACGCGGCTCGGGATTACTACCAAGACAGAGTATGACCCGGATGGGAATATCTTGAAGGTGAAGCGAATAGGGAGCGATCAGTCTGAGATGACGCTTCAGACATTCGAATATGGTCTGGATGGGAAACTAAAGAAGCAGATTAATCCTCTCGGAGGAGAGACAACGGTTTCCAGAACAGTGCTTGGAGGGGGGCAGCTCCAAGTGACAAGCACCAATCCTGACCTTGGGACTCAGATCGAGACCTTTTATTTGGATGGCGGCGTAGAAAAGATCACAGGAACCGCTGTTGCCCCAATGCGGAATGACTTCGGCATCGTGACCGTGACTGATGGGTTTGGGTCGCATCCAGCATTCTTTCACAAGGTGACTCAGCTCGATGCCGGAGGGAGTGCCACTTCCCAGTGGACCCGTTCCGTTGAAGATTTTGTTGGTCGATCTTTCCGGACGGAGTTTGCGGCTGCCTCTGGCACGCCGACGATGGAGAATCGCTACAATTCACTCGGGCAGTTAGCTGAAACAGAGGATGCCGATGGAATTGTGACCTATCACTTCTACAATGGGAGAGGAGAGCGTTATCGCACGGCGATTGACGTGAATGGCGATCAGACCATCACCGAGAACGGTGTGGACCGGATTCAAGAGACTGTGCGCACGGTCCTGGCCGCCTGGGGAACGGATGTGCATAGGACAGAGGTGCGAGTTTTTGGAACCAACGGTTCAAGCGCAAAGCGGACCACTTCTGTTACCGATGTTTCAGTCGACGGCCTTAAGTCCTGGTCTCAAGTCTATCGCACTCAGAGTCAAACGGCGATGACTCAAACAGAAACCGTTTACAACGGCGCCCAACGAACCGAAACCACCATTGAACCCTCAGATCGCCGAGTGGTTCAAAGCTATACCGATAATCGCTTGGTCCAGGTCAAGACAACGGATAGTGGAGGCTCAGTGCTCACTCAGATGAACTACGGGTATGACGTGCATGGACGCCAATCCACGCAAACGGATCTACGAAACGGAACAATCACCACGACATTCAACGCCGCTGATCTGGTCGCCTCGACAACGACACCAGTTCAATCGGATGGTTCCCCACAAGTCACTCAGATTGTCTACGACACCAGTTTACGGCCGACTGAGGTGACGGCTCCAGACGGAGGTATCGTGAAATCAGAATATTTTGCGACCGGCCAAGTAAAGAAGAACTACGGAGCTCGGACTTATCCAGTGGAATACACCTATGACCCACAAGGTCGACGCCAAACCATGAAAACCTGGCAGGATTTCAATCAAGGTTCTGGGGTAGGGATTTCAGGAAGTGCTACCACCCGCTGGAATTACGATGCCTATCGAGGTTGGTTGACGTCAAAAGACTATCCCAATGAAACCACAGGAGCGCCTCCTGGAACGGCCGGAACGGGTGGTCCCGTCTATACCTATTCCAACGCTGGGCGTCTGGCAACTCGGGCATGGAAACGAGGCGTGACGACGACCTACAGCTACGATACAAATACTGGAGATTTGGATCAAGTGAGCTACAGTGACAGTACGCCAAGTGTTGATTACACCTATGATCGCTCTGGGCGTTCATCGACGGTCGCGAGAGCCGGAATGACGACGACTTACACCTACAACGATGCTAACCAGGCAACGCTAGAGTCTTACTCTGGCGGTTCCTTGGCAGGGCTATCGGTGAATCGTGTCTATGACGATGCACTTCGAATGACCCAAGTGCAGTCTAAGGATGGGAGTAGCGTCTTGGATACGGCGACCTATGCCTATGGGAGTTCCAATGGTCGCTTGGCGACCGTGTCCCACGGTGGGACCACCATGAGCTATGCCTATCTGGCCAACTCTGGATTGGTGGAGACGCTCACCCATGGAGCGAGCATCATGGTCACGATCAAAGCCTATGATACGCTCAATCGATTGACATCTCTCTCATCGGCAGCTTCAGCCGTAGCTCGGCCGATTTCCTATGCCTATCGCTACAACAAAGCCAATCAGCGAACGCGAGTTGATGAAGCCGATGGCAAATATTCGTTGTTAGCCTACGATTCGCTTGGGCAATTAACCGCATCGGTTCGGCATTGGGGAGACGGAACGCCTATCTCTGGTCAAGATTTCGGATATCAATTTGATGAAATTGGCAATCGTGTGACAACTGGAGGTCGGGTGTCAGCGGAATCAACCTACACCGTCAATCGGGTGAATGAATATGATTCGAGAACGATCTCAGATGAGGTTGATATCATCGGGATTGCTAACCCCACGGCAAGTGTCACGGTGAACAGCACTACGGCTATCCGAGAAGGGGAGTATTTTCATCACGAACTTGGAGTGAGTAATTCGGGGAGTTCTGCCTATCCAACAGTGAGTGTGACCTCAAACTATGGTGGTGGGACATCGGCCTCAGGCGAGATCTATGTGCCGAAAACGCCTGAAGTGACGACCCATGATGCGGATGGAAACCTGACCCAAGATGGTCGCTGGAATTACACCTGGGATGGAGAGAATCGTCTGACACAGATGAAGACCATCTCTGGCGTTCCAGTCGCGGCTGAACGCCGCCTAGAGTTTGAGTATGACTACATGGGGCGTCGGATCCGGAAGAAAGTCTACGACCGGACAACGGGGGGCACACTCATCTCTGATATCAAGTTCCTTTACGATGGTTGGAACATGATTGCTGACTTGGATTCGAGTGACACTCTGTTGCAAAGCTACAGTTGGGGGCTAGATCTCAGCGGAAGTTATGCAGGAGCCGGTGGCGTAGGGGGGCTACTGAAAGTTGAGGATCACGGAACTGGTGGCGAAGGCCACTACGTGGCGTATGACGGGAATGGAAACGTGGCCGCTTTGGTATCAGAGTCTTCCGGCAACGTCACAGCACGCTATGAATACGGGCCATTCGGTGAGGTGATTCGAGCGACTGGGACAATGGCGGCAAATAACCCTTTTCAGTTCTCGACGAAGTTTGTGGATCTGGAAACTGGGTTTTCTTACTACGGCATGCGTTTCTACAACCCCACCACCGGGAGGTGGATCTCTAGGGATCCGATTGAGGAGAATGGAGGGCTGAATTTATACGGATTCGTGGGGAACGATCCGACTAGTTTCGTAGATCCAATAGGGGAGAAGAAAATTGAAGGCACATGCCGCAACGTAAGGACTAGAACTGTCTATACGCTTAAGAGTTGGGGGAGTCCTCGGATGGGTCCCGTAAAAGTGAGGTCTCGTGCGCGTGTGGTTGTTGACATAGGTGGAGAAGTTTGTGATTCATGCTGTGATGGTCTTGTGATCAAAGATGGATATACATCTGGGGGGGCCTCGGGTAAAGGTGAGGCTGTGGTTTCATTAACCTATGGACTACACGACGATTTTGGAGGGTTCCGGGTTCGGTTTGGTGTGGGTGGTGATATCGCAGCTGGAATTACTGGCAGTAGCAATTTATCGAGTGATTGCTTTTCTGATGATAGATTCGACCTAAATGTTGGTGGTATGCTGCAGGGGTCTGTAGGTGGTTTTGGCACAGCTGAATTGGCCTTTGGAAGATGGCGGGTAGCGCGAACAGGAGTCCAAGCTGGAGTCTATCAACGAGGGGAACTTGACTTTAAGATTGTTGGCTGTTCATTGCGAACAGGAACATGTGAAGGCTTAGAATTTGGCGGGTTTTCTGGTGAAACTGGCTTCTTCTGGGAGGCCTGTTTTGGTGGGAATTGTGTTGGACAAGGCGCACCTGTTTTCTAGACAACGACATGGTTGAGATCCCAAACGCATCATTCGTTACCTTTCAAGAAACGAACGAAGGACTTGAACTCCGCAGAAGGGTTCCGCCCCAATATGCGATTTCGGGAATTCTCGCGATGATTGTAATTATCGCTGTGATTAGTGGTAGCCAGATAGATATGGGGGAGCTTCGCTTTATTGTGTTGTGTGCTCTGGTCATTGTGATCCCTTTGTTGGTATTGACCGCAAGGCTTTTCAGAGCACAAGTTGCGGTCTATGATCCAGTGGAGAGGGTTCTAACCGTGAATAAGGATTCAGAGTTTCGTCTCACCCCGGCAACTTCCATTCTAATCCAATCCCGATCAGGGAGAAGTGACGATGTTCAGTACACAGACTGTTTAATCGTAGAGAGCAACCAGTCAAGAATTCCATTTCTTCGAGTAAGAGAATATTATTCTGAGACTACTTTTCTTGCTATTAGAGACTTTTTTGGCCGGACGGGTCTTACGCTACGGGTGACGGATATTGAAGAGTAAGTCTCCAAAACCAATTGTTACGGGCCGAGCTGAGGTCGTAATAGGTGACCGAATAGCCACGCTCTGGTCATAGGTCAGGGAAAGAAAAACGCCTCCGGTGATCTTCTTAATCTCGTTTTCTTGGACGCTTTACGCATCCCCTCTTGTGTGTTATTAAGTAACATAACGTCCTTTATGTTACTACGTGAATGTCCCTGGCAGGGAAGGGCGTTTTATCCCTGATATTTCAGAATATTCATTCTCAACCAACAGCAACGTCAGGCTCTACGGTTTGAGCCTGACGTTGTGTTGTTTCTGGATGTCGAGATCCCGGTGTGATCTCAGGGAGAGCTCTTACCCTCGAAGTTTATTGAGTTCCTGTTGAAGGCAGATCCCCTACTTTAAGAATTTCTAGCCGCTCTCGTTTATTAACAAATTTTCCACTAGGAGCTGTTTGAACGACTTGCTCAAAACGAATGACATCGCCGGCACAGAGCACCACAGTGTCTGTGGTGTGCACCGTCACGCCAGCTGACGAGAAATTTCGAACGTCACTATAAGCATCTAGATCTGCTCGATTTGTGCCGTTAACGACAATGATTCTCGAATACTGAAAGTCACTTGCGTAGATCGAATTGTTTGGATCCACACCATAGATCGCTGTTGCCGAAATTCGGTAGAGGCCATCAGCTGGAATCGTGTAGATTAGTTCGTCGTTATCGTAGCTAGATCCTGATGCAGTATCGTAAGCAATTGTCGTCGTTGATGAATTGAATATCCCGTGTTGGGACGTATTGGTATACGTAGAAACAGGCTCGCTTACCGCCCGAAAAGCCACGGTCTTCAACCTTTCCAAGGTCTGCTGCAGGCCTGTTATCGGGTCTGGGGCGTTGCTGTTTGTTGCTCCAAGCGCAGGAAAACCTCCGACCAGAAAAGCCGCTAAGATAATTGGATTAATTGATTTCATTGGTATTTTTAGATATGATTACTACTTCTCTTAGAACGCATCTTCTTGAGGAACGATTGTTAGCTCTCTCCTCAATCAGATTCACCCAATATGCTATGAGGTTCTGCGAAAAGATCCAGCAGCAATCGAGGGTGTCTGCCTGCGACAGGTTTATCCTTGATGTCAGATTGAGGTCTGCAAGAAGCATCGAAGATGTTTTTCGCAAACAGGCACGAGAAAATATATTTCCATATGCCAACGGGACATGGATTCGCGGGGCCCGGTCG
>OJGX01000982.1_pt1 | contig 12417 bp, 9 predicted proteins | sample 1594661 | NCBI WGS metagenome assembly OJGX01 (sample SAMN05416839, study PRJEB24817) | seawater metagenome | isolation source: Sea water | place: Canada:Atlantic | collected 2013-07 | reverse complement strand
GCCTAGTCTCGTGGGCTCGGAGATGTGTATAAGAGACAGATCGTAGAGTTGCGCTGCAGGCGCGTCTTTCGTGATTCGACCGTTTTCAATATCACTGTTCTGCCGCCCGGCGTAGCTAATCGCGGCAGGTCCCCCAAAGGCATGAGCCCCCCGTTTGCGAGCTGTGAAACCTCCCCCTGCTTGGGCGCCGATATACATCCACTTCCCTTTCCTCACCGAAAGATGGCTAGGCTTGAATGGTGACAGTATGAGGTGATCTCGCAATGGCTTGGTCGGATTACCGGTCAGTGCTGGCAAGATATTGACGCTGTCCTGACCTTGTCCGTCCCGAACCGAGCTCCCAGTCACCGCCGCCATGGTAGCGAAAAGATCGATGTTGGAAACAAGCTGCTTAGAAGTCGAACCAGGAGAAATCTTGCCTGGCCACCGAGCAATAAACGGCACGCGATGACCGCCTTCCCAGGCGCTAAATTTATAACCGAGAAGTTCGCCATTCATGCGATGCCCTGCCTCCCAGGCATTCTGCCCTCCGACGTTGAACATGCCGCCATTGTCACTGGTAAAGATCACCAAGGTGTTGTCAGCCACCCCCTGAGCCTCAAGCGTCTGCATCACTTCGCCAACCATCCAATCGAGTTCATGAACGAAGTCGCCATAGGGCCCACATTGACTCGTTCCTTTGAAGCGGGTAGCTGGTGTGAAAGGGTGATGGATTTGAGTGGTGGCAAGATAGAGAAAGAAAGGCTTTTGGTCATTCGTCTTGATCCAATTACGTGCCTTCCTGACCAGGGTCGTACCAACCGCTTCATCGTCATACAAGGCGTGGGCGGCATCCGCTCCCCCGATCTGATTCAGCCCCATTTTCTCAGGAAACACCCGCGTCCTAGCTTGCTGGCCGAAAACAAAAGGATCGTCCTTCACCAAGCCCACAACCTGATGATTCTCAACCCAAACAAAGGGAGGATGACTGTTCACAACCGGGACGCCAAAATAATAATCGAAGCCCAGCTCCAAGGGACCTGGTTTGAGCTCACCATTCCAATCGGGCGCCCCATTTCCAAAGCCAAGGTGCCACTTCCCAATACAGGCCGTGGCATAACCGGCGTCTTTCATGAGATCGGCAAGCGTTTGTCGTTCGGTATCAATAATCAAACCTGTTTTGAGAAAAACAGGACGATTGTGTCCATAACGATGCGGATACACTCCAGTCATCAAGGCATAACGCGATGGCGTGCAAACAGCGGATGCCGAATGGGCATCTGTAAAACGGCGCCCCTGCTCCGCTAATCGGTCAATATTGGGAGTCTGCACCTTACTTGCTCCATAGCAGCCCAAATCCCCATACCCCAAATCGTCCGCAAAGATCACCACAACATTCGGGGAACGCACCGTCCCATCGCCCAGCGGCTGCGCCGAGGAGGATTGGACGGCAAAGGCGAAAAATATACCCAGCAAGGGTGAAAGGATTTCTCTCATGGAATAAAGTCCAAAGGTAGCTAGATGAACCACAGACGTCAACGAAGCGACTGCCATAGGAGCTATAGGAAAATAGGGGAGCCAAGCCCCCTGACTATGGAGAGTAGGCCTTCGGGTCACTTGGAGTAGAGCTGAAATTCTCATGCGAACGTAAGCAGAAGCATGAACGCTGGTGAAACCTTGCCTCCTCAGGTCAAGATTGCCCCCGGAGGGCCTCACATAGCAGCGCTGAGTCATTTTGTATCGATACACTCCACCCGATGATCCGTCGGCTGTAGAGATCCATTACCGTCGCCAAATAGCACCAGCGTTCATCGCTTCTAAGATTGGTCCTATCCGACCCCCATACCTGGCAACAGCGCTCCGGTTCTCCCATTTCCTCTGGCAGATAAGGACTGAATCCAAATTGACGGTTCCTAATGCTTTCCAAGGTCTTGAAGCCCTTCTTCTGACTTCCCTCTATCCCTAATTCCTTCTTCGACAAGATGATCGTAAATAGTGCGATGGCCATAGCAGCCTTTTGCCTGCCGATAGAGATCGCTGATTCGTGACTTGTCTGCAGCGTTCTCCTCGGCTCGTTGGCTGGCGCCTCGCAGGTTTAAATCATAATAGCCACTTCGACTTAGCCCAGAGCATTCGCACATTTCCTCGACGCTGAATCGATCCAGCATCATTCTTCCTTGCTGAAGAAGCCCACCGTTTTTTGAAATCTCATTCAATCGACTGGACTTCGTCAGCTACTTATTCAGCATCTGAATTTCCGCAACCATCTCCTTTTCGCTCTGAGATACCGATGGCTTGCAGGCCACGAGTTCGTCAATTTATCCCGCTTCCGCCGGTATTACAGATTCTGTGGCACTGCAAGTTGCTCGGATACCACCTTAGCCCTCAATCCGTCGATGATCAGCAGCCCCGCTGCCTTTTGTTTGAATTCTCTCGAAAACTTTCGTCGTTTCATTCTTGGATCCTCTCTCTGAGAAGATCCCATGTCCATTTTTCTCAGTAACGATCAGAATAAGAGAAATCCCCGTCCTCCGGTCTCCAGACACGGCATACAGCTGGAATTCAAATGACAAGCACGAAAAATAAGTTGCTTTCATAAAGTTAATGGGGCATCAATCCCCCGCTTTCATCGAATAGTGCAAGCAGACTAAGGGATTTACTCGAGTATGAACCCTGACTTCCTCAAGACCAATAGGTTACAGAAGCCATCGAGAAGACGGGTCCATTTGTTCCGCCTCATACTATTATCTCTTCCAATTGCCCTACTACTCGTTGCGGAGCTCCTATTGGCTGCGAAGTTTCGTTTCGACTATCCCGGAACGACATTGCGTGTTCAGGCGGACTATCGCACTGTTCAGGCTGCCTATCGAGACTACAAACCCAATCCTGGGTTTGTGAGAAATATTGATGGGATCCGGTACCGATACAACAATATGGGGTTTCGCAATCAACTAGACATCAAGCCCAAAACGAAGGATGAATTCCGAGTTTTTCTTCTTGGAGGATCCATGGCCTATGGAGAAAGGGCGTCCGAAGTTGGACAATATCAAATCATCTCTGGCCAAGAAGCCTATACCTCGGACAAAACCATCGCCGCATATCTAGCAGATAAACTTCGAGGTAAAATTCCAAATCGAAGCGTCACTGTTTATAACGGAGCCTTTATAAGCTACCGGCTTCACCACAACTATCTTCAATACCTTGAACACTTAAGAGACCTAGCCCCAGACCTTATCATTACGATAGACGGAGTGAATGAGAAATTCGACCAATCCAACCCCTACTCCTATAACGTCCCCACTTTCGAGATTCTCGATTCTCCCGTAGTGTCCTTTCTTCGTTCAAAAAGTTACTGCATGTTCTACAGCAGTTTGCTTCTTCGCCAGAGCTCATTGTTTTATCTGGCTACAGGAAGACTAAGCAGCGAGATTTCCAATAGACGCTTAGATGAGATACCACTGGAAAAGATTAGAAGCACCTTAGAAGTTAAGCGACAGGAGTATCTTCTAGATAAGGCTGTCGTTGCGGGACTTATCCAAGTTTACGAACAATTCCAGTTCGCTTGTGACCAGGATCAGGTACCAATCTTATTCTGTACTCAGCCAGTCTTGATGCTCGACAAGAAGAAGCGACTAACCATTCGGGAGGAAAGACTTCTCAAATATGCCGCTACGAAACGACCTCGCGACGCCAATCGCTTTGGTGTCGAAATCCTTTCAATGGCCCTAGAAGCAAAAGCAACCACGGATCCCACCTTTAAATACGAGAATTTAATCAACGTTTTTGATGGTTGGGAAGAGAATGCGTATACGGATTTTTGCCACCTGACACCGGGCGCCAATCTGAGAATTGCAGAACGACTCGCTGCCCGAATCGAGATTGAAGGATGGACTAAATAGCAGGTCCTATTCTTGGAAGAAAAATGAAGACGAGCAGTTCAATTACTCTAAGCGACTGATGACGCCTCGCCCCTGGCAGGAACGAAATGGATAAGAAGACAATGAAACTCAAAAACTATCTTGATCAACTTCGATATTTTTACCGTATTTTTTCTATCAGAGGCAGTCTGCTTCGCCGCCTATCCCGACTGCGAAGGGCGGCGGGTGAAATGCGATCAGCCAGTCCAACCCCATCGCTTCCAGTACGCCTTCAAGTTGAAACAACTGACATTTGCAACCTGAAATGCACAATGTGCGCACGCGAAGTGCTACCCAATATGAATACGGGTTATATGGCCCTCGAGCAGTTTGAAAAGCTCATTGAAGCGGCATCGCCCTACTATGTTACACTAAACGGACTTGGAGAACCGCTCACAGACAAATCCATCTTCGACAAACTCTCGATGCTGCATGACAAATTGATTATTACATCTATGCCGACCAATGGCACATTCGTATTTGGCGACCGGTTGACGAACTTAGCGAAACATCTCCCTGATCGTCTCTGTTTTTCAATTGACGGTGGAAAGAAAGACACTTTCGAAAAGATTCGGCGCCAGGGAGATTTCACTAAGATTATCGAAAACTACAAGAATCTTAGCGCGCTCCGGTCGCAGGGAAAGACGCGGAAAAATCAGTCAATCTACATTCTGATGGCGCTGCAAAAAATAAATATGCACGACTACCAAGAAATGTTCACACTCTATGAATCTATGACTGGCGTAGACTCAATTTCGCTCATCCCCGTCACGGACTATGGCGTAGAAGGCGAATCTCTTGATGTTTGCCCCAGCAAGGAAGAGGTCTTGATACTGCATAAGGAAATTGAAAACTCTATCGCGAATTCAACCTCTGAAAACGAGAAAGCCTTCTTCAAAAAATGGAAACACGCCTCATCGAAATGGCTAGTCTCGACGGCTTCGGGCTCTATAGATGCGGCGACAAATAATCACGCCTGCTTGCTTCCGTGGTTCAGTTCGTACGTAGATGCTAAGGGACGCGTTTACCCTTGCTGCTACCTAACAAACTCAGACCACGTCATGGGAAACATCAATGACGAACCATTTGAGAAACTGTGGCATGGAGAGACTTACCAGACATTTCGAAAGCAGCTGGCTGAAGATCGCCCCAATCTAAGTTCTTGCCGAAACTGCCCACGCAATGATGATCGAAGGATCGATCTATTCAAGAAGCTCGGCCCATTGCTTCCGTAACAGCTTCAAGAATCCGCGTTAAGTTCAGAAGTAGTCAGATCTTACAGCATGGAAATTTGGTCCGGAAAGAACGACGAGTCGTCCCAAGAAACCCTTTAGATCGCCGAAATCTGTACCAATGAATGTGCCAATTCCTCTTGTTTGCAGATATTACCGTTCCCTATCGTAGTCCCGAAACGGTCGTTGAGGAAGCTTGAGGGGGCACGTTTGATTTGTCTCCGAGTTGAACCAGAAAGGAAGCATCCGATGGCATGACATCAACCTGAGCGCCTGATTCGAGAAGTTTCTCGGTTTCCATCACGTCAATTACGGCGCGCATGATCTCGGGGTCCTGCTTGGCAATAGCATTCAGTGTGTCACCAACAATTTCCGGGCGCTTAGCCGAGGCTTCAGCCATTTTCTGCGAGACCTTATAGGCAGTCTCACTACTAATCAGTCCCACTCGATTTTCGCCGTCCTGCTTCATGGCGCTGGTGACCTGCACGAGCCGTTTGACCACCTTCTCTGTAATATTCTTCACCATCCCTATATCTGTGAACCCCACTTTCCGAATGTAAACGGAACCAAGTTCGTAGCCCCATTTCTCCGATAAGGGCGTGACGGATTCTCTCACGGTTCGGCTGAGCGAGTGGCGATCTTCAAGCATGGTCTCCATCTCTAGGTTGCTCAAAGTGGAGATGGTCGAGCTGGCAACGTTGGCTTCGAGAGAGCCATCGGGATTGGCATTTACGTAGAGGAAATCGACCGGGTTAGTGACTTTCATCTCGTACCAAACCCCTACCCCCATCGGCGTGCCTTCTTCGGAATTGACCATTTGGTTTCGAAGATAGTGTTCCCGCATGGCAGTACTCACAACGTTGCGTTTGCCAAAGAACGGAACCAACAAAGCCCGAGGCCCAAAGACCTTGACTGGAAAATACAAGCCCGCCGTATCGAGGGTTCCAATGACTTTCCCGAAGAGCGTGAAGACATGCGCTTCACTCTCATTGACAATCCGATAAAGACCGAAGGCACGAGCGAATGCGAGCACTAGGGGAATACAGATGAGACCGGCGAGACCGCAGAGAATAGCAATAGGAATACTCATGGCTTAATCCTTTTCTTAGCTCGAATTCCGAGAGTTGACCACGATGCGTTGGGCGCGTTGAAGAAGTGGAACACGCATATTACGCAGATAAATCTTCAAGGCATCGGAGCCTCCCTCTTGTTTGATATGGGCCAACGTATCGGCGAGCACCTTCAGAGGCGCGACTTCCGCCTGAGCGTTGTTGTCGGCAATTTCAACGGCTCGGTTACTCATCGTGATCTGTTGCTCGGAGTCAGCGCGCGCCGTACTGATGTCGGCTGCGACCTGATTGCGCGTGCTGTTGATGGCCGAGAGAGCCTGATCAACTTCTGGCGGAGGATCGATTTCTGTAATCAAGGCAGCGTCGAGAACAATCCCATAACGGGCGGCAGTGCTACGGCATTGCTGCTCCATATAGTCGTTGAGCATGGGGAGGTTCTTACGCAAATCATTGATCGAGACGCCTTCGGAGAGCTCTACACCTCCGCTTTCGTCAGCGATCTCATCTGCCTTCATCAGGCTTTGCCCACGGGGATCAGCAAAGGTCGAGATTCGTTCCCGTAGGACGGAAACGAAGTAGCCCATCACATGCTCTAGCGGACTTTGCACCCCAAAGAGATAAGCATAGAGATGATTCTCGTTAATCCGGTAACGCAACTGACCATTCACCCCCGTCGTCAAATTATCCTTGGTAACGCACTCGATGGTCTCCTGATGTTTGGAAGGATCCCAAACGAGGTCTACGGTCTCAGTTGCCACACTGACCTTGTGAACCTTCTGCCATGGCCATTTGAAATAAGGCCCGCCTGGTCCAATAACCGTCACAGCGGGATAGGCGTAACGTTCTTTCTCGTCATCAGTGAGGATCGAATCATCCACCACACCGCTCCCGGGCGCTCGTTCGGCCTTCCCAAACGACGTAATCACGGCGCGTTCATCGGGCCTGATCGTATAGAAACCGGTGAACAAGACACGGACCACAGCGTAAATCGACAGTCCAATGAAGAAAGGAATCAGATACATAAGTGCAGACTGACGATTGGATTTCTCCGGCAAAGTATAATCGCCGTCCAATTGAGTAACGGCACGCCTATTGAAGATCCCCCCCCTCTCGAGCAGAGATTGCCCCCAAAGGTGGGGTGAGCGAACTAGCGAACCGGACAAGCGAACCCTTGTCCCTTCAGTGGCTTCGGATAACCGGCTACTGATTGCACTACGAGGGGGCGTAGCCGCTACCATACGTCGTCGTTCATCTTACTCCAGAAGCGAACAGCCTTAAAAGCGGCTCTGCGGGCCCAACGAGGTATCGGTTTGGCATTCTCTTTCATATCCCGGAAGAACATTCGATCGGCATCTCGACGTGACCACTGAACTTCCCCAAGACTTCGCCACTCCTCGTCAAGTTCATTCCATTTCCATATCTCCACAAGGCCCTTGTTGTCGTGCAGCCAATCATGCTTCCCGGGAGGAACAATCCCTAACTCGAATGGCGCCACAGCCCACCACAAGAGCTTTGGAATCGACGCTGCGTCGTATGCGTAACCACGAGGAATCGGCATACAATACCAAACATCATTCTTTTCCCATGTAGGCCACCACGGAGCCCTGAGCTTCCAACGCTTCTTCTCTTCGACGACTTGAACCTGAGGCTGTGAATTTGAGTTGGATCGCTTGTTAGTGCTCATGATCAAACACATATCCAATATGCGGGACGACTTCGAGCCCCGAACATATTTCCAGCTCCCAACACTCACTAAGCGCACAAATACGAAAAACCACTTGTACCGCCAAGGCGAAGTTCCTCAGACTATCCTACCTAGCTTTCCATGCTATTGCTCTAAACTCATCTCCGGTATAGACTCCACCGGATTGAAGCGCAGACAGCATGTTAGCATTTGGCCCCTTAGAACTTAAATCGAATCTTTTCCTCTCGCCACTCGCGGGCTACACCAATTTGCCATTCCGGCTCACGATAAGAGAGCTTGGAGGGCTCGATCTCGCCACCACGGATCTCGTCAATGCGAGGTCTCTTATCGAAAGAAACCCCAAAGCACTGAAGCTGATTGAGACCAACGCCCAAGATAAACCTCTTGCGGTGCAACTCTTCGGCAACATTCCCGAGGAAATGCGGGATGCCGCGCTCTACCTGCAAGACCTTGGCGTCGCCTCGATTGATATCAATATGGGTTGTCCAGTGAAGAAAGTCTGCCGAGTTGGCGGAGGTTCCGCCATGATGATGGAGCTGGATCAAACAGCCAAATTAGTCAAAGGGATGGTTGACGCCCTCAAGATTCCCGTCTCGGCAAAGATGCGGTTGGGTTGGGATAACAACAACATCACGGCACCCGATCTCGCCCGCGCCCTTGAGGATGTCGGCATCGCAGCCATTTTCGTGCATGGAAGAACCCGACAACAAGGCTTCGATGGAAAAGTGAGTCTCGCCGGAATCCGTGCCGTCGCTCAAGCGGTGAGTACTGTCCCGGTCATCGGCAATGGCGATGTCACATCCTCCGAAGCGGCAAAATTGATGATCGACGAAACGGGCTGCTCAGGCATCAGCATTGGTCGTGGAGCTTTCTATAATCCCTGGATCTTCAAGAACACCCAGACCTTTCTGACCGAGGGCCGACTCGTTCCAGAGCCGAATTTCGAGGAGCGAATTCGCGTCATGTGCCGGCATTTGGATCTCATGATCGAAGTATTTGGGGAATTCAAAGCCTGCCTCATGTTCCGCAAGGTGGCCCCATGGTATTCAAAACGCTTTGGCCCCGCCAAGCCGTTTAATCGAAAGATCGTACACATTCAATCGAAAGACGAATTCGATCGTTTGTTGGCCGAATTCCTAAACTGGCGCCAGGCGTTCCTTGATGACCAAGGCCAACTCTTAGAGCGATATCAGCCGTCGGCTATGACGCCTGACTTTGCAGAGGAGCCGGAAGTGTTTCGTCGAGAACATATCCCAGTCCCGAAGGGGCCCGTTGAAGTTTGGTAGCACGTTCTAAATCACCACCTCGAATAAGGCCCATCACTTCAGCGGCTCAAGCCTGTTCGTCGGCCTATCCGCCTACAGAATCAGGTAACGGAGCGCGAAAAGTCCCGCAACTATGTAGGTCAAGAAGTTCACCTCTCGTGCCTTGCCGGTTCCAACCATGAGACACACATAGATCATGAATCCCAGTGCGATTCCATCGCTGATACTATAGGCCAACGGCATGGCAAGCATCGTTAAGATTGCGGGAAGAAACTCAGCAATGTCATCGAAGCCAAGGTGACGCATTCCCTCGACCATGGTTAAACCGATTACGACCAAGGCCGCACCGGTCGCCAAGTCAGGGAGAGCCAATATGAGGGGCCACAAGAAAAGGGCCAAGAGAAAGCAACAGCCAACGACAACCGCGGTCAATCCCGTCCGCCCACCAGCTTTCACCCCAGCAGCGGATTCAACATAGCTCGTCACGGGCGAGGTCCCCAAGACCGCCCCAGATACTGTTGCCGCAGCATCAGCCAAAAGGGCTCGATTCAACCGAGGCAGTTTCCCCGAAGAATCCAATAAACCAGCCGTTCGACTGACGCCAAGCAAGGTCCCCAAACTGTCAAATAGATCAACGAACAGGAAAGCGAAGATTAAGGGCCACGCCTCGCGAAAATGAACAAACGGATAGCTCAGATCGAGAGCAAAACTTGTCCCCACCAGGGAACTTGGCAATGAAATGATTTTGGCGGGAAACTCGGTCACCATGCCCTCACCGCTAGGCACAAACAAGCCTACAATCGCGGTCAACAGGATCGCTACAAGAATTCCACCAGGCATCTTCCGAGCCACCAACACTCCCGTCAAGGCAATGCCTGCCAAGGCTAACCAACCAGGCAACGACTGCATCGATCCGAGGCCGACCAGCGTGGCTGGATTGTCGACGATGAGGCCGGCATTGCGCAGACCAACGAAGGCAATAAAAAGGCCGATACCGGCCTGAACCCCCAGTCGAAGCCCCGAAGGGACACACGCAACGAGTTTTTCACGAAACCCTGAGGTCGAAAGCGCTAGAAACAAGATTCCGTTCCAAAAGACAATCCCCAAGCCCCCCTGCCACGGAACACCCATTCCTTGACAGACAGTGAAGGCGAAGAAGGCGTTCATTCCCATTCCCGGAGCCATGGCGATCGGATAATTCGCCAAACCGGCCATTAGGAAACAACCGATCGCCGCCCCCAATGCCGTCACGGTCACTAGGGCCGCTTGATCCATCCCAGCGGCCGAAAGAATCGCCGGATTGACGGCGAGTATATAGGCCATCGCAGCGAAGCTTGTCAGTCCAGCAACGAATTCACGACGGATGCTAGTCTGGTTCTCCGCGAGTCGAAATAGTGATTCGAGAAACTTCATTTACCTTCGACCGGCTAAAGCGAACGCATCGTCGATGCCCTCAGGAACCGGTCCACTAAGCAATCAATTGCCGATGTTGACTGAACACCTTCCGCAATGCCTTTGAGGCCGCGTTCTGTAGCCCTTGGAGCTCCTGATAATGCCCCACGGCTTCCTCATTCGGCGTCGCCCTCTGACGCGGGTCAACTTTGACAAACCGTTCCGTCAATTCGTTGATCGAGACATCATCGCCCGATTGGCGCCGCCAGCTCCAGAGTGCTTGAAGGGCAGCCCCATAGGCAGCCCCTTCTCCCACTTTGAGAGTCACGACCTCAGCGTTGAAAACGTCTGCCATGATCTGCCGCCATAGCTTCGAATTGGCTCCCCCGCCGGTCGCTCGAATTTGAGTCGGTTTCACCCCTAGTTTTGCGAGGCGTGACAAACCGTAGTTCATTCCCATCGTCACCCCCTCCATTGCCGCTCGAGCAAAGTGCCCTGGATTTGTCGTCCGATGATTCACGCCCAACCAAACCCCTGTTCCATCGGGAATGTTCGGCGTTCGCTCGCCTTCGAGGTACGGCAGTAAGGTCAGCCCCTCGCTCCCAACGGCCACTTTCCGGGCCGCCTTTTCAAATTCGGCGTGCGTCCAGCCGTAGTGACGCCGGATGAGCTCCGTCGCAACCGTCACATTCATCGTGCAAAGCAAGGGCAACCACCGATTGGTCGAATCACAAAAAGACGCGATTTCCCCGGCAGGGTCAACCACCGGTTTCCCTGCACAGGCATAGATCGTGCCACTGGTCCCGAAACTGGCTGTAATCACTCCCGGCTCGGTGTTCCCGGTACCTATCGCGCCCATCATGTTGTCACCACCACCGGCACTAACCAGGACCTCGTCGGTAAGCCCCAAGGATTTTGCAACGTCTGCTTTCACCTTACCGACGGCCTCGTCGCTTCCAATGAGAGTGGGCAATCGTTTGGCGAGTTTACTATCAATCGCGGTGATCGCACCGGAATGCCAAGCCCGCTTTCTGACATCCAACAACGCTGTGCCACTAGCATCCCCACACTCCATGACCGCGCGCCCAGTTAGCCAATAGTTTAAGTAGTCATGCGGGAGGAGCACGGTGGCCAGTCGCTTGAAATGACTAGGCTCATGTTTCTTGAGCCAAAGAATCTTTGGGGCCGTGAAACCTGGAAGAATGGCATTTCCAACCGCTTTGATGGTACCCTTCAAGCCTCCCAGGCGCTCAGTGAGCTGAACACACTCTTCCTCAGTCGTGGTATCGCACCAGAGCTTGGCAGGCCGAATGACATCACCATTCTTGTCCAGAGGCACAAAACCGTGCTGCTGGCCGCTCACGCCGAGCGCACGCACCTCAGAGGGTTTTGCCTTCGCCTGTCGGAGCGCTGTCTTGATCGCTTTCGATGTCGCGTCAACCCAGACCGCGGGATCTTGCTCCTTGGCCCCCGGGGGAAGCCCCTCAATCAATCCATACCCCATTGAACCCGCCCCTAGGACTTTTCCTGATGAGGCATCCACGACCAAGGCCTTGGTCGATTGCGTTCCACTATCTATACCGACGATTAAGGTTCTCATACTATCAATGCGTGCTTAAGGCTCGAAACCTTCTCAAACAGAGACCAAGGATGGCAAGGGACAAACCTTCACGGAAGAACCTATTTTTCCGCCCGTTTTCGATCTAACCAAATCTTATGAGCGCGAGCGACTTGCCCCATGTAGTCGTTCTCCTTGTATTGCTGGGCTGCCTTCTTGATGTACTGATAGGACTTCTCGTCATTTCCAAGCTGTCTCTTATACACATCTCCGAGCCCACGAGACTAGGCATGATCTCG
>OJGX01000968.1_pt1 | contig 12540 bp, 15 predicted proteins | sample 1594661 | NCBI WGS metagenome assembly OJGX01 (sample SAMN05416839, study PRJEB24817) | seawater metagenome | isolation source: Sea water | place: Canada:Atlantic | collected 2013-07 | reverse complement strand
ATAAGAGACAGTTTCATCCTCCAGCTCTTTCAAACGAGCCATCATGGACGCGTCCATGCCACCGAACTTGGCCCGCCATTTATAAAAACTGGCGCTGCTCATGCCGTGCTCTCGGCACAGCTCCGGAACCGGCACGCCGTTCTCGGCTTGCTTGAGGATCGACAGGATCTGGCTGTCGGAAAAACGTGACTTCTTCATGCAGAATCTCCCTGCGTCTAGCTTACGGAAAATTCTACTTTTGACCACCGCTGTTTTTCGGGAGGATTACCATTCCAGATGGCCAGGATGGGTTTGAGTGATTGATGGGAGAGGGTTGCTAGTGGCCTGGCGGCTCAAACGAGAGCCGCCAGCACTAAGATCGAGGCCCCTAGAGCGAATAGAAAAAATCGTATTGGCCTCAAATGTCCTGGCTCAAAAGACATGCCCCACGTTGGCATTTCCATTTTTTGTCCGGCAAGAAACGGAGCGACCCACCAGTATGTAAAGGGTGTGGCCACAATTAATGCTGCGACCATCTCTTTTGGAACGAAGTCTAAGAAAACAAGGCGGCATAGCGCCACCAAACTCACCAACGCTACGAAGATAAACCACCGATTCTTGAATTTATTCACATGCTATACCATTAACGCTTGCGGCATGCGCGCCCATGAAGTGGAGCCAAAGGCGCAATGTAATGCGTCGCCGTGCCTGCACTTGATACTGATTGAGCCTTCTCCCCAGCCCAGCGGTTGCCCGCTAAGCTGGAAGGCGACCAAGCACTACAAGGGAGAAGACTCAATGAACTTTTACCATAGCACCCACCGTCATTATTGTGGAATCGATCTGCACGCCCGCAGTCTGTATGTCTGCATCATCGACCAGCAGGGCGAGGTGTTGCTGCACAGGGAAATCAAAGCCCGGCCGGAACCGTTACTGGGCATGCTCGAACCCTTTCGTGATGATCTCGTCGTGGGGGTCGAATGCATGCACTGCTGGTACTGGATCTCCGATCTGTGTGAAGAGCACGCCATCCACTTTATCCTGGGTCACGCGCTTTATATGAAGGCCATCCACGGTGGTAAAACCAAGAACGACCGCATCGATTCCTTCAAGATTGCGATGCTCATGCGCGGTGGTAATTTCCCACTGGCGTACCTCTATCCCAAGGAGATGCGGGCCACCCGCGATCTGTTGCGCCGCCGCACCCGCATTGTCCGCCATGGAGCCATGCTCAAGGCCCACGCAGTGAACACTCTGGGGCAGTACAATCTGCCGCCCAGCAAAGCCAACCTCAATAACCCCGGGGGCCGGTCACAACTCACCGCTGCTTTTACCGATCCAGACGTTCAGCGCAATATCGACCTGGACCTGGCCATCGTCGACTGTTATCAGCACGAACTCAAAAAGCTTGAATGGCACCTGGAACAACAGGCCAAACAACACGACCCGGCGTCACTCAACGTGCTGAAGACCATTCCTGGAGTAGGTCGAATCCTGGCCCTGACCATTCTCTACGAAGTCGGTGATATCCAGCGCTTCGAATCCGTTCAGAAATTCGCGTCCTACGCTCGCCTGGTGAAGTGCAAAGCAGAATCCGCCGGCAAGGTCTATGGCACTCAGGGCAACAAGATCGGCAATGCCCATCTGAAGTGGGCGTTCTCTGAAGCGGCTGTGCTGTTTATCCGTAATAACGACAAGGCCAAGCGCTACGTCGAAAAACTCCAGAAGCGAATGAACAAACCCAAGGCCCTATCCGCCTTGGCGCACAAGATGGGCCGAGCGGTGTACTTCATGCTCAAAGACAAAAGGGTGTTCGATGAACAACGGTTCCTGAGAGGTTAGTCACGCCACGGGCTGAGTATGACGTCTAACTGGATCAGAAAGGATGACGCTGAAGGCTGCGAGTCTGCTGACTGGTACCCGATGCCTAAGCGGTATTCTGTCACCGATGTTGAAGCCAGAGCGACTTGATTAGCCAGCCCGTGGGCGTGCCTTAATACCATGAGCCAGTGCGCTTACACCGGTCCTGAGCCTTAACCTAACTGGAGCCTTGCAGCCCGACACCTTGAATAGTGCCAGTGACCGGTTAACCGATGAACGTCTGGTGCCCCTGACCGACCGATGGAACGACCTGTCAGGCTGTGGCCTAAAGCCACGTAAGAGAGCCCCTATATGTGTTTGCTGTAAGTGCCTGACAGCTCCGCGAGACTGACGAAGCAGGCGTTCTCGCTCATGGGTTTAGGTTGGCCGCTGGCGCGGCCAAAAAAAAATGACTATTGCCTATTGAATCCGAGAAGGCTCATATGGGTTATATTTATTCATCACCAACAGCTTGCAGTAACTGGCGGGCAAGTTCTCTGGCCTGCTCTCTATTTAATGAGATGGGGAGTGCTTGATAGGAAAGCAGGCTTTTGGCGACGACCTTCAAGCCAACACCCTTCTCGCCATTTTCGAGGTCTAACCCCACGATATCGATACGCTGCTTGAGCGGACCTTTGCTCAGAGCATCGACTTCCGCTAGCTTGCCGACGTTCCGACCTTTGTAAAGGCTGAACACGCCCATGCTATCTCCCTAGAAAATATAACGCCGTGGCTCAGCCGCTGGTTTGGAGCGCCAGCGGAAAACAGGTCGGCTGGAGCCGTTGGTTATATTTTCTTCCCAAGAATTGCTCCAGAACGAAGCCTAGCTCCCACCGTTGCATCAACTATCTTTTCTTTTATATTTGTCACTTTGTCACTTTTTATAATAGGTACATCGATAGTCTTTGCAAAAGACTCTAATTCAGCTCTACCTTTTAGATTTTCTTCCAAGACCAGAACCCCTTCCTCTCTGGTTGAAGCCTCATTTAGCAGATTATTTACTTTTTCCAGCACACTCTCATCTAGTAAAATTCTAGCCTTGTTTTTTTGGGCAACTGACCTGTTTTTCGAAAACAAAAAATCTATTTCAAAGTTTCCAGATTCGACATTTAAAATCTCATCTTCACTCAAATTTTCAATCGCTCTTGAAAGTGAACTAAAAATATTTTTTAGAATCTTTTTATTTTCCATTCTATGCCCCCAGCTTACTTTCAAACTCGATAACAAATTTTTCGATCTCGGAGACTATGTCTGAATGCGTATTGTTTGAATACGAATTTAATACTACGGGCATACCATTTCTTGGAGCATCAGCGAAAATTGTCTTATTTTCTCTAAATGTTGTATTAAAAACCGGAACTCCAAGGCGTTTAGTCTGCGAAATATATTGTTGTTGCGCCGAGATCGGCGCTCCGGACGTAATCTGTATCATGGTGAAAACAACACCAATTATTTCTGGCTTCGCCTCTTTATATACATCATCTTTTGATGCATACCAGTTAAAGTCTTCGACCAATGAATCTACGCTTTTCTTTAGATAATCGATGCCAAGAGTCGACAAGTAGTCTGGCTTAGCTGGTATTAAAATTTTATCAGACGCAATTAATGCATTTTTTGTAACGATATTGAAATTCGGGGGACAATCGATCAAGACAATATCATAATGCATTTCATTTGCTAATTTATTTAATTCTTCTCTGAGTTTTCCGTGAACTTTCAGATATTTCTGTTGGGTTTGTGTTGGGCTAGCACCCCCAAGCAAGGTAGCTAATTCTAAATCAACATTGATTAGACCAAGATGTGATGAAATAAGGTCTAAGCAACCTTTTCTTTCCTTCGTCTTTAAAAATTTATTGACAGCATCAGGCCTTACTCTGAGTTCAGAAAGAGGCATAGTTGGATTTCCCTGGCTAATACAGTCAAACCAACTTTTTATAGTACGGCTGTCTTTGAGGTGCTTATCCCAATAGTCTGGAGTTAGAAAGGAAAATGTCAAACTTGCCTGTGCATCCATGTCTAAAACGAGTACGTTGTAACCCTTCCAACTCAATTCAGCTGCAAGGTTTGACGTTACGGTAGTTTTCCCAACGCCACCTTTGTAATTGATCACGGAAACAATTTGCATCCCTTTCTCCTTATTCTTGATGATTCGAAAAAATATAACGTTGAGGTGACCAAAAGCGGTACGCTTTTGGTGTCCGGTCGACCGCCTGGTTATGGCCTCGCATGCTTGGTCACCGTATGAATTACAAATTTTCCGCAAACCAAACAAATGACAAGAATTAGTAATATTTGAACCGCAAGGTTCGCGCCAACATACCACCAGTACTCGTCAGATACCTCTTTCTCAGCCGCAACCAATCGAACCAAAAATTCCGGAGAGCGCATCAATGCATTGGCTTCCTCTCCGGAAAGATCCGCTATTGACCTGCCATCCAGCGCCAATTCAGCAGTCTCTTCCTTTACCTGCTCTGCCAGTGCCTCGCCAAAAGTTCCACCCAGTGCGCTGACAAAGACTGCCAATATAAGGCTGGCGAAAATGGATACATAAACCTTCGTTTTCACTCGACTTCCTTGTTGCCATAATGCTTGCAGCATGGGCGCCCATGGATTGAAGCCGAAGGCGCAATGTAATGGGCTTCGCTGTGCCAGCATTTGTTAGAGCGACTTGATTGCATAAGTTATCGTGCAAGCGACTCCAATTAGAAAGGTCAATATCTGAAGACCTGTAGGTATCCTACAGTTCCTGCCCTGAATAGAGAGGCCGGTATTCGGGTTATTTGGCGGATCCAAGGTTCCCGTCAATGCCATAAGCGCCCAAACACCAAAAATAATTGTAAAGAAATAGGCTATCCAGGCGGCGAAGAGCCAGCCAGAAAAGCAATCACCATCCACTGGGAAAATGTCTTTGGCGAACGTAACTGTCAGAGCGATGATTGCAGTCGACAAAGTAATCAACTGTTTTACTAAATCAGCCGCAAAATCAAAAGCTTTTTTTATTTTTTCATCCATTTTTATTACTGACTAACAGATTGGATAAATTGGGCACAAATTAAACAAACCATTCTCAATATCTTCTATTTCTACTATCGACTTGGCCCCGTATAAATCATCACGGATGCTTTCTGCTAGCAGTCGAAAATTTTCTTGTGCCTCTATTGTTCTCGCGTGAGTATCACGATCTAAATCGACTCTGTGCATCCCTTTTTCAACTAAATCTTCAAATCGTTCCTCCGCTACTTTATCGATAGAAAATTCCTTCAAGACCTCATGGATTATCAGCAAGATCTTTTCACGAGGCTCCGGCTCTCTGGTCATTACTGCCTGACTCATAACATTCTCCCTGATAAAGCTCTAAAGTCCGCATTGGCGGCTGTTTTGAAATACAGTGGAAGCTTTGTCCAACAACAGCGACTTGTCAGCTGCCAACTTCATTCCACTTGGACGTCGTCATAAAAGTGGCAGAACTTTCCTGACTTGAGAATGACCTTTGCCACTTGCTCCATTTCAGACATGTGATCATGCACAGCCTGCCCAGCTGCCTTATCATGACCAGCAGTCGAAGCCAACATCGCATGCAAAGAGTCCGGCATTGGATGGCCGGGCATCTTTCCAACCCAAGTTCCCTTCCAAGGAACGTTGCCCGTTAGGCCATGCGCAGCCATCCAGTCATCGATCCGATCATCTATCCAACCATGAATCTTCCAGAACACTGGGTTTACATGACTTGAATATGTATCACCCAACCAATCGTATGCTTCATTGTCCCATGCAGGATCAATTTGATTTGGCGTCTCAGGATCAACATCGGGGCGCACCTCCATCTCCCGACACCACCGCATGTGCATCATGTTGTGAATCGAAAACTCTAAGCGAGCGCCCATTTCGCCAAGGGTCATGTTTGCCAACTGCCCCAAATCCGTAAAACGCGCTTCCCACACCTCGAAATTCTGGGAAAAGTAATCATCTGACTTCACAGCATTCAAGAAACTGTCGAAGCCCGGGTTTCCGGTATCCCAAGCTGGCGGCACCGGGAAATCACTGTCGCCAGGGCGAGGCAGAACACTCCAGCCTTCGATCTGCCGATAATTCGGATCAGCTAAGTCCGCAAGCTTCTGATTCACGCTCGCGATCATTTGGCGATGCATGTACAAAAAATCTTCGCCCGAATCGTTATCCAGAACTGTTTTAAATCCCCCCTCACCATCTAGTTCACGAGCTGGACGAGGCGGCTCCCAACCCAAAAAACGAATCTCATCTTTGGTGTCTTCATCCCAGACAAGCCACATATTTCTCGTTTGGTGGAATAAATAGTGGTGCATTCTTCGTGCTCGCTGAGACATCATTCTGCTCACGCCAACAGGTAGTTTCGACATTGTGGTTTCCTCCTATGTTCGTGGGTAACTCGGGCAGATAACGCCGAACGCACAGGCGCCCTGCCAAGGGCGGCCGGCGGCCGTGTATCGACGAGGATGGTTAGGTGGGGAGGGTGGGGAATTGCGCTGCCCGATCCCTGGCTAACAACATGAAGGCCCAGTTCGCTAACCCAAACCAGCAACCGCCGATGCACTTTGACAAAATCACCGCTATTTATGCGGTGAACGAACCCGTACTTTAGACTAGCAGATCACAACCGGGTTATCCGCGGATTGCCCCATATGTTGAACACTGATGTTGCTGATAATGCCAGCAATCGGCTGGGCTGCGACTTTGACGCTGATACAAAAAGATGGGCACAGACCAAGTAAAAATCGCCTCAAACCAGATATATAACGCCCGGCTCAGGCGCCGGTTTGGAGCCGCGAAGCGGCGGAAAATCGGTCGCCGTGCAGCCGATTGTTAGCCATTGCTTTCAAGGTTCCCGTTCACTGTTAGGCCCTTGAGCCGTTTTACTATTTTCTCAGATTCTGAGATGTTTTCAGCCACCTCGAAGGCATCAAGAATCCCTTCATGATTGCAACGCCCCGCCTTACCAGCATCAATATCGACGATGGGGTAAAAGCTGCTTTCCATTCCATCTGTTTTCCAGTCAACTTTGTCTCCAAGCTCTAGCCAACCTGGCGGAGGATTGGAGAGGAATGCATGGTCAACAAACATATTTGGTCCAATAAAGCCGCCTTTCGTACCCGACGATTCTGCAAGATATGCTTTGGTAAAGGCGAAATTGGCCTGCAGCTCGGATGTCAGGTCAAATGTAGATCTAATATTTAGGGCAGTGTAAATCGCTTGTTTGACCGAAATTTCTCCAGACTCAGACTGCTTTAAGAGGTGCTCACCGATCCCATTTATTAAGTGGTCGGATCTTTTCGATTTGCGACGGACTCTAAAGCCAGCCGCCATTACAGTTCTGATACCTGGGTAGCCCTTTTGCTGCTCGTTCCTGTTGATTTCGTTGTGGAGCGGAGTCTGTCAACGTAGATGTCGCGTTTAAGTCATCAGCTCTTTAACAATTGGCCGCCTTTTCCGGGTTCAGAGTGACTGATTCCGGCAAGCTGAAGTTTCGGATATCACCAGACCAGCGACGCGGGTTCTCGGCTTTCGCCGCTTCGATAATCTGTTTTCGCTGGGCCAGGATCTGATCAGCTTCGCCCGTATGGCGTTGCTGAGGTGTTACGTAGTTCAAGGCGCTGTGTCGGTGCTCGGTGTTGTACCAGCGCACGAACGCCAGTACCCATTTGCGGGCCTCCTCGATCGTTCTGAAGCCGTTTACCGGGAACCCCGGGCGGAACTTCAGGGTTTTGAACAACGACTCCGAGTAGGCATTGTCGTTACTGACCCGGGGGCGACTGTTCGAGGGCGTAATACCCAGATCGTACAGTTTCTCCAAGAAGGTCGAGGCCTTCATGGGGCTGCCATTGTCGGAGTGCAGCACTAGAGGCTTGTCCTTCGTCGCCAGGTGTTCACGCCAGTAGGCCTTCTCGATGAACTCGCTGGCAAGCTCGCCGGTCTCACTGTGATAGACCTCGTGACCGACGATCTTGCGGCTGTATACGTCCAGCATCAGATACAGGTAGAACCAGGTGCCTTTTGCTGGCCCCGGCAGCCATGAGATATCCCACGACCACAGCTGGTTCGGTTCTGTGGCCTTGTGTGTAGTTGCCCTGCGCTTGCTCTGGGGCGCTTTTTGCCGACCTCTGGGGTGTACTTGATCCTTCTCCCGCAGAACCCGATAGAAGGTGGATTCCGAGGCCAGGTAGCGACCCTGATCCAGTTGATCCGCAACGATGAAGGCCGGCGGACAGCTTCGATATTCCTTCTGGTTGCACAGTGAGACCACGGCCTGACGCTCCGCCTCCGAGAGTTTATTGGTGGGTGCTGGTCTGGGCACCACCGGTCGTTGATCGGCGCTGACGGCCTTATCTGCCGTCCAGCGCTGATAAGTGCGTATACTCAGGTTCAGCAAGGCGCAGGCCTTGACCAGCCGGGCTCCGTTACCCTGAGCCTCTTGGATCAGGGTAACCGCCTGCTGGCGATCCGGGAGGCTGGTCATTCGTCCTCGTCTTTGGGGCCCCAGATCGCCTCGGCTTTTTTTGACAGCGTCAGCAGTGCAGCCGTTTCTGCCAGAGCTTTTTCCTTGCGTCGCAACTCGGCTTCGAGTTTTTTGACTCGTTTTTTCTCAGCCCTGGCCGCTTGCCGATTCTGCTTGGCCTGTTCATCCGACAGGGCATTGGCTCCCATGCAGGCGGCTTTCCAGGTTTCGATTTGTTCCGGGTAAAGGCCGTTCCTACGGCAATATTCACTAACTTCCGCCTCCGTCATCGGGGCGGTTTCCAGAACAATGCGGAACTTCTCTTCGCTACTCCACTTGTCTGGATGAGCTGAATTCGATGGCAAAACGGCACCTCGTCCTCTGGCGGCTTTACGCCAATTGTACAAGGTTGCGGTACTGATGCCTTCCTGGCTGGCCAACTCGGCAACAGTCAGACTGTGAGGTGGGGCCATCTTCTGGAGAATGGCTTCTTTACGTTCCGGTGAATAATGGGGCATGGTTGTCCTCTGAAATATTCAGGCGACAACTACGCTGACACATAGGGGGAGTCGCCATGCAGATGTCAAAAAATCATAGGTAACGCTTCGAGACCTCGGGGAGAGATCCCGATAAATAATGGCTCCATCGTTCATCACAACCGATGGCATTAATTTACTCGAATGATCCGCCACACAATCTTGGAAGCTATTCAGTCTTTCAACAGCAGTTTGAGCGATTTCCTCAGTGGGGTCGAAACCTGCGTCTCTGAGCATAGAGCCATAACCCAGCAAATCCATCCAAACAACGGCAGATGTCTCTACAACCCTTCTTGAACCCATTGACGATTTGGGGTTACCCATTGATAGATCCTTGTTATAAATTTTCGGTATTAGTCTGGCTAACGCGAAACGAAGTGGCGGCCCGACAGGGACTTCCGTCTTACGCGATTTGTTAGCTATTGCCCTACCGTCTCCATCAATCTGTGGTTGTACCTCTGAAATACTTCTTCAGAATTTGAGCCAGGTTCGAATATTGGAACGCTAAAGCAATAATTATACAGCCCAATGGTGTGCTCTTTCGTGTGGAAAACCGGTATTCTCCAGTGCAAAATTACCGAAAGACAGTCCTTTCCATATCCATCGAAGATTTTCTTAATCTCTGGCGAATAGTTCTCGGCAGCTAACTTAAGGTTATCAGATATTTTTTCGAAGTCATCGACTTGAAAGAATTCTAGATTCGGGTTTATTAGCGCGGTAAGATCAATAGCTGCAATTCCCTTCTGATTTCTTTTCTCGTCTTTCAAAAACCGCTTGATAGATTGCTTGAGCGCTTCCTTTATATTTTTACCGAAGGTTTCCTCTTTCTGAGGCCTTTTACATTCGACAAAAATCGAATCAACGGCGTCGTGGGCATTAAAATCAGCTAGGGTTTCAAAGTTAAGATCGTAGCCGGCTCGTTTAAAATACCGCGCCATGTATAACTCGAACGAGTAGTTTCTTGCTGAACTTGAATTCTTCAGTCCCAATTCATCACTGTATAGGTCATGGCCAGAAACTGCTTTCTTCAAGCAGGCATCTAGTTGCGTAGAATTGACCTCCTCAAGCTTCTTTCTAATCTCTATGGTCTCGTATATTTCATAAATTGAGGCCGCATAATTTCTATTTTCGACTACCTCTTGAACAGTTTCCGTACCCCAGTTTTCGACTAAATTAATAAAGTGCTTTTTGTACTTATTTAGTCTGCTGGGATCTATATTGAGATCTTTCGAACGCAACCAATCCAACGCACTTTCATATTCTTCGAGCAACTGGTAAAGGGCTGGTTTCGAGAGATTAGATTTCGTTGTTACTGGCATGATTTTCCTATTTTTTTGATGCCGGACCATTTTGGCTAACGCAGAACTTTGCGGCGATTTTGGAGCCGCGAAGCGGTGGAAAAATTTTCCGGCAACAGTGACTTGTTAGCAATATATTTAAAGCCTAATCAGCATCTAAAATATCTTTTAGATAAGCTGCGCCATGTTTTTTACACCAAAAACTCTTTAAAACCATTGCTTTATCAAAAGAAAACTTATCGTAAAACGCAAGATCTACTTCTTCCCATAAATACACAGGCTCATCACAATCGCATGAGTATAATGCTTTCCTTGACTTTAATTTAGAGTGGTATTTATCAGAAACATGGATCTCATTACTATTGGATAGGCTGGCTAACTTTGAAGCCATATTAACTGCTTTTCCTGCCCATACCTCATTGTGCATATCACCTCTTGACGCACTTTTACGAAGACCTATTTTACTTACCAATAATGTAGCTTGATGAATCCCTATGTGAACACCTGTATCAACGTCAGTTTTATTAGCTACTTTTGGCGTAAACTCTTCTTTTATAAAGGTCTTAAAAGTAACGGCGGAAGCAAAAGCCGCATGAACCTTGTTTGAATTAAACAAAGCAAAAACCCCATCACCTTTAATATCTATATAGGAGGCTTCAAACTCTTTGAATAACCGAACGGCTGTACCTGTGAAAAGGGTATAAGCTCTAGCTGTCGTTCCCGCATGATGCGACGCACTCAGTTTTGTTGAATTTTTCATATCAACAAATACACATATTACATCTTTGATTTTTAGCCATCTCGCAGAGCCCTCGCCAGGGATATTCTCTACGTTAGGTATTTCATCAACCTCTTCAGTAAAAACTCGCACCTTAAACTTTTCGACTTGCTTTTCTATTATTTGTTTTATGTTTTCAGGAAGTTGGTCCTTGCTTATCATTTTCTACTCCATAAAATTTATTATTCCAATAGAAAGCAAAAATACGACAACCGCCAATATGGTAAAGATAGCTGCCAACTTAAATCGCTTATATTTGTCAAATGCTATTTCTGAGTTTGTGACTATCTGCTTGCTTAAATCAATTTCAAAATCAGTGAATGTGGTTTTTTCTTTTGCATACCCCAATTTCTTCGCAACAAGTAAAAGATACCCCTTTGCATCGTACTTGGCCGAATGTGCGAAATACAAACAATTATCAGATGGGCAAGTTTTTTCGGGTTTGAACCAGCGCTGTTGCAGGATGGGCAGAAAAGAAATAATGCAAATCAAGGTTGAGATAGCAACAAGTAAGTAACCTATTAAGTTAAGCCAATACGCTATCTCTGGAACCAGATCCAAGGAACGTAATACTCGAGTAACTCCCCAGATCATCCCACCGTTGAGCAAAAGCAATGCGGCGTTTTTCTGTTCAGCAAATCTCAGCCACTCATTAACATTTTTAAAGATGGCCTCCAACTTTAAGTAATAATCCTCTTCCACCTTGTTTATCTCCGTGTCTATCGACTTCATATTGATTTCTCAAGAGTGCTAACGTTCTGAATAAGCCGCCAATTTGGAGCGGCAGCGGAAAATTGGTCGGCTTGATTCACTGGTTAACACGGGGCCAGACTCCCTTGCACCAGTAATAGGCCCCTGCCAGAGGCGCTGCCATAACAAAGCCTACGTACCAATTGGTTTTGCTTTCTTTGGGTATGTTTTCGTTTTGGTAAACCAGCCAGCAATAGACCGCGGCCAAGGAAAAGTTGTAAGCGGCAAACGTCTGGGTGCGCCAGCCGTCGTAAAACCACTTCTGCTCAACAAGCCATTCAAAATAGATGAAGACAAACAAGAGGTAGCCCAACGGGAGAGCCGTGGCTAATAACAATATGAGTGAAAGAAGACGATGCAAATCTTTCCCCCTGGGCTGTTAACATTTGTATAGTGGTCGCGATGATCATATTCCCAGACCAAATATCCTCTCTCACCACTTCTAAATCTAACCAAAAGTGCCTCAGATTCAATGCCCTGAATCCAAAACCTGTCTCAGAGCTTCGATAAAAATGATCACCGTGACCGTTTCTCCGTGATTGAGGGACTTTTCGATTAAGCCGATCACTTTTCCTACCGACCAAACGAAAAGGCCCGAAGCTTTCACTCCAGGCCCACTCGTCACTCACTGCAGTCAATCACCTCAACCGCACTTACTATCGCCGCAAGAAAGACAGGTAGCACACCCATCCATCACGATCACCGCCTTGGTGCTGCACTTGCCACACATCGTGGCGTTCGGCGGGAAGTCACTGGCCTTCTCGTCGTTCGTGGCCGTGCTGTGGCTGGCTTCGAACTCGGCGCGCTTTTCGGCGAGGATGCTGTCTCTTATACACATCTCCGAGCCCACGAGACTAGGCATGATCTCGT